>Ga0307516_10001100_pt1 | contig 37684 bp, 49 predicted proteins | sample 19_EM_MG_FD_203310 | JGI IMG/M metagenome (GOLD analysis project Ga0307516, IMG submission 203310) | Populus trichocarpa ectomycorrhiza microbial communities from riparian zone in the Pacific Northwest, United States - 19_EM | ecosystem: Host-associated > Plants > Roots > Unclassified | place... | reverse complement strand
TATTCTCTTGGAATCCCCACCTAACCAGTGTGTGACTCTAATGTCAATACTATCTCATTCCACTCCTTTATTGTTTGTTTCTATATGTGAGCCCACAATGCTAGTGCTCTGGTCACTGTTGAGTGTGCCATTGAGCTTGCTGGTTTTGGTGTTGCTCTAATAGTGAGGATGAGGTGATGGGAGGATTGGATGGAGATGGATCGTTGGCACCGTCAGGCATGGTTATCGCAATTGGAGATGGAGCATGTGGAAGCGGTGGTGGAGTTATTGTGGATGGGATGAATCTGCTGTCTGGTCCTCGAAGTGGGCATCGTTCAGATGCCAGGACTTCGAGAAAGAAACAAGATAAGATGATCATGCTGTGAGCACTGATGAGAGGATGTATTTACAATATAGCTAGAGTGGCTTACCTGCGAGCACTGGTGAGAGGAAAGGTTCTCTACCATGCTCGCAGGTCTTTAAGTACCTAAACAGGTGGCTATGAGTGGCTAAAGGATGAAAGGTGTTGGGATAAGTGACACAATTTGACGGAGGACGACAGAAACAAAGGATGAGATTATTGTTTGGCCTCAGTGAGCTCGAGAGGCAAACGGATGGGGTGCTACTATGTACCTAAACTAGTTATATATGTACAAGGATAATAGAAATATGAAACATGTACCTAGAATGTAAACGACAAAGGAGAAAACCTAGAAAAGAAAAGGTGCGGGCAATGCATCACGCACGCTCGCATCAATCACAAATTCCAACAAAAGAGAAATGGAGTGGTGAAAGGAGTCGAGCTCTCTTTGACCCCGGGCAATATCAATTGCCCGAAACAATCATCCGGCGATCATATGTCCAAGTTTCTACCTACATACGAGTTTGTAAGTTTCGATACCCAAATTCTGTCCAACAAAAGTATTTTCGTGGTCTACAGCAGTGGGAAAAGGTTTTGTACGATTAGATTGACGAAGGGACGTCAGTCAACATGCTGTGCCAACTCTGCAACACTAGCGCTAGTGTTGCAGAGTTGGCACCGCGTCTGAGTATGACTAACGCTGGCGTTAGTCGTACTAGTAACATCGAGGGAAGCCCGGAGCGCGACTAAATTGTACGAGACGGTACGGGTTTACAGGCATTTCTGACTCTTCTGAGAGCATTTTAACGATCCTGCAACTGACTAGCGAGGTCCGCAGAAGTTTAAACAGACGGCTAATTTCAGGTTGCACGTCGCGCTTCCGGCTGATGAGCGCTTCAGCGTCTGCATAAGTCCCATGCTTGTCCTCGTCCAGCCTGTTGAGGAATCAGGCTTATAATCTCCCGGCTCGACTAATACGCATGCACAAGTCAACGGTGGTATCTGCAAGGGTATATTGAACAAAGGTATAAAGAAGCGCCACAACAGGACGGCAGACGAGAAATTGAGCTCATGGCTCAAAGACGCCATTTCCGTATCCACTTTAAATTGAGCTTTGGAATACGGCTTTGCGATGCAGTTGGACTCGGGGTCCTCTTTTCATCTTGTGATAGGGATGGAGGTGGTGGCGAGGGCGCAGGAGTCGGCAACGCGTTGGACAGCGCGCCTTGCGTTGATGACATCGCTATGGGGATCGATGTTTGGAGCGTTAAAGGCAGGACCCCTGTGCGCTGTGAGTTTTAACATGAGGATTAGTACGACTAATTCCACTTGCCATTTCTTTCTTGCTCAGTCAAGATTATCCTCCCCTCAATTGCTCTCTGTAATATAACCTGACAATTTGTGAGGGTTGTACTGCCAGGATGGAGATCCGAATGCCTTTCAGCGAATTTTTCCACTGCTGCGAGATGAACCGTTCCCTGTTTTGCGGTGCGGAGCTCGTCCCATGTAGAGTCATCAGCCGTGCCTGTACCCACGATCCACGAATGTTCATCGTGAATCTCGTTTAGATCCACCTTAACTGAGACCCGATAGATGAAGTTTGCAAAAATGGGTGATGAAGCCTCTTCGGCGCCTCGTAAAGGAAAGAAGCCCCGCTTCTTTGTGGGCCGCGCGCCCGAAACCTCGGACCAGAAAACCATAAGTTCCATCTCCAGGACAGGTGCTCGACTGAACGCATATAGGGCAGAGGGTAGGAGCTCGCGAGCAAAACTCCACTCCTGTAGACGTTCGGATTTGTAGGCAACATCGTTGTGAGTGAATCTCCAAAAGATGCTCTCTGATTCATTTCCCTCGGCGAAGTTCATCACGGTATGAGACGCAATGGCCCACCGCCTGTGGTTGCTTTCTAATGCAGATGTTCCACCGAAAGATCCACATACTTGAGCGGTGGGATTCATACCGATCGTTCCTCCAACGTTCAGAAATCTACTTTTCCCATCTGTCATCTTCGCAGTATCGGTTGCGAAGGGTGAGGTGACCGGCGCATGCCTCAAGGAGGTGGGCTTCGGGCGTGAGGTTGCGGAGACTCGAACTTGGATGAAAGAGAACAAGTACACCGGTCGGTCAACGCAAAACGAGTTGACCTCCAACTTTGTCATGTCGACCTCAAACCAGGGACCGGACCATCTTGAATCAGGAGGTGGGATTTCGCCTGATAGTTTTGATCAACCTATGTTGTCACAATGATCAATTTATTCATGGTGTATTTGTCGTTATTTCTGCTACTCACTATGATATCAAGACCACCTATAGCATTAAATTGATGCGATCCATCTGGTCCTTTTAACGTCAGGGTGGAGCCAAAGCCTGGGATGTTGAGGACTCGGCGTCCTCCTCGGTGGCTGGCCTTGCTATCACCACTACCACTCCCCCCTCCCCCTTCCCCCCCACCATAATCATCGCCACCACCACCACCACCTCCTCTTCCCGGTCGTCCTGGCCCTCCACCCCCACCACCTCCATCACCTCCATCACCTCCACCACCTCCACCACCTCCATCACCTCCTCCACCACCACCGCCGTTGTCACCCCCTCCCTCTTCTCGCTTCACATTGCGGCTATTCTCCCCTGCTTTCTTGCTGTCTTGATCATTTTCAACATGAAGCGCATCCGCCTCACCGTCACTGCGAGAAAGAATTGGACCAAGTCCTGACTCCGCTGAATGGGAGATAGCCGGAGATAGACGGTCGACTGGAATATGATAGTCTTCGTCAGGCGAACTGACTACGCCAGGAAAAGGTCCAAACACGGGTTCGAACGCAGAACATATATCTGAGGCGGCTACCGCATGGAAAGCACGTTCCAAGGTGACATAAATTTCTTCCACCCGTAGTCCTTCCTCGAGCATCAGCCCATTGAACCCGACCTGAACTTTGTATCGACCCTCGTATTGGAAGCGAGTCAGTGTCTCCACAAGCAAGGGTTTCATCTGGGACACATGAAGGAGAGCACGATCGGCTGTGAGACATCGAGCTGCTGCGCAGTGTCCAAAAGATGTCGGAAACGGTGGTGATGGCGTCGTGCGACACGCTATCGACCCATAATTTTTCTCACTTTGACTATGGGTATCGGCCTGCCTAACCACACCCCCTAGTCCGGGGTAAGTCACTACTGCCGTATAATCCATCGCCTCTGGGAGACATCCACTAGGGGGATTCGAGAATTCAAGCGTCCCGGGTTTCATGTCTGGTATAGAAGGGCTGTAGTGGAGCAGTGACGGTGATTTTGCGGAGGCTGTAGAGGAGATTTTGGGAAGTGAGGAGATTTTCCGTAGTGTCGGCGAGGAGATTTTGGGAAGGGTCATTGAGGAGATTTTGGGAAGTGCCATTGAGGAGATTTTGGGAAGTGTCAGCGACGAGATTTCAGGGAGTATCAGTGAGGAGATTTTCCGAAGTCTCGACGAGGAGCGAGGTTGTCCTCGGATGAGGCCAGTCTCGACGAGCCGTGCTTTAATGTCAGCTCTGTAGGCATGTACAGCTTGCGCGTCCTGCGAATTTCAGGGAGATTTAAAAATGGGGATGGGATTTAGCTGTATAGACGCGACATACACGCATCCATTCTGGGCGCTTGGGACTCCAGCCCAAGCACTCGATGTCGAGGCGTTTGCAAGTCTGACATGAATCGCCTTCAAATTTCTCGTCACAACGTTTTCGTCGCAACCGACACGTCCTGAAGCAGGTCATTGGCGCTCAGGACCATGATATAAACAAGCTTACCAGCACGCGCCTTTTTTGTGTGTTTGGTAGCTAGAGGTGTATGTTTTCCCAGACGCAGAATCGCTATCCACTGATGCTCCAATCAGCGTGGGTGCGTCCTCTAATTCAGACTCTGGATAAAGGATGGTTGAACGATCGGAATGTTTGAATCCTTTAAACCCGAGCATAGGTAGGTCGCCCAGGAGGATAGGTAGGTCGCGAGACCAGGCGCCAAATTCGTTTGCCGTGACGCGTAGAGAATCGTCCTCCGGGTCCTCGAGGATGCAGAAAACCTTGCTGGCCAGGTATTCAGCGACAGGTTGAGTCATGCCTGTAAACCTGTACATGAAGAAATCGACAGGATTTTGCCGGTACAAGCTGAAGGAGGCACAAGCGCCATCGGCCGTGTCGGTCCAAGGGTTGAAATGGTACAGCCTGATTGAAGGTGTTCAACGGAAACGCGTCACGTAGGAGTACGTAACTGACATGTTGATGAGCACGATACCCAGTGACCAGACATCGGCAACACGAGGGCGATACGTTGGGGCAACATTATTTCTGCATTCTGGTGTTTTGTGTGATGAATGAGCAATAGACTGACCCCGGGGAAAATGGTCGAAGACAGACCATAACTCATATAGGGAGCACTGCCGCAGTCCATGTCGGAAGAAGAAAGATCAGTTGTCGACAAGCCAAAGTCGGTAAGTTTGATTTTAACCTCGAGTTCGTAACGACCCTCGTCGAGGATGAGCTGCTCATCGTGGACTATAAAACTCTCAGGCTTGAGGCCACGATGGAAGACCTGCTGGTCATGACAAGCGGCAACGGCCTCGCACATCTGAGAGAACATGGACGAAATAAGGCGAAGGCGGGGTTGTGAGAGAACAGTTGCAGTGGATTGTGTTTGAGGAAATGAACGACCAGAAGGGTTATCCCCAGTATCTGGACCACAATTGTCGCGACCCTGCTCTATGAAAGAAAATAAATCTTGGCCATGAACATACTCCGAAAGAAGAAGTAGGAACTGAGAGGTTTCCAGGGTACGGTAGAGAGTCACAATGTTGGCATGTGGGCGAAGAGACTGGTGAATACGGGCCTGGATTTGTTGTTGAGGTGAAGAAGATTGGAAAGGCGGGGATGACACGCACCCCGGACATTTGTTCTGCAAGCTCATCGCTGTCGAGGCCGGCTTTGAACAGGCACTTGATTGTATATTGGCGAGCGTCTTGCTCCTGCCGGTCGGGCGGGAGTGCAAGAACCTCTCGCACAAGATATACGACGTTGTGGACGCCCTGGCGCAAAATGTGTTTGACCTCGAATTTGGTGGCAGGTTCGAGGGCGGAGGTCACTTGGGGTGCCCCAAAGAACACGGGATGGATGGTCTCGCCTTGTAAGAGACAGCCCTCGCCGACTAAGTCACCAGGGATCAAGACCATGGCCGAAGATCGTAAGGAGCGAGAGACGAATCCGGAAGGTTGGGAATGAAAAGAGGCGACGTCTGGGCTGGAGCATCGACACTGCCTCAATCAATGCAGCACTTATGTCACGGAAATAACTTTGTTGCGAAACCTGAGGCCTAAATATCAACCCAATTCGTGGAAGAGAGAGGATGCGTACATGAACACAAGGTACCTCCCGAGATTGTCATCCAGATTTTTGATCCACTTGTCATGAAAGCCTTCCGAAAACGTGGTGAATCTTGGGTGCACTCGAGTAATATTTACTACTACAATTAGGAATTAAAAAGGTTCTGGGGAGGCGAAATGGGCACGGACGCCAAATGGACTTGTAACTTGTCCAAGTGTAAGTACCAAGTAACCTCGAAGTGCAATTCGGTAGATAAATGCTGGAACAGCCTACAGCTGAGTGGTTATCGACTATTCTGCAATAGGGTAATATTACCTGTGGGTTGAGAGTGACGGTAGGTTCAAATCCCGCAGTAGCTGTATGATAAAGCCTCTAATTATTTTTGAACTCTTCAACATCGACCCCCTACACGCTGACTTCACAATATCACATCTATATCTTTAAATTCGATTTACACAAATTGTAAATGGCATGAGAGACCATCAATTAGCCTTCTGCCCGGGACGGTAAGGTTGAAGGACCAGGGGTTACTCGAAGTTTGCAGTAGATGTGACTATAAAGTTGTTAGGAGACGTTCCATTCCCCTGGAGTATATTAGAACAGAAGTAAAGGAGACGGGGAGGCATGGGACTCACGAAGAAGCCAGTCGGGAATCCGAGATCAAAAGGAACGACCGACTCCAGCTCCTTAATTTGTTCGTCGGTCAAGGCAATATCTAAAGCCTCAATGTTCGCGTGGAGATGTTCGACCTTGCGCCCTCCAATGATGGGGAAAACGTAGGGTGCTTTGTGCATGACGTAGGCTATGGCCACTGCATAAAAAAATCAGTCCATGTCGTCAAGTGCCTTGTTATGCATACTTACCAGCAGTGATACTCTTCGTTCCGACCTCGTTTGCCACCTTTTCCAGCAAAGCCGATACTTTCTTTTCGATCTCGGTACGCTCCCAGGACAGACCGAATGGTTTACGGCCGCCTTCTCCCGTAGCACGCCGCCGTTCCTCTTCGGCGTCCGTCCGGAATTTCCCCCTTGCCAAGACGTTATATGGAGCAAGTGCCATTCCTGCGAGGAGGATTGCTTTCGTGAGGCCGTCATTCAGTAAAGAAATGAGGGAATGTGATCACCTTCCGAACGCGCCATGGGGATGATCTCGCGCTCGAAATCGCGGTACATGACGTTCCAAGAGCCTTGGTAAATCGAGAAGGGTGTCATAGCGTGATCTCGGGCGTATTGGTTCGCTCGGGACACGACCCATGCAGGGGTGTCAGAGATACCCTTGTAATTTTGCGGGTCAGGATGTCTTGCGCACACCGAGAGAGTCTTGGGGAGTGACTTACGAGGTATAGAACCTTCCCCGCTTGAACGAGGGCGTGCAATGAACGCATGACCTCCTCGATGCTGGAGGCGTAATCCCACCAATGCACGTACAATAGATCGATGTAGGTCGTGCGAAGCTTCGAGAGAGAGGCGTGGACAGAGATGTGCAGGGATTTGCTGTTGGTGCCAAGGTACATCACTTGCTGAGCCACGGACGAGTTTCCACGCTTGAAGTTGATTGCGTACTGAAAGAGATATCGTCAGTGATCTTCCTTTGAAGTATGGATCTACGATGTACGACTAACCTTGGTCGCGATGAAGAGCTGATCTCGAATCCCGCGCTTCTCAGCCCATTCGCCTATAAGCATTTCGGATGTTTCATCTTGGCTGAGATCGTGTGAAGAAGAGTCTTGGAAAGATGAGAAATGGTATGCCTACTAGTTGTTGGCAGTGTCAATGAAATTGCCTCCTGCGTCGTAGTACGCATCGAGGAGCTTGAAACTCGACTCTTTGTCCATCCGTCCCATGGCTGAGCACCATTCCTCGCTTTCACCGATATTCATCGCGCCCAATTGGATTGGGGAGACATGGACACCAGCGGTCGTCGATAAGCGTCTATAGACGCCGAGTTTGGTGGGGGGTGGAGGGGCGGGGGGCCAGAGAGCCATTGCTTGAATGAGTGTCCGTCTTGTCCCTTTTTATCATGGATGCCTGCAGCTGCCGATCCATCGCGTCCTCGGCGTCGTCGCCATCCTTTTCACACGGAACCTGAGAGTATGTATCCCATAATATTTTAGCGTCCTCAGCATTTTTCAGCATTTTTGATTCCGTCAAACACACGTGGACCGAAAGGACTGTAAGTTGTGCGATCCTTCGGACTCCACTGAATAACGCGCGACAAAGACTGGACAAGATGTTGCCGTCGCGTTCACGGTCTTAGCAGACCATGACGGCGAGGATGGAAGAACAGACCCAGAGCCCATTAAGAGGGAAGATTGGAGGTAAGTCGCGCATCAGGGGGTGTGGCCTAGCATTCGGGAGTACTGTAGGGGTCGAGATCGGTGAGTCGGTGATCGTTCTAGGTATACTCGGGACCAGTACAACTGATTTGTGCACGGGCCTTTAAGGTAGCGGGATTTAAAAGAATTGAAACGGCGTCTAAAAGTTACATGAGAGAAAAGTTTGGACATGTTTACAGCCTGATCGCGAACACACCTGGACAGCGTTGAGCTCGTTGTCGTAGCCAACGTTCAACGTCTCCGTGTCGTGATCCCAAGAGGTCTGTGCTTCACTATGCTCGACCTCTCCCAAGCAGGCTCTAATCAGCCGGTCTCCGTTCTCTCTCTCATCCTCAGCTCTCTTCTTAAACATGTCGTGGCCTTACCCTCCCCGTTCTCGCTCTCGTTCTCCTCGTTCTAGGCAACCGTACGTAGACCCTGCACAGGATACTTACCGCGCAGAATGGGACGGTTACGGTCCCGAGAGAGACCGCACCTGGGGTCATGATTATGGCCGTCGTGGCAGAAGTCGAAGTCCCCCTTTAGATGACGGTGCGAGAACTTTTCTGCCGTGTTTTATTTATTGTTCACCCCCTCCAAATATGTTCAGGAAGCCGAAAGCGCCGACGCTCCCCTTCTCCCTATGACAGAGACCGGTTTGATCCTCGCCCCCGCTACAATGACGACTACGGTACGTAGCACGTCACCTGGCCTGGTTCATACAGCCCAATTGATGACCGTGTTCCAGATACTCATTCCCGTGGGTACGGAGGCTATTCCCCAAGGCGGGGCGGCCCCCCACTTCCTTACCCGTCGTCCCGGCGTGCTCCTCCAGACCCGCATACCTTTGACTACCCGGCGACTCTGAAGCAGTACGCAGAATGGTTCCGCTACTTCCACCCACAGCAGGCGATTGAAGAGGACAACGCTGATAAAGCGGCCGAGCAGGAGGCTGGCGACGGCTCAAAGCCACGGAATGGTATCAAGAGCAAATGGGAGAAGTATAAAAAGGATTTTGCAGCCGCACAGGTCAGCATAAACGCTCTGTTTTTCCTTTCAGTACTGATGAGCCTTGTAGCTACAAACCATGTTCGATCATCATAGAAAATCTCCCTGGTTTGCAGAAAAGTATGATCCGGCTCCAGAATTTCAAAATCTGCGCACGCGAGTGAGGAAAGAGGGATGGAGAGGTAGAGTCGATGCCTTCGTCCATGATCTCGAGTCTGGAAAATATGACCCGGATTTGACTGAGCCTGAGGAAATCCCGAGTTCACCGGTTAAAGAAACTCTGGCGAATGGAGACAATGCTACCGCAGAATCGAACGGGGCGGCTTCAGCGCCTCCGGAAGATGCCAACAAGGCTGCAGGGGACGATGAGATGCAGTTCAATGTTGAAGTGGATGAAGAGGCTGTTGATAATGAACCAAGCCGTCATGACACAAACGGCAAGGCGTCTTCTGACCGACGCAGCGGCCGCGGCGAGGAGATGTCCGTCCCGCCTGAAGGAAACCAGGTTATGATACGAACTATCCCTCCCGATATTGGACGCGTGAAACTTGAAGAGGTGTGTATTATTGGGATGTCTTGTTTTGCTTCTTCAACGGACCTTGGGGTGCAGGCCTGTGGCAAGATTCCAGGATTTGTGTACCTGGCGTTGGGTGATCCCCTCCAAAAGCGGAACTACTATCGTGCAGGCTGGCTCAAATTTTCTGACGAGGCTGATATGACACTTGTCATGAGTGAGCTGGCCGACAAGAAAGTGAGTCGGTTAGTGGGCACGTTGTGTGCGTCGCTGACCTCCAAGATCAGATCGAAGGCTTCAAGTTGCATGTTACGCATAACCAACGCCCGTTTGTCAACAAAATCCGGTACACACCTGAGGTTGCGAGCCGGCCTGAGCGGTTACAGAAGGATCTTGCCACCGCTAAAATCCTGGCTGCTGGACTTGAAGAACAAGCTACCCGGTTACGCCAATTCAAACCCTCTGGTGCCAGAGCCGACGGTGTGAAGACTGAAGATGCTTTAATGGAATCACCGGAGGCTGATGATGATAGCGATGAACCCGAACCGAAGGAAAACGGCAGCGACGCCGTGGAGCGAAGGGTTGAGAAAGTGATGTCTGACCTGCGCGAACACGGGCTCGTTGATGAGAATGACGAGAAGGCGTACGATGAGAAGAAGGTTAATCGAACGCTTGTCCTTGTCTTTTTGACCACTGTGGCTGATATGTTTCCTGGGTTATGCAGACTGTCGTATCGTTGGACTTGTATCTTGCCTACTTGCGAGCTGCGTTTAACACTTGCTATTACTGCTCAGTTGTGACCGATCACCTTGAGGAATTGCAACGTAAATGTGTAAAGCATGTGAGGAAGCCACTGTCCAAGGCGATGCTCGAAGACTTGAAGGCAGCCGAAAAGGAGAAGCATGAAGAGATGGAAGATGTGGAAGGTGGTGGAGAGAAGGAGAAGGAGAAGGAAAAGAAGGAAAGTACGGGGAAAGATTCTCGAGATTGGAGGCGCAACGGTATGTGTACCTTTATGACAGCCGTTGACCGTTGTATTGACGAAACCTTGTCAGACGACCGTTGGCTCGAGTGGCTTGATTCGAAGCTTGCTCTGTTGATTAACCGTGATGGAGTTGATCCCCGTTTGTATTTTGGTAAAAATTACGACGAGTAAGTCCTATTAGTCTGCGTTGTGGTTGGCCCCGCTGATTGGGATTTCCAGGGAACTCACAAAAGCAGTTGAACCGCACTTGAAGCAAGAAGACGAAGGGAAGTTCAGATGCAAGACTTGTCAAAAGCTCTTCAAAGCCACGTCTTTTGTTGAGAAACACATTGCCAACAAACACTCTGAGCTTGTCAAGCACCTCGAAGACGTAAGGTTTTAGTCTGGTTCGCTCATATTCAAGTGGTCTAACGTTTTCGTAGATTGCCTATTTTAATAATTTTGCCCTCGACCCGCATCACATCCAGCCGTTTGCCCATCCACCCCCGCCGCACAGCAACAGCCAAGCTCCCCCACCGCAAGCGTATGGTATACAAGGTCCTACAGCATATCACGGAGGCGACTTCGGCCGTGCTGGCCCGTACTATGGCGGCGGCGTTGGATACCCACCCCATGGTTATCCTCCGCCCTACCATGGAAACTACTGGGATCCCCATGGATACCAAAATGGGCCTCCAGGTGCTTATGGAATTCCTCCCGGGTATCCACCACCGATGAACATTTCCCGACGAGAAGAGACTCTGACTGCAAGAAGGCTAAGCGATCGCATCACTGGGTTCGCACCTGGATCGGAAGGCTCGACGCTGCCTGCTGCGGTTGGGTTACCTCCGAAGCCGATTGCTGCGTTGGATTCGGCGCTGGGTGGTGGGGCTGGCAATGGTGGGGGAGGGGCTGGTGGGAGACGCAGGAATACGGGTGGACATGGGGGTGGGCCGCCGCCGCCTCCGCCTGATGCAAAGGAAGATCCGAGGGCAGCTGCTGGGAAGAGGGTTAGTTATCATGATATGGATTTGGTTGCCGAGGTATGTGTTCGCGTCGTATTGGTTTTTGGGGTTGTTGACGATGGTTGAATAGGGTGATGTTGAGTTATTCTATTAAGCCGTGAAGACGCGTTTTCTGTTTTTGAGGTAGTCTTTGCAATGTAAATTCATTTGTTGTGGAAGAAAGATGCGCCGGGTGACGGGTGCTGCGGTGAAGAGGTTGCTTGGAATGAGACATGCGATCGCGTCGCGTCGCAGTCGGGTCTGTCGATTCAGAGCCCGTTCAATAGAGTGAAACCCGGACAGTGCCCGATTTGATAATTGTGATTTGAAAACGACTGCTTGTACAAAGATGAAATGATCAACACTCCGACTACGCACCCCGGCGACGCTTTCCCCATTCACCACCGTGCGGATTGTCCCACTCGCCCAGTATACCCGCAGCATAGTGCCAGACACGTCTGTTCAACACCGTCACCGTCGCGCACACATCAAGTTACCGTCTTGGGGCCTTGAGCTGCGCAGCCGTGTGGCGAGATGTCCCCCTCTCAGGCCGTGAATGGCAACCCAGGCGTCGGAACAAGTAATGGCGCACGCAGACCATCTTCATCCAATATGCTGAATCCTCGCCCAAGCAACGCCAAATCGGCTACAGAGCGGGAAAGACTCGGCTTTTTCGAATCAGAAAGCTCTGATCTCGAGTCGGGGAATGAGCAACAAGACACTGCGGATCACACAGGGGACGGAAATCTTCCTCGGACCATGCATCCCCACCGCTCGCCCTCCCATGGCCCGCGAGCCTGCACCATCCCTCGGTTCTCCAGGGCCATTTCGATGCCCTTGCCATCACAGCTGGGGTACCTCAAACATCCTTATCGATCTCAACCTCTGGCTTCATTTGAGGAATCCCCCTCTCTTCTCCCAGATGCGTCTCGGATACAGGAGCTCTCCGTCGAGCTGGCGGATTCGGTGCAGATGATGATACAAACGATGCTTCAAGTCTCGCCGCCGCAGCTGCTAGACCCCGCCAAGGAGCAGTTGTCGGCGTGTTCGCTCTCAGTACCGACTTCTTCCATGTCTGCGATGTTGACGTCGATGAAGAACCTCAACTATATATCGGCGAATATGGCGAGATTGTGTTCCCGCCAGTCTCCATCGTTGGACGAAGATACAGCTGTTAAGCTTGAAAATCGTCTGTTGGATTCTCCGGCGGAGTCAGTTGATTTCGACCTTGGAGAGCTGTTGCAGAGTGTAGGGGATTCTCTCAGCGGGAGTGCTGCCCAGGCCGGGGTAGATTTGGTCCTCTATCATGGAAATGACATTGACATGAGGCATGTCTATGTGAGGGGTGATGAAAATGGGACATCCTACGCTTTATCTCATGTGAGTTGTCAAGTTGTCAAGTTCTACTGCGTTGATGTTCAATCCTTCTTTCTTGTAGGTGATTCGACGCATCTTGGAAACCACCAGACCTGGTGATTCCATCGAGCTTGGTCTCCTCCTTGGAACTATTCACCCCCAGACTGGACTACCAATTCATGAATGTTCCCCAGCTTCCTCGCCCAACACCAACTTCGAACCTCCGCTGCTGTGTACCATTCGAATCTCGCACAAGTTTGAAAAAGAACTCTTTTTTTGCCTTTCGGAGAGCGAAAGTTCTCCTCCAAGTCGTCCCCAGCCAGTTCTATCTGGCCTCCTCTTATCTCGACTTCTGGACCACATAGGGGCGGGTTTGGATCCTGGTTTGCCACCACCTGCAGCCTTCAAGAACGGTCGTACCTGCGATTTCATCCTGCCGCTTCGACGGGGATCGATGTCCGTGGCTAGCACCCCACTCGTCGGCCACCTTGTCGATGAAGACCCCATGGCAGGAGAGCCGTCCCTTGAGCAGCTCGTATTGTTCGCAGAAGGATTGAAAGGAAAGAAGGTCACACTGTACGCAAGCACGGAGGGATCGTTTGCACAGCATCTCATGAGATACCTGGCGGCCTGGGGCATGGAAATCACTCCCGTGTCACCAGAGGGTGTGGTCAATCGTGATGCCGAACCCCCTCCATCGTCGAAGATTCCCTCGGAACCGCCTCCCACCATTGCGCAGATTCTAATGCAAGGAGAAAATGGAACGCTTGGGTCATCAGATCCGTTGCTTTCCTCATTTCAACCATCTTTCATATTCATTGATGACGACATAGAAGTTTTGAAGGAACGCTTACGCTTCTTACGCTCTGAAAAGTCTACGTTCCGCAAACGACCCTCACTAGCGGGCCTTCATCGGCCACGATCATCACCACAAATTGTGCGTTCGGCGACAACACCCTGCCCGCTTCCGGCTTCCGTCGTCGTCATCCTTCATTTTACGAGTCTATCAAACTACAAAAGGATCAGAGATGTTGTCCGCTCTATCATTTCTTCACACAGCACCTCAACCGCCCCTATACCGGAGGTCATGATCATCCCTAAACCCGCTGGCCCACGCCGGTTTCTCACAGCGCTATACACGGCTATGATGAAACCCGTCGTGGACCCCTTCTTCTCACCCATCGCTACCGCTCCTAGTAGTCCCACTTTCCACCCTGCTGGATCTTTCTTTCACTCCTATAACAAAACAGAACAACAAAGTAATTCGCGGACCGTCTCAAAGACTCCCCGACCAGCCAGTTCGCGGAATGGCTCGGACCGGTCATCCCAATCCGCAAAAGACATCACGGATTTGTGCAAGAGCCCGACGCCCGTGTCGTCCCCGCTCGTGATAACGGAGAACATGGAGTATTTCCCTCAGGCGACGGTGCAGCTTGGTACGTCTCCTTCTTCGGGATTGGTGATACAAAGCCCGGATGGGCAGCCGGCTGGGATATTCTTCCACCCGCGCCAAAAGTCGCAGCGGACGCCGTCAGCACATTTGATGGAGCGGGATAAGGGTCAGCTGCAGCTCCCGCCGACGATGGCTGGGATGGAGCAAGGGGGGAAACGGTCGCCTTCGAAGTTGTCGGTGAATACGACTAGTCCTTCTTTGGCTTCTCCGGCTTCGTTGTCGTATTTGAGCACGATGACGGTGTCGCCGTCGCCTGTGGTTTCGCCGAGGGGCGGGGCGAGGAAGTCGGCGAGGCTGTCGTTCTCGTCGGTGAGTAGGGAAGAGCAGGCGGGGTCACAGACGGAGACGCATCGGAAACGATCATCGACGGATGCGGTGTCGCCGCCGTGGAAGACCAATGGGCCTGGGCTGGGTGAAAATGAGGACGGGCTCGCGCGGAGGATGTCTCAGAGGAGGACGCCGATGGAGGGGACGGTGGCGCCTACGAGTGTGATGGCTGCTGCGTCGAAAAAGGCAAAGGCTGCTGGGGATGGAAATATTGTGCCTCCGATTAGTGTGTTAATCGTTGATGGTGAGTTCGAGGTTTTGGCTGTGTGTGGGATGTGGGTCGCTGATTGGAGCCTGGCTATAGATAACCCGATTAATCAGACGATCCTTTCGGCGTTTATGAGGAAGAAAGGAATCAGGTATGAAGTGGCGAGTAATGGGGAGGAGGCGGTGAATAAGTGGAAGACTGGAGGATTTCATTTGATTTTGGTGGGTTGTTTTTTTCTTCTGATGTTTTGACTCGATTTCATGATTACGGTGTGCCAGATGGATATCCAGATGCCTGTCAAGGACGGAATACAAGCGACAAAAGAGATTCGGACGATGGAGCAGAATAATGCGGCTGCGGGATATCCTCCTGGGACACCGTCCTTTGATCAGAGAACACCGTCTGAATCGCCATCATCAGAGAGGTCGTTGTGCTCGCCGTACCGGTCATCTGTGATCATCGTTGCACTCACTGCATCGTCGCTCCAAAGCGATCGAGTAGCAGCTCTGGCGGCGGGGTGTAATGACTTCCTGACGAAGCCGGTTTCGCTTCTTTGGTTGAACAGCAAGATCATAGAGTGGGGGTCGATCAAGGCACTGCAGATGTGGGCGGATCCACGGCCCGAGGTGAGCTTGGCGAACGCACAAGTTGCGCAGGCTCGCACTGTGGCGGAGCGGTTGCATATGCCGACTGGGAAGGCGCCTGGGAGGCGGACACCGTCTCCGAGCAGGAAGGGTAACCCCAGGGTGCCGGCTGTGGATATGACGATAACGGTAGCGACGAACGCGCAGCGGGGACTTCGAGGTGTGTGTGTGATTCCGTAGGGTTGGTGCATTGATCTGAAATACTTAGACGGACCCTCACCGCCGCCTTCGCCGAAGACGCTGAATGAGCTTGCAAAGGGTCAGTGTTTTTTTCCACCCCTGGCAGGTTTGATTTGCACCCGGTGTTCTGATAGATTTATGTACTTGTTTCCAGATTTAGCGCAAGGTGACTCAGTGTTTTTGCCATTTTTTGTTTGTTCTTTTCACAGTCTGACATGGTGCTTTTCCAGGTGGGCGTCGTACTTCTGCGACCCCGTCATTGTCTGGGGTTTCTGAAGGTGAACTCGCCCAGCGTGAGGGCGTTGATGTGATTTGAGACGGGATCAGTTGCGGTACTCGGTTCAATTGATGCCGAGAAGGTTCGCGCGCCATCGCGTTGGTTAGTGCGGCAGCAATGTGCGGTCCAAGTCTTTCGTTTTCGTTTTCGTTTATCGCTTTGCATGCATGCATACACGAGTTTCTTCAAGCTTTCTGCGTTTCTCGCTAGATCTGTTGCATTATTTCTGTTTTGTATTGGGAAGGTTTACGTGCTTGTTTAAACGAATTGAATTGAGGGCCCACGTGGGATGGGAAAGTTGAGGCTCCGCGATTTTTAAAGTATTTGGTCGTTTCTTATCCTCCACCACCGCCAGCGCTCCCGCCCCCAGGTCCTGCTGCCGCCCGCGGTGACGGCCATGAATTCGATAACAGATCCTTCAAAGAAAACTTCGATTAATTCCCTTCTCAACCCAGAAGCTTCTTCAACTTCGTTCTCAGTGAGCGTCGCTTCTGCGAATCAACCCCAGGCCCCCCACCACCACCACCCCGACCAATACAGTCCAGCTTTTGCCAACAATGGCTCTTCTTTCCATCTAAGAGCAGCTGACTGGAGCATCTCCGACGATCCTGCGAAAAGAAAGCTCGAGAACGGCGGCCGATACCACTACCAGCACAGCCCTGATTCTTCCCCAATCTATGCGGCACAGACCGCTCCGCGGATACACAAGACACGAGATGATTTGTATGGCATGGAAGGGCAGGTGTGGCAAAGTCACCAGGATATGGCCTATGCCACACCCGTTATAGCGCCGATGTACTCTGATGAACGCACAGGTTCGTCCCACATTCCTAAAAAAAGAATGCAGGCGGACCCGACTGACTCCGTTTCACCATCTTTGTCGCGCGCAGCTATATCGGGGGATTACCCTTCACACAGTCAGTACTTGCAATGAGTTGCGTCGCGTCATTAAAAGCTGGATCACAGGTAGTTTCCCACACGCATACCACGAGCAGGGACCCATGGCTCAAAGTACGCTCCGGTTATTTCTGGTCATTGTGCGAGAACGTAGCTGACGTTTATTGGCTAGCTTGGCAGACGACAGAACGGGCTTCGGTGCGGCTAGCAGCACGTGGAAGTGCCGGGGATCCACGATATGGAGACGCAGCGTACTATCATGCGCCTGGGAATGGTGTTTATAGCCCGCCGACGTATCCTCATTCAGCGCAACATCAGCACCAAGAGCCCTTGTATCCGCAGCCGTCCCCTCCGCAACTGCCCTCACAGCCACAGCCGCAACAGCCGCGTGTCGTTCAACCACCACCACCACCACCACCGGAAAAGAGACATCGGTCCGAGGAGGGTGAGGCGGCACCAAAGTCTAAGCGGACAAAGTCGATGACAGCCAAGACTTCTGGTACGAGGCTGTCTCTCGTCTCTAACTTCATCTGAGTGAGATGTTGTCAGGCACGTCTAAACGTGGTTATAATGCAAAAAAACGGAGCGAAGCTGCTCAGATTGCGGCACAGCAAGGTGCGAGGTTCTCACAACTGCCTTGCATGCGACTTTCAAACTGAATTTTGCCTTCAGCTCAATTGATACCTTCTCTTTCGTACACTCCTGTGCAGGGGGAGAAGGGCAAGCAAAAAGCTGTTGATTGTGAGTTGCTTTACACGGCTATGGACGTAGCGTGCTTAAAGTGATCCATAGCGCCGACAACAATTGTGCCGACGGAAGCGAATGGTGCCACAGCCCTGGTTGCGGAGCTCCAGTTCGCACGTTGCATGTCCAACAGATACAAAAACGATTTATTCCCTCGTTGTGTCTCCTGCACCCGTCGCTGGGCTGGGGACACTTGTCGATTCCAGGGCATTCGATTTTTCGTGAAGGATGCGCAGAGGAATATCGTCGGGATCAGCTTTGTTGAGACCCAGAAAGCCGACCTCCCTGCGATGGATTTTCCGACTACATGGAACGTTCCTTTGGAGTCACATCATATTAAGAGGACCAAGGTCGGTGTTCTATTCGTGGGTCTTGGAACATTAAAAGCTGATGTCTCGTAACCAGGGAACGATAGCACAGGCATTGTTGCCTGTTCTCCAGAACGAAAGGGACCACCTAAAGATACCGGAGATTATTCACCGCCCCCGTGAGAGCGATGTCCGAGCAACATGCGGTGAGACCTTCCGTTGCTGCCCATGTCGGGATATCATTTAACCGTGCTAACTCCGCGATCAAGACACATGTATAACCTCTATCTTTTCGACCTCGTGGATGTGCCGTTTGTGCGGACGCGAAGCGTGTGCGGAATGTTTCGAGACCGTGACGGACATTACGACTGACCGTCCTGGAACGAATCATGCAGAGGCTGCGGCGCTGCAATTGAGACGAGAGAAACATGCGCATAACAATCCGTTCTTCTTGGCGTGTACGAGGCGGAATGAACATCAGGCCAAGGACTTTTCGCCAATGTCTAGGTTTTGCGCGGATGAGCTCGAGAAGGCCATCGACGAGATGGAGACGCTATTGAAGGAGGGGCTGCATGTTGGTGGTGGGGAGACTTTGGCTTTGTCACATCATAAGAATGGACAAGTGCCGGTGCAGCAGCAGGGTGTGCCGACAGGGCCGTTCCATCCTTCTTTGCAGACCCTTTCCAATGCGGCCACGGCCATTGTAGACGCAAACTCAGCGAGTGATGCAAGCACAGCTGTTGCGGCTCTTCCGAATACCAGTTCTACATCCTCCGAGATGAACGGCCATGGGAACACCTCACCTCCATATATACCTTCCAATCTGTCTAAAACGGTCATCAACACGCCTACGCTTCCGCTTCGACGGTTCGAGGATGGCGAGCTCACGGAGGACAATTTCCCTGCGATCTGGGCGTTGGGCCAACCGCTTGTTGTCACCAACGTGGCGTCCAAATTCAAGATTGACTGGTCACCGGAGTACTTTATCGAGAAGTACGGAACGCAAGGGTGTTTGATCATCGAGTGTCAGACGGAGGTGAATAAGAGGATTATGGTTGGAGATTTTTTCAGAGATTTTGGAAAGTATGAAGGGAGGACCGAGTGTTGGAAGTTGAAGGTATGATTAGGCATTTTTCTCTTTTGTGGGCACATTTGTTGATACTGTTGGTATAGGATTGGCCGCCGTCGACGGACTTTAAGTCGGCTTTCCCAGATCTATATGAAGATTTCAGTCGGGTGGTTCCCGTCCCCAGCTATGTCCGACGAGATGGAGTACTTAATCTTGCTTCGCACTTTCCGACCAACACTGTTGCTCCTGATCTGGGTAGGAACATTTCTTCAGACCGGAATACACGTTACTGATCATTTTTTATGTAACAGGCCCGAAGATGTACAACGCGATGGCGTCTAGTCAAAATGCGGGCAGCAAGGGATCCACGAGGCTACATATGGACATGGCCGATGCATTGAACATCATGACTTATGCTGCACCCTGCCCCGACGGAAGTCCTGGATGTGCCGTGTGGGACCTCTTTCGCGCGGATGACAGTGACAAGTTGCGCGCTTTCCTAAATAAGCGGTTTTCGCCTGGAAAGACTGGTGACGGATCGGCGCCAACGGGGGCGGTGACGGGGAATGGGAAGCGGGCTGCTGCGGGGCAAGGACAGCAGGATTGGGGAGCGGCGGTGAATGATCCGATCCATGGGCAGCAGTTTTATTTGGATGAAGCGTTAAAGGCGGCATTATTTGAGGAGACGGGGGTGAAGAGTTATCGGTTCTATCAGCGACCTGGGGAAGCGGTGTTCATACCTGCCGGATGTGCTCACCAAGTATGTTTTCGTTTCCGCATCACGCTGGATATGTATGTATTGATGTGGTTTAGGTGGCGAACCTTGCGGATTGTATTAAAGTCGCGATTGACTTTGTGAGCCCGGAGAACATTGAACGGTGCGAGAAGTTGACGAAAGAGTTTAGGGAGCAGAATCAGAGAAAGGTCTGGAAGGAGGATGTGTTGCAGTTGAGGACGATGATGTGGTTTGCGTGGTTGTCGTGTCGTCACCGGGAGGAGTTGGGGGAGGATCATCGATGATGGATGGATAATGAAGAAAATGGCGTGATTTCGCTTCTCTGGATGGATATAGGTTTGCGCGAGGCGCTATGATTTGATCTTTCGGTGCTTTTTTTCTTAAGTTAAAGCATTAATGTCGGAACTCTGATGTACACTTCGGATGAAAGGGATAGTATCTTTTTACCATTGCCAGGATGGGCTCCATATTATGTATGTACATATACTTGTCGATAAAGTTGTAATGATTTGAGGTGCGACCTTGGCGAGCAAGGCGAACCTCCCGTATGGCTTTCGATTTCGATATGTTGGATGAACTTCACCTTTCAAAGTCTGAGGGACGTGTTGTGAACGACAACTTGGAGTATGATGAGCAACAGCTTCATAGGAACCAACACCGTGATAGGATAGGTTAACCCGCGGCTGCTGGTCCCAACTAAGAACATGTCAAGAATGTGTAGGTACTTACCCTAGCAACAAAGAATTTTGGAATCGGGACAGGGGCACGGTTCAGAGCTGAAACGGATTGGGAATAACGCGCAAAGCTAGAGGAGGTAAAAAGACTTGAAAAGTCGGGAAATTCAGAGAGGTTGGTCCAGAGACATGGAGAAATAATTTAATGGGAGATCTCTAACGCGGCGCGCCGACTATAGATTTTCAGGCCCAGTTTTGAAAGCCTGCATCGATCATACATGTCAACTGGAATGGACCCCTGCAGCCTGGGCTTTGTGCCCCCACCAACTTGTCATGGCCTTGACGGGTGTCAGTTAACCACATTCAAATGTCAAGAACCTGACTCGGAGAGTCGTGGAACGACTCAATCGAATCAATTCATCATCTAGTACTATGCCACTAATGTCGTCGTCGACAACGGTGTCCACGGTCATACATCGCTCCTTCCCACAGCACGACGGTGCTGCTATATTTCACTTATGCATCTATCATCTCCTCTGAGTCTCGCCCTCACAAAACTCGAATCGGTCCACCTGCTACATAAATGGGGTTCTGACCGTCCAGTTCGATGAACCACCCGGCACATGCAAGCCTTCTGAAGCGCCTCAGATACGCCCAACTCATCACACTCTTGCCACTGGCTCAGCTTGTGAACCCACCTCCGAATGGATCTGATTTGAAAGGTCGCAAGCACGCGAGTCGACATACGGAATAGTCGTGATCTTTGCATGTGGACCTCGGATACTGCTCCCTCGTGAGCACTCTATGGCTCCCTACGATATGCCTGTTGACCACCTCCCTCGGGGTCAAAATTGGTCCATGCACCATCCCTCAAAACAAACCTACGCCCACTTGGCGAGATATCATGCCCGTTTTGTTGCCTATATCTGCTCCCGCAATGTGGCTCATCGGCCCTTCCCCCGGCTTCTAACCACAAGTACCCCGCCGGATACCGGCAAAGTACGTGGAGTCGCACCCTGGCGAACACTGTAAAGAAGTCTTGGAATGCCTCGCGTAGGCTCTGACCTTGGGGCGGTCGCTTTCTTTGGTGCACCTCGAGGGAAGCATGGTGAACTCTCACCCTGGTCCGAACCATGCTCTCTGGGTCCAAAATGGAATGGCTACACTGGAATACGAGGCCCTATCGTTTGTGATTGCCGTTTGCGACACCGTCACTCGAAGAAGCGCCGCCATAAGTGGCTGTTTATGTTGTCAACTCTGATACTGTACCTGGAGGGATCTTCGTTGCGACTAGATCTTTCCGGATGTTGAGTACGATGAGGAACTGGATTGGACGATGATATGATGATAGAGTTATTGCTCGCAATCTGGAATCTCTACCCCCACAGGTGCTTACGAGGCTTCTGGAGTCGGACCACAGTTCTCTTATCCCAATGCATGTCTCAATCATAATATCATGTCCTAAGAATGGATATCCGATAAAGGTTCACCGCTGGGGATTAGAGAGACTCCACAATGGTGGTGTGTAGAAATTGAACGGTGCCCGTGCGCACTGTGTTCGCTATGGATACGGGTAGACGGTTCCTGGCCTGCAGTGCTAACGATGTTGTGACATACTATGGTGGGACCTTCCAAACTTGAATTGGCTTCATCTTGATGGACCAATCCTGATAATTGGCACTTCTTCCCTACTAGCCGGTCACTCGTCTGGCAACTTCAGTCTTCGTAGTACTGGCTGACTGGTATTATCATATTATTATGCGTATTTATCTGGGTTTCTCAATTCTAGGCCTTGTCCATGCTTGTTCTCCCAGTTTTGATGTTTATGTAGGTGATTGAAGTAAATTTAGAAGAGAGTCGGGTTAGCACTGGTGGCTGATCGGTACCGTCAATGCTATGTGTATTTATCCGGGTTTCTCACTCCGAGTCCAGGCCCGTTTATGTTGAGAATGATTCCTCTGACAGTACAAAACTATATATATATACTACTTAAGCCAAAAGTGGCAAGGAAAACTTCTGTCATACCACTATAGAGCTGACGCGTAATTAAATGATATATTGTCTCGGAATCCGACTAGCAGAACTCCTACGCAGAGGGCAGCGAGCCAGATGACTCTGCTTTGACTGTCCTGTCACCGCTGGATCGAAAGCGTCGTTGCAACACTATCATAACAACATAACAGGACGTGCCCAAAAGGGATACAATCTGTGATAGAGAGAACGAAGATCCAGGACCCAACATTCAAGTTCAAAAGTAGATCAAGAGAATAAAACGATATACGCACTCCACTAAAGACGCTAGCTGCCCACCAGATATAGTCTTTTCCAAGTATCGCACCCTGGATGGGTGCACCTTTTTCCATTAAGTGTTTGGGAGGAGAAGTAGAAAAGGAGAGTTATACCTATCAGGCTGCCAATACCTAGATTTCGTGTTGGATAAATCGTAAGTGGACGTGGATGGATGGGCAGAAATTCACAGACCAGCTACACTCATGCCAATGCCCATACGAAGCCTTCCCACCTTAATGTTAGGACATTCCGGAAAAAGTGGATGATGTCGAAGTCTACATACCCAATTTCACTCGTGTCGTCCGACAGCAGGGCAAACATTGGGGCAAGCAGAGCCAGATCTTTTTTAACGGACTCAGCCATCGTAAAAAAACCTTTAGAAGTCAAGGAAGGTGCACTCACACATCCCTGCAAAAAACCCATACAGAACAGCGAGAACAACGACGCTACCTGCGCTGGCCAGCCCAGCCATGGAAAAATTGATGGCCGAACAACAAAAAGCGGATAATACGATAAGGTTTCCGACTCCTATGGAGCGCACTGCGAAGCCAGAGGCAAGTCGTCCCCAAAAGCTGGCGAAACTCAACATTACGAGCTGGGAATAGACGGAAGGTCAGTCGACGACTGGGAAGAAAACGAATTTCACGAAACTGAGTAAAAGGCGAAACGTTGGCTAAGCCCATGTGAAATCACATCGAGTTGGAGGTAGAACAGAGGAAAATAATAAGCTACGATAACAATCAGAGTGCTGCGACAAGTATCAGAGATGCTGGTGCTGATATCACAGCCGACAAGATACAAACCCGATTACGGAGATAACATATGCTTTATCCCTCGAAAACTTATACAGGCATTTCCGAATTTCAAGGACGGGCTGATTCGATGGCGGAGTTTTTGTCCGGATCAGGATACAGGCGGTCAGTAGCAAGATCGAAATCAGGCCGGCAGTAAGGCGTGTGGCGTTTGCGAATCCTAGGGAACCATGGAGTGTGGTGTTGAGCATGATGGGATGAATGATGGCGGCTAAGGATGATCCAGTGGCGACGAGAGTCATGACCATGGCACGTCGACTGTGGAAATGATGCGAGAGCACGGCAATGCTTGGAATATAGATGATGCCCGCTCCAATGCCTGCTCCCAATCCTTGAGTCACGAAAACCTGAAAAAGAATGCATGACCGATCTTTTGAATGATTACACACTGATGCGCCTTACTTGATGAAACTGATTTGGCTTCGCGAGCGAGAGCATGAACAGGGAAAAGGACAGGAGAATGGAGCCGCCGTAGAGGAGATGGTAACTAGTTCTGTGTCAGGCTGTGGCGGTTGTTGGAGCGCTAAAACGGATTCACAAATATCCACGGTCATAAAGCCTGCCTGCCACTAAACCACATGCAGCTTGCAGGAACGCGTTCGTACCGCCGATCCAACTGCGAGTGTGATGGAGAATTCACGAGAGATATTAGGTGAAAAAGATGTAGCTCACCCTATGGTTGAAGCAGATTCATTGGTGAGATATATCCTGGTGTAGAAATCTGGTCCTGCGATAAGAGGGGACAAAAAGTCCGGCAAGAAGCAAACATTACCCTGATAAACTCCGAAGGACGCTACTAATCTGAGGCGGGGGAGGACATTCAGGTTTACAGTACGTTATGGGACAACAACTCACCCAAATCCGCAAAACTGGATGAGGAACCTATGGTGACCGGTGACGATTCAAGAAGGTGATGTTGGCGGGAAGACCTACACTCCGGCCACGGCGGCCCATCCTGCAAGTCCCCCCTCATCCAACATTGCACATTCCTTCATTCCCGTCTTTTCGGCATGGTTTACATCGGAAGACGAAGCTAAATCGCGATGATGGATCACCGTGTCTGTCGTCATCGAACTTGAGCGAGATTATGGGAGGGAGGGAGGATTTCACGAAGAATGAGAACATCGTAGCTATAAGCAATCTCAGTGTTGGCCAGTCAATGACCGAAAGGGGATTAGGCTCAACTAAGGAATGTTTAGAACGGGGAGGAACACGGCGGAGCCCTACGCGAAACACGCAGTGAGTGGTTGGCATGACACTAGTCACTAGAAACCCTGCAACAGTGCAAGAACTTCGGTAGGCGAAACACGCGAACGTGAGAGCCCAAATTTTTATTGGTGAGAGGCGAGGAGCGGACAAGCTACAAAGATATGGATAGTCAATTATAGAAACAAGTTGAGAAACTAGGACATCCCTGGTCTCGTCCCCAGGCGTCATAGCGCACTGATCTCTGCCACGTGTCTGGTAGGTTCGGCTCGACTGTTTTGCTACTGGCGACAGATGGAGGAGGACGGTGAACCGGAGATGGCAGATACCATCCGCTGCAGAGGGGGGGACATGTAAACTCCAGACGATTCACTCTTTGATGTATTGAATGAACTTCCCAAAACAGATCTCACGAAATATGGATCGGATGTTTACGTCCTCTTTCGTCGTTCCGAGTTTCGTACGTTGAAGATCATGGCAAAATGGTATCTGGAGGACTGTGGAGTCTTGGAGCGTCTGGTACGGTCTGAGAGTCATTGGCAGCAAGGCTAGAATCCTCAAAAAGGTCATAATTAGGATAAGACAGAATCATATTATGAGCTAGTGATGGGGAGTAGCTAGCCGAGCTGATGCTCGAAATCGCACCAGGTGAGTCTTCGAACCCCGCTCGCGTGGCAGGATGATGCGGAACAACGGCTGGGAACTTGCGAACCCCGCTCGCGTGGCAGGATGATGCGGAACAACGGCTGGGAACGAGACTGAACCGGCGATAATGTCCGCGCGGGGATCGGATCTCGTGGAAGAGGAGAGTATCAAGGTCCTCCATGAGGAACCACGATAAGTCCGTGTTGAATTTCCTGACCTATACGAGCGTGCGCGATGCATTGCCCGCACCCTTACCTCTTCATTCTAGGTACCATTTATATTGTTCTCTGTGCTATAGAAGTAGTCTAGTTATATATTATACCTTATCCGTTTGCCTCTCGAGCTCACTGAGGCCAAACGATAATACCACCTTTTCTTGGTTTCTGTCGTCGTCCGTCGGATCGCGTCGCTTATTCCAACAGTCCGTCCTGTCTCATTCGCTTGCTCCTCCGCATCTCTATTTCATTTTTGTTACTTGCTCCATACATGGTCTTCCATAGACGCCACGAGAATCTGACCTTCTCGCGATTTTAGGTCCGAGAAGTCTTTTAAAACAGCCGTCTCGCGCTCCTTCTCCTTTCTCCCGGCTTCAACCAGACCCAGGAATCCAATCCCGCTCCCGGACTTTAGTTTTCTTTCCCTTTCCCTTCTCGTCATCCTCGTCCCAAAACAGAATCCCTTTCGACTTGCCCTCGTTCATGGTTCTCCACATCTGCACCCTCTCTCACTTCCCCCCCTTAACTTGCTCCGACCCCCCGACCCCCGAAAGTGGAAACACAGGATTTCAAATCGTCCACAGGTTCATCCCCGATTCTCCCCACCTTCGTCCCTCCCCATATAAAGGAAAGGTGGCCTCCGCTGTCGGAAAGTCGTACGTGACCGGCATCGTTTGGTGTCAGGGAAGGATGACGTGGCACATATAGGTGCAGTGATAACACAATTTAAACCTAGGGCCATGAGGTCAGCGAATGACATGATGCCATGCGGAAAGAGCGCAAGTCCGATTCAACCACACCGCATTGTCTATCACGCCCTACGAGCCCAGGATATGCATTGACAGCTTCCTGGAATGCGTTTGACACATTGGATGAACGGTCTTCTATGCGAGACCGTGAGCCTGTAACGAGCACTCTCCTGGATGAGTTGGGTGTGGCAATTTGCTGCCTCGATGGGGTCTCGGCCGGGGTGTCTTTGATGTAGAGCACTTGTACCACCCAGCGGACGCTGTTGATGACTGTGGCGCGTCATTGTGTTCCTCGAGGCCGCTTTAAAGACTAATGGGGTGGACATATGAGACCCGCCCTGCCACTGAACATCAGGTTGCATTATAATGGTTAGAGCAAAGAGTTGGAAGTACGTACATAACAATAAGATGCTAAAGATTAGCCAAAAGTCGGTGAACCATTGGGGAGGTGCGAGTAAGAACGTTCTATAACACTGGATGCACAGAACAATATTTGGTGCTGAAATATTGAAATAATATTGGAAAAGTAGTCCAATTATTATTATGATATCTTTTGCATCTTTCTTTCTGAAGAACGTGCAAAATATCGAAGAGCTATCTTGAGAATCTCCTTATTTGGACATATCTTATGGAAATCTTTTCAATACTCTTGAGGTCTTTTGGAGAAAAAGATACAGAAAAAATCTTGAAAATAATTGGAATACTTTTTCAATATTTTTTCAATATTTCGGTGCCAAGTATTGTTCAGTGCATCCAGTGTAAATAGAACTCACAGTCCGGTATTTCTTCGGACGTCCATCATGCCTCCTCGCACCTGTGCGCTATGCGAGAACGCAAAAGCCATGCTCAAGCGGCCGAAAACAGGACAGCAGATATGCCGCGAATGTTTCTTCTACGTCTTTGAGACCGAAGTGCACAACACCATCACTCAGGCCCAGCTCTTCAAACCAGGAGATCGCGTCGCGATTGGAGCATCTGGTGGAAAAGGTCCTTCGTCTTTTTTTCTCCTCATCAGTCGTTTCGTCATCTAGAGTACATTACAGATTCCACGGTGCTCGCCCATGTTATGAAGACGTTGAATGAACGATATCACTACGGCCTCGAACTTTTCTTGCTCTCGATCGACGAAGGTATCACAGGATACAGAGATGACTCGCTGGAGGTACGTGAACCAAATCTCGTCCCCCGTTTTCTGCGTTTATTTAACCAAGGGATGCAGACCGTGAAGCGGAACCAGGAGCAGTACGAGATGCCACTCAAGATCCTATCATATGACGAACTGTATGGGTGGACGATGGATGCCATAGTCTCCCAAGTGGGACGAAAGAACAACTGCACTTTCTGCGGCGTCTTCAGGCGCCAAGCCCTAGACCGGGGAGCCGCGATTTTGAATGTCGACCACATCGTAACAGGACACAATGCCGATGATATCGCGGAGACGGTCTTGATGAACAGTTCGTTCGCTCCGTCCTACAGCCTCATATTATGCTTACGGATTACTTAGTAATGCGAGGAGACATTGCCAGGCTGGGCAGATGCACAAGTATATGCACGCAGGGCGAGGACACGATAAAGCGGTCCAAACCCTTCAAATACGCATACGAAAAGGAGATCGTCATGCACGTCGTTTCTCTTCCCGATTCCCCTTGTCCTATTCTCTGACCCTTTTCCAGGTATGCTTATTTTAAGAAACTGGACTATTTCTCGACGGAGTGTATTTACTCTCCCGACGCTTATCGCGGACATGCCCGCGTATTCCTCAAAGAACTAGAAGCTGCTCGGCCGAGCGCCATCATAGATATCATCCATTCCGGTGAAGCCTTTGAGGTCAGAGAAGAAGTCAAAGCCACGCAACGCGTTCAGCGTCAGTCCCATAGCACTTTTCAAACGTCGACTTTCATTTCTCACTTTCTTTCAGAAACGTGCAAGCGTTGTGGATATATGTCAAGCAATGATTTATGCAAGGCATGTACACTGCTAGAAGGTCTGGAGCGGGGCATGGCCAGCTCTGGCATTGTATGTCGTTCTCCTCTCTCCCTATTGCAATTTTTATGCAAAATGATCTTTTTCAGACGGATCGCGGACGAAAGCAGATGGAAGCACAAGGCCCTGCTCCCGACAATCTACGTACCATCCCCTTTTTCAAACCCCCGTCAGGAGATCCCGCGATTGCTATCGAGGTCCCTTGAGGGGCCGGAAGTGGACTGCCGATAGAGCATCATCCACATGATAGAACTTTTATACTATTATATCCTTAATATTTGTACGTTGCGATCCTTTTGCTTATATTGATTTTGACACCTTGAAAGATGATGTACTCGTAGTAGCGACGCATGTCAATCAACACTCGGTCACGGCCCTTTACCTCTCCTCACATCGTTCCCCTTGAAATACCAGTACACAGCACTTGACTCTTCTTTCGAGCCACTTACGAATGCAAAGCAAGCGTTCTGGAGGTACGGAAGGCAATCTCGATTCCACGATATCGATCCCCGGCTTCGAAAGCCCCTTGATAACAACAACGCTCTTGATTATTATAATCCTATGTCTACAGGAGTGAGTGTCCACTATCAATACAATACTACAGATCATCCATAGCTATACCTAAATCAAATTACAAGCTTCACCACCATCGTCCCTCCACCTGCAAGTCCGCTTCCCTTCCGGTCCACAAACGCCTCAGGGGCTCTCTCAAACGGCACCAACCTCCCCCTGCGTCCAACATGATCCGCCCCAACCCATGGCCTGACCCCATCGTTCACAGCCATCCTCAAAACGGTCCCGAGTGTCTCCCGGATACCTTCCCCCTCCCAATCCACGTCCTGTCCCAGATTCACCCACGCATACCCCACCTTTCGCCCATCAACCCCATCCCGTCCCCGTCGACTGCCGCCCACACCAAGGTTAAACGACCGGAGCCCCGCCTTGAAGTGGTCGCCCGCAGTCGGGATCGTGCGTCCCGGTGAATCCCCGACCAGCGTCGTAAACTGCTTCACTCCTATATCCGCCGCCGCCCGCTTCCCTGTTTCCTTCTTGGACTTGCCGTTGTTGCCCTCCGCGACACGACCAGGAGACTTGAGCAGCCGCTCCGAAGCCTCCCACACCTCCTTCCCTCCAACGGTGTCCAGCACCGCGTCAAACACATCCCCATCTTCACACAATCTCTCGATGACTCTGATCACCGCCCCCCGCTTATCTTCACCGTCTTCACCTTCTTCACCATCGTCAAACACGACTTCTTCACCTCCCCACGACCGGATCCGATCTTCCACCACCCGCATGCGATCCTTTTCTCCTCCCTCGGGCCCATCACCCAAAGCCACCACCTCCCGAGCGAGACACGCATACGGAGCATGTACACAGACTCTCCATCCCTGCTTTACCAACATCTGCACCGCCATCGCGCCAGCCCCATCATGTCCCCTCAGCACCAGCGCCCGTCTACGCCGTCCGCCACGCGCCCCACACCCATTCATCATTGTCGGTTCCTTCTCCTTCTCCTTCCCCCGCGCCTTCGCGGATTTTGGTGCAGGCCGACCGCCAGCATCGATACCTTCCAGATCCCAGTGTCGTTCAGCTCCTCCAGACCCTGAATGACTGTCTGCGCTTGAGAAGGCGAATGTAAACGTCCGCACGGCACGATAGGCTGGGATGCCGCAGAGCGGGAGGAGAGAGAGTTCTTCCAGGGAGAGCGGGAGATGGTTTGGTCGGTGACCATTCTGTTTGGGCGGGGGAGAGCTAGTGGCCCATCCGTTCGTGTTGTTGCGTGACGCGGATCCCGGAGTTGCGTTTGTTTTTGAGGGCTTTTCTGTCGGCAAGGGTGTCTCAAAGAGGGATAGGCCACCAGAGTCCATTCGTGGATGTGGAACTCGATGGACACGATGACGATCTACAACAACAAACTCCGTGAGGGCGCCGCACTGTTGATGATAAAGATAAAGCTGATGAGCAAAAAATGGAAACCTCGATACAGCTCTCAGACTCGCCTTTTTCACGTCCAACAGTCCCACAACCCAATCACCTCTCTTTCCCTCCTCCTCACTCACTTCCCATCCACATTCCAATATGCGCCCAACGAAGCTTCTGCCCGGGATGTATCCCGCCGCCGCCGGAGGCGTGCCCACAAGCGTCGCCGGACCATTCGGGCTGCTCGGCGAAGAAGGCGCCGACGCGTGTTGTCCTCCTCCAAAGCGGCCCAAGGTCGACCGCAAACTGGAGCTCCGCCGCGGTGGGGTGATGGGATGTGTAGCAAATTTGGGACGGTCTGATAACCCGCTTGGACGAGATCCGCTTTCCTTGCCGGTGGCCCCACTCGATACCCCGCTCCCGAGAACGAGTTGCCGGTCGATTTCGTCCACGCCAACTGCCCATATTTGCACCAACACGCTGCCGCTTGGGACGTGCTTGGGTGGAGGGCGATACGATGTGAATCCGAGTGGAGACTCTGTGCCACCGTGCAGCTGTTGAAGCTTCCTTGCACCGGTATTATCCTCGCTCTGACTTCTGCCTCGACTAAAACCCGACGGAGCTCCAGGGGAAGAAATGGCTGAGCCCCTCCTGAACAACCCCATCAGTTTCCTGCTTGGGCTGCCAAAGGACGACGAACTCCCACTGAGGCCGCGAACGACCTCGACGCTTGCCATGGTCGTTTGTGCGATCCCGCTGCGTGTCAGATCAACCTTGCCGTGATTGACGTGATTTGAGACTGTACCGAGAACCCGTTTCCGGCGATGTGACGACTGGGATAGGGGGACGGGGGTACGTGGGAGGACGAGTGACGTGAAACCGGGAGTGCCGTGTGAGGGAAGGTCGCCAAGAGTGAAGGAGGGAAGGGAGGTGAAGGTTGGGTCGTAGGGATCTGCAGAGGACGAGGCGTACTTGGTTTGCTTCTTGCGAGAGTTTGAGGATGCGCGGGAGTGGATGGAAGAGGGACGGGAGGAGCGGTCGTCGTGTGAGGGTAGTGAGGATGATATGCGCGGATTTGATGAACGGCCAAGGGAGCGGGACCGTTTATGATGGAGTCTGGGCTTGGCAGCTGTATGAGGAAGGTTGGATTTTGGGAGGGATCGCTTGGGGTGAGAGATAATGACACTGGGGCGAGGGAGGTTGGCGTTCGTGGAATCCGGCGGCTCGTCTTCTTCCAGGAGAGCGGTCATGCTGGTCATGATGCTGGGGGTGTTTTTGGAAAAGCTTTTGAGGATGTTGGGCTTTTTGCGATAATGAACGTTTTGGGGGAAATGCGAGAGTTGAGGCTCAAGCATGCTGGCGGTTGTCCTGTGGCGTTTCTTCGGTGTTGTGGTTGACTTTACAGCGGGATTGGGAACGAGCCATCTCACGTCCTTCGCCCATTCCTTGCCGGCGTGTCCATTTGGAACTTCCTGCGGTGCCTGATTCTCCGCGGCCCTGCTGTGACTGCGGTCGGACTGCGGCGGGCTGGTCATCAGGGTGGAATCGGATACGACGACGGAGAACAAGGAGTGTGCGTCAAGGGATGACGAAGAGACAGATGTCGTTGACGTGTTGACGTGGGGCCACAGTGACGTTTTAGTTGATGGAACACCCGAGTTTAATGGAGGAAGGATATGTGTAGATCCCATGGACGTCCTGGGGGACGTGTTGGGTGTATAGAAAACGTCATCTTCGGAATCATCCTCGTACTCCTCGTTGTCGGTGATAGCGAGCGCCTTTTCATCGGTGACAATCGTTACCTCGTATTGGGCACCGTTCTGAAGCCAATCAGTATAGATGGCTGGGATCGGTTCTAGAGCTTACAATGGCTCTTGATTGCGAGGCGTTTGGAAGTACACTGATGGTCTGGGGCGAAGCTCCAGCTTGGGCCTCGGTCGCCATGCGGACCATGTCTTGTTTGGTCGAGAAGTAAACCTTTTCGGGCGGGAATGAATACGTTTGCGAAGGCCGGCCGAGTAAGGATTGCATCACGGTGGGTTTCACCATGGCAGAGGAAGCGGGGAGCTTGTTCACCACTACGACCTTGGCAGAATGATGTCATGAAGGTCCCTCAGGTATTGTGTTTCGAAATGATGGAGTCATTATTATGACCCCTTAGCTCAGTGGTAGAGTGTGTGATTCCAGAAATGGAAGTTCCACAAGGCCATCCGTTCAATCCGGGTAGGGGTCACACTTTTTGTCCCCTAGCACAGTCGTGCCCAGCACGTTTATCCAAACTTTGCAGGGGGAGAATTTTTAAAAGTTGTATTATTGTTAGTGAACGAGTACTTGATGACTTCGTATTAAGACAACTAGATAATTCCAACTTTCATGCGAACATGACAACAAAAGTGAACGAGTACCTGAGGATTTCGTATCGAGATGACTAGATGATTCCAACTTCATGCAAAGATAACAACAAAAGCGATGGCAGCTAATACTGCCCTCCCTAAAGCACCAGGGCGCATTGCGCTGCTAGTCGTGCTGCCGCCACTGCCACTGCCACCAGGGCTACCTGTAATCGTGACAGGGCTTAGAATGACTCCACCTTCTCTGCAGGTGTTAATGAATGCTAAAAGGGTCCAATTCAGTTCAAGATCGGTTGTATATAAATTTTGACCCACTATCCATGAGATTTTGTGCATAGACGGCGTTCAAACCACTGCCAACACCGCAGTCAAGACAGAAAGCAAGCCCTTGGGTCATAGTGGTAGAGCAGACACAAGTGATAGTGGCAGTACTGCTGCTGGTGCAGGCCTGGGGTATCGTTCCGCATAGAGTCAGGCGAGTCGAGAAAAGAGGGATGAGAGGAGAGGTACATACAGTGAGGCTGGTCTCGACATTTTGGCAGGTACTTGTGCATGTGGAAGGAACTGAGTTCGGATCAATAATCGAGGGGTTAAGCTGGCGCGCAAGTAAGCCCGTCAACATTTCCGGCGAGGAGTGTGCCAGCACTGGGGAAATGAAGATGAATGAAAGCTCGCGCGCAATGAGCAACGAATACATACCTGGGAGCGCAAAAAGGAAGAAGATGGTGGTGACTATAGAGAAAGCGACCATTGTGGATGCAGACTAGAAGAGGGGGTTATGCGTAAAGCTAATCTACGACTCGAACCTCACCGGGTTTAAAAGGATGTACTAGCTTCACGACCAGGCATCGCCTTGATTTTGACATGCATGTCAGTTCTGTGTGGATGGACATTGGACGTGAACGAAAAATCCTAGCTACCGTCGGGATCCCTTTCAGGATTCGTTATTCTTTGAAGATCAAGTTACCTTGTATTTGGGTCTGATCATCATGATCAGGCCCATGCTCAATGACCAGTGCCATCCGCATCAGCTTGATGGACATATATTGAGGCATTTCGCTGGACAACATTGCTGAGAGGAATCAAATTCCGATCAATGGCCATGGTCGTAGGAAGAGTAGATGAGGGAGACGCAGGGCTCTTGATTGAATACACAGTTTCAAAAGACGAGTATCGGTATCAATATTTCAATTACTCTGCGGAGTGTCAATTTTCAAGTTCATGCAAAGTAGAAGACAAAAGCGACAGCAGCCAATGCCGCACCACCCATAGTGTCGATACGGCTTGCGCCGCTGCTCCCGCTCCCACCACTCCCACTGCCTTTGATCGTAACAGGGCTGACGTTTGCTCCTCCTTGATTGCAGCTGGCGACGTACGCTAGAATAGAGGTGGAATTATTTCAACAGGGAGATGGACGGTAAAATCTTCAACGCACTATCCATGAGGTTTTGCGCGTACGTGGCATTCAAGGCGCTACCCTTAATGCCAACACCACAATCGAGGCAGGAAGCAATTCCTTGGACGATGGTGTTCGAGCACAAACATGCGATATCAGCACACCCCTGCCGGCATGAAGTGAGTGGGGGGCTAACGGTGGCCGCATTCAAAGAGTTGATACGTACAGTGAGTTTGTTCTCGGCACTTGTGCAGCTATCTTTGCACGTGGAAGGAATGGTACTAGGGTTGAAAAGCCCGCCACCGTTCGTCTGACGCGCGAACAAGCTCTTCGATGATCCAGGCGCAGGGTTCGCAAGCGCTGGGGAGGAAAATGGGCGTGAACTTGTGTTACACGCGACGAGCACCAAGGGCTTCGAAACTGTGCAATACATACCTGGAAGCGCGACAAGGAAGAGAGCGGTTGAGAACACGGCGGAGAAAGCGACCATTGCGGACGAGAATAGCCTGGCAGTGAGAAAGACGTGGCAAAGGGCCGAGAAAGGGGTCGTTCAAGGGCGAGTCGTGAATGAAAACGAACATTTTATATGACAAGGCGATATTAATAGGTAGCGGCGTCCTTAGATGTCGCGCACAGCCCTTTGGTCGCATCACTCGCGTTGTTCGTATTGTACCTCATGGGTGCGCGCCACCTCTTGGGCTCCCTACCCCCGTAATTGTGACTCGTCGAAGGACATGGAGCTGAATGTAGATTTTGAGAGCATTTTAGGTCAACGGATAGTTCAAGTCCCGCATGACTCCGAAGGAAAACTTCCACCAATAGCTGGGATAGGATATAACTCACAACATAATACGAAACACTCACTTGATTTACATGCGTAAGTGTGAATCGGGCGCGATACGGCACTAACGAGATGTCAAACTTGAATGCAGGACGATAAACATCACTCCGTACAACTTCAAGTGTCCGGCCTCCATAGCGACAAATTAACGATGCATCAGTGGACGGTCCGATTTCCACGGGTAATCGGACTGCCTCCTGAGGCCTGAGGCTTGAGACTGCATCTAAAATTGTAAATCACAAAGACTACCTCGCCTTACCATCTGTTTAAAGTTGAAAAGCTTTGAATCAAATCGAATCCGTTAGTCTTGTGGCGCCTAGGAGAAATAATGTTTAGTTGTGCATTATCATGTACATCGGGAGGCACATCCATACATAGCCTTCCAACGGCGTCAGGGCCGCCTGACAGGCACCTCAGTTCCAACTTCGATCAGTTTTCGATCGTTGGTCGACTCAAGCGATGAGGGTTAGGCTGAATTAGGTCAACGGTACAGAGACCGAAGCGAGGTGGTGTTCGACCTGGTTCAACGCAGGATTCCCACTTATATCACTGTGGTTAGGAATGACAATCATGAGGAGACAAGACCTGTCAGGGGAAGATGGGTTCGACGTTCAGCGAGCAGCAAGTCTGATTTGTGGCAGCGGCATGTGTCAGATGAGGCTAACCTGTCCTAACCTGTTGAGGTCGACGTCATGTTCATATGTATGAAGAGAAGACAAAAGCGGCCACAGGCGATGCCACTCCCATCAAGCGCGTTGTCGATGATCATTGATGTCACTGTTCCTGTTGTCGCCCCCCAACAAACTGGCGACGTACTTATGTTGATACAGTTTAAGTCAGGTCAATGACCACTACATCTTCAGCTGTAGCGCACTATCCAAAAGGTTTGCACATACGTGATGTTCATACCGCTAGCCTGAAATTCAACGGTCACACCGCAGTCAAAGCAGAGAACGATTTTGTGGACGATGCAGACGAAGGTAAAGGAGGGGCAAGTTTCGCGACACGAAGTAAAGGGGAGGTCATGGTGGTCGCCTTCAAGGAGTAGGTAAATACGCACATAGTATCAGGCTGTTCGAATTCTCGACACGTGTGCAACTCGTTCAGAAAAGTCTACTCTTCATCCAGCGCAAAAAGGAGCCCGTGGGTGGTCCGCAAGCGCTATGAAAAATCCAACAGGGCGAACGGGGGCGTTATTAACGCAACAGCTTTCAAGTATTCACGAGCACACAACTTGAAGGAATCCCTACAGGGCGAATGAGAGAAGGAAGTTGAAACAACAACCGTGACAAACTGAATACCACCAAAACCCTGTCCCGATTTCCGTCCGTTTCCAAACACGATACAGGATCCTCGGGATGGCAGGGGATGGCCGTATTGTAAAATAACTTGTTGTCGACCTCACCAAGTTCCTCGCGCACTTGCTGCGCCGTCCGATCGGAAAAGTCCACAGTGCGGTCAATTGACTACATGACGACGCTTAGGAAGGGAAGAGACAAACCCCATACAGAGCCGAAAGCGCCTTGTACACATCAACGACAAGTCCCGCAGTGTAGTCCGGATCCATGATCTGGCAAATGCGTTCTATCGCATGGTCGTAAAGGACTTTCATCTTCTCTGTCGGGGAGATGTAGCAGCGTCCCAGGCGGCGCTGATCTCGGGGCGGGGAAGTGTCATCTGGCGTCTGCATTGCTTGTCTCCTCGGCCGGGACGAGCTCGGCTCGATTGGGGTATTTTTCACCATGGAAGGTCGGTATCCCGTACACGTACGGGGGTGCAATGGGGTGCCTTTGCGATCGCCCGGCGGCAAGTAAAGGCTCAGAGCCGGTGGCGTCGTCATAGTGGATGTGTCGGTCATCTACGTATCACTTCCTGCATTAGGAAAGCGTGGTTGAGGTCGGTCGAGGTCGGTCTCATTGGTCTTTGGGCGTCATACACAGCCCTCCGGTCGGCACCACTACACCACTAACAGTCTTGGCATGCCTCATGCTTCACGCGCACGGGTCAGGTTATCTCGTATGATATCTGCAGTTGCATGGATTCGAGGACATTCCGAATTTACCGGCCATGAGTCCAGAGGGAAACTCGGATAATGGTGAGCTGAGCGACCTACTTGACGGACGCGAAATATGTACTCATTTCGACTGACACAGCCCTAGATAGGATGCTGCTCCGTAACACCGAGATCTTGGCTGGTCAACAAACAGTGTTTCGGCCACAGACGTCTGCGCAAATTCGCTTCATTCGCCATTTCTCAGATGACCCGACCACATTCCCGGCAGCCAAAGAGCTGTTTAAGAAATTCCCTCAACCCCCTCCAGGCTCCATGGAGCAACAAGCGAGGAAGCGCCCGGCCATGCAAGAAGTCTCGTCTTCTTGGATGGGATGATGATTGCCCGACCGTGGGAGACTACCGACTGGGAGTTGGAGTTGGAGTACTGTATCATTACGACCGTAAGTTCAGTCACTGGTCACACCCAGACTGTGAACTGAACCTGTGGGTACAAATGTCACAGTCACGGTCAGTTCGTGAACCTATCTCAAGACGGGTCACTGAGAGCCCGTTTTTGAGCCATTTTCGATTCTTGAGTCCTCCCGACTGACATAGGATAGAAAATGATCGATAATCGATGAACATTTGATTCAAATTTCAACAGGTCACGAGAGCGGCTATGTGTCCCACATATCGCTGCCACCATAGAGAGCTGGCTTCATCTTCTTCCTATGTCCTCGTCCAAGCAAGATCGGTGCTGCAGCTGCAGCTGCATCTTCTTCGTGCACATCATCAATGTTATGGAACAGCCCTTATTTTCCATTTCTTTTCATTATTTGGTCTTGTGGACATTATTATAAGGTTCAAGGGTGAACACATGGTAAACACATGTTGCTCCACAGCACATGGTTTCCTCATGTTT
>Ga0307516_10001099_pt1 | contig 37709 bp, 60 predicted proteins | sample 19_EM_MG_FD_203310 | JGI IMG/M metagenome (GOLD analysis project Ga0307516, IMG submission 203310) | Populus trichocarpa ectomycorrhiza microbial communities from riparian zone in the Pacific Northwest, United States - 19_EM | ecosystem: Host-associated > Plants > Roots > Unclassified | place... | reverse complement strand
CCCCGGGACACCCCCCCCCCCCCCCCCCCCCCCCCCCCCCCGCTCGGCGGAAGAGCTTACCACGAGGGCCGGATCGGATGCAGGTCGACGCCGATGACCTCCGCCATCGGATAGCGGTCGGCCATGGCGACGGCCCAGCTGCCGGTGCCGGCGGCAATGTCGTGTATGCGCCGCGGCATGTGGAGCGGCGCCTTGTGCGGCTTGCCACCGAGCAGCAAGAGCATGATCTCGTGTTGCAGGTCGGTCTGGTCCTGCTCCTTCTCGTTCGTCGGCATCGGGTTCTCCTCGTCGCTGAAACGGGCGAGGTGGCGGCGGGCTGCGTCGCGCTTTATCTCCGACGCGGTCTCATCGTCAGCCGCAACACCGACGGTAACGACGGGCATCAAGGAGAGGGGGTGAAAACGGAACGAAACGAGCGAAGGCAACTCACCTTAGCGGAGCCGCCTTTGGTAGCGGACATTGTTTCTGAAGTTTTGGCCGTCGGGCGGGAGCAGTGGGAAAGTACGACCCAAGCTATCGATGGCTGTTGAATGTGTGCTAAGAAGCGGGGTGAAGGCTGGGTTCGGTTGTTTAGCGCAGAGGGAGGTGGGATGGGCAGTAATATAGCTGGCCGTGAAAGTCTGACGGAATCGTGACGTAGGTACTCCAGCGCCATTCTATGTATTTGTAGCGCATTGCTAGCTAATACTGTCACGTGATGAAGTCACTACATCGCAGTTTGTCACGTGATGCTCGGACTACGCCGTCCAACAGGACTGCCCCGTCCACCCTGGACTGCCGACGAATGCCGAGACTAAGCCAAACTGGCCAAACAACCCCACGAGCAGAGCCAGCTGATGAGCGAATAAAAAGTGAGTTTGGTGGGAGAGTTTCAGAGTCTGGCCAAGGATGCAGAGATCCGCATAGTGGCGTGAGGTAACGGAATCTTTGGGGTCGGAGACGCGTCAGTACAATATGGCCAGAAGGGCCTGGAGGCGTTCGAAGGACCCCTCCCCGCATTGTGGAAACCTTGGTCAAGTCACGGACAAGTTGTTATGGCGAGAAAACTCGCCCTGAGGACCAGGCCCATATTGCGATCCGGTGCCAACGAATGGGACCCCAGGGGGACCCCCTTCCGGAACGCTGACGCCGCTTGCTGAAAGGAAAACTTTGTTGACCGAGAAAATGAGATGCATGACTGCGCTTCAGGTTCATGACGACGCTTGAGTGTGATCAAGGATCGCTCAACAGTGCATACGGTTTCCCCAACGGCTTACAAGGTCTTGGTGACGAGTTTGGGTTCTCTCACGAAAATGAACTGTTTCTAGGGGGATTATTCTTTGGAGCGTGCTGTGATTGTACTGTGTTCAAAATGTATTTAGAGAGGGTGGTTCGCCCGAGGAGAAGGATTAGACAGTATCAACTGCCACAGTACCGGACCCGGATATCGAGCGAACCCCTTAAAATTATTCTGCTGTGAATCTATTGATCAAGACTTTATCCTTCACCTTTCTATCTTTCTTCTCTTTTTACCGACCAGACGCCGGTGCGGATTGTTCGCCGGGAAAGATTTGCGAAATACCTAACTTAACCGATGTCATCCGACTCCGATGTTGACCGAACGTCCCTATATCACAGTCGCCCGCTCACTCCCACATACAGCCCGACCGGAACCCTACTTACTGCCCACTGCCGGACGTTTGTGCGGAGGACGTTGGACGGCCGGTGCGGTGGATGGTGACAGATGGTATGTACTTAGATGGTCGATGTGCATCGCCGCCGGTCGAAGCTGAACAGATCCGAAGCAGGCTGTCGGGTGGATCACCGGCGAACGGGGTTGTGTACGAGTGATACGGCGGCAAGGGGAAAGGAAGCACGTACATACGTCCAGCACCACCCGGCTGTCCGGTAGCAATGCGAAGCGAACCCATGGCGGAATTACACGTGTGTATCGAAGCACGTTCGACAGCAGCTCTACCAGATGGCATACGTTTGGTATTCCGACGCCCGAGGGTCCGGACTACACACCATCCGACCGAGACACTTCATCTCGAATACTATATACGCACCTACTATGCCGGTTTGGTGGAACCGGATGACCCACCAGTGCGAGACCGGCACGCACGGAAGACCAAAAGATCCATCGTCACTCGGACCAGCGGAAGGCGGATGGGACGTGGTAACTATCAACGCTGGATATCTTGGCGAAGGATAGATGAACTGCCGTCTCCGCACTGCGGGGTGCAACTTCATCTCGAGCACGACCAGGTCGCCCACTCGAGAGCCAACTGGCTCGGAGCACGCTTTCGGGGCGGCACGAGGCACTACGCATATGGTGGCTGGATGGTGGTTTCGAGATGCTGCGGCACCCACGACCTTCACCACGAGCGGGGTAAGGAAGGCTATCGCTACTGTACACGTACATACACTCCCCAGGGGTATCCTCCTACTTCTCCAGCGCCGCCAGCCTCTGCTGCTCGCGGGTGACGACGACCTTCTCGAACATGCAGTCGGTGCGCATGGTGAACTTGGTGCCGGCGGTGACCTCCTCGCCGCTGTGGACGAGCATGCGCTGCTGGAAGACGAGCACGCGGCCGGCCCTGGGCTCGACGTCGAGCCAGCGCTTCTTGTTGGGAGTGTGGAAGCGCGTGGCGCCGCCCGCGAGCCCGTCGCCGCCGTTCAGGTACAGGTGGATCGTCAGGAAGCTCTTGAGCGGCGGCTCGGAGCCGTCGGCGGCGGCAGCATGGGCTTGCAGGCCGTCGCAGTGCGGCTTGAAGTACTGGCCCGGGCCGTACTTGAGGAAGCGGAGACGGGGATTGAGTCTTGGCGTTGCGTGAGAGAGTCAGTCGAACATCCTTTCGGTGGGGCGCAGAAGGGAGGGGGCGCTCACTTAGTCAGCCTCCAGAAGCCGGTTTCACCTCTTGCCGCGCTCCACTTCTGGCCGGCCTTGCCGGTGACGTCGACGAACCTGCTGTCGGGGCCGATTTCGGCGACCTCGGCCAGGAACGGACAAACGCGGGCGAAGATCTCGGCTGCAGTCGCGGGATCGTCGCGCAGGATGCGTTCGCTGTTGCGGAACGCCTGCGACACCGCGTGCTCCGGCGCGTACTCTCTGCCCGCGACCGGAGCGCCGTCCGCACCCCCGCCGTTGGCCGGCTCCCACGCCTGCTCGCTCTCGGCGAGCGCGATCAGGTCCGCGCACTCGTCCGCCGTGAACACGTCCTCCAGGATCCGCGCGTAGAACGTGTCGTACGGCCCCGCGATGGCGCTCGTCGTGAAGTCGATCGGGATGCAAGTTATCGATGTCATTGTTTTTTTTTGGTGTTAGTTTCCGAGTGACGGGGGGGAAATCGGCCTGGCTTTATACGAAGCAGTAGTTAGGCCCGCCGTCACTCCTGGCCTGGCCTGACCTTCGCATTGACATCCAACAGAATGACTCGTATTGCTGATTGAAGTTGGAAGCCTGAAGGCGGCTTGGCGGGGGGAATGTCACGAGTAATAGTGGATGGAATCCAAGGCATGGGCGGACGCGAAAGCCACCCGCAAGAACCACTGGCGCGCAAGGAACCAGACATGTTTGCCGCCGAGCTGAACAAACGCCTGGCTTCGAGGGAGCAGGGAGACAGGGAGGGGCAACGGTTGCCTCAAGACCCGGAACCGAGAGTGGGAGAGAAGGATATTTCAGGATATCCATCCTATCTAGATCACAGAAAACTGCAGCCATTTTTCCTGTCCGCCTGAACAGTGGTGGGAGCCTCACCACTATGTAGTCTCCCTTTAATGGATAAATAAAAAAAAGCCGAGGTCTGTTTCTTGACCCAAGGCGTCGACGAGTGCAGGGGTTTCCGGCACCCGGTGCCGACCGGCCGCACTTCTGTTGGAAGCTAGCTCGGGATTAGGAGAAATTGGGGAGGGCGCATTGTAGGCATCGGATCTCGTTAGCAGCATTGGAGAGCGGCCTACATTCCAAAAGGGGGGTGAAGCCATCATGTTGACACAGGATGGCACTGACTCTCTGTCAGATATTTTACGGGGTATAAGAGTTTGGAAGCGGTGGGTATGAGATTTGGGCTCTTGATCACGACGCCTTACTCCTCCCGCCTCCTCTCCCTTCGCTTGCCACTCCCGGAGCTCACCCTCCGGTGCCTCACTCTGGGCCTCGATTGCATTGACGTTGAAGGGCGAACATTCGGAGCCTGATTATATCATGCGAGTGAGAACTCCTGCTGATGGTTCCGAATCTGTAGATCAACAAGCCGAAAACCATCTTGGAGAGCGCACCCCTTGCTGCTCCCCCCCGGTCGATCTGTCCGTCAAATATTTACGCCCCAACACCGACATTGCCGCCGATGGCGCTGTCGACCCATCTGGCATTCCTCACTGCCGCTTCCTACATGTGGGCAATCAACAGTCACCTGCTCTCTCATGGCTTCCGCGGAAGAGGAGTAGGATTTGGGGGCGGTTTTTCCTTTTGTCTTTCTTGGGACAGACCTAGGTGGAGGGCGAAGGGGAGCTTGCAATGCGCCGCCTTCGGGCGGACTGTGGACGGGAAACGGACAGTTTGTACATCGCCGTGATCTATATAGGTTGCATGCGATCAATGACTAAAACAAAACAAAAAACAGGCACCTGCTCGACAAAGAAGCGCTTTCCCGTGAGTCTTTGAAGCGCCTAGCTCTGTCAGACCTCCTTTCGATCACCAGAGAGCTTCCGCCCCTTGCGCGGTTGGAGCGGTTTCGGATGGCGTACGTCATTTCGCTCGGCACTCTGCAGTTTGGTTCCTTTCTTTCGCCTCTGTGGCTCGGGGGGCCGCTGAGCTAGCGGCGATATCTACCTTTTCGTTGAAGATCAAGGGAATCTGGCCACTGGTCACTGTAGCGGACCATCGTCGGCCGTGGCACCGTTCGCCGACATCGAGTGTTGCCGGCTTGCTCCTCAAGCCGCCACAATGCCATATCCCCGATGACCACGGCCACATAAAATCCTTATATCAAGCTACGGGAGGTCGCCCGGCGTCGGTTGCAGGGCCGGAAGTTTGCTTCGGCTATCGGCACCTGCATCCATTATGATTTTCCCGGGAATGTGGGGACTTTGTCTGAACTCATATGGAGTACTACGTGTAGGTACTTAAGAAGCTGCAAGAGTGCTCACATGCTCTCGAAAAATGTGTAGAAAGTCAAACTTCTTGAAAACTGCCTATCAGCGCCACCGGATGTGTTTTTTTTTTCAGGCCCCAGCCATGAATTGCATGCAACCCAGCAGGTCATGACGATATACGAACCGCACTCTTTTCCTTTTGTCACACAGCAACGAAAAGCCCGTCCCCGTCCGCAACTCCTGAGATTTGTCAGTTGTCCGTATGGAAGCCCAGAGGACGCCTTGCCCGCACGTTCCGACTTGTCGAGACATTGAGGAAGAGGCGTTCTTTTATTGTCCTATCATCGTAGCTTTCGACCTGCATAGATCGTGGTTGTATGTATAAGACCGAGTCTTGTCCGAACGGTTATGTCGACGTGGAAACGTCAGCACGCCGTCACGATGTGGCGCTGCGCCACCTGGGCTATCACAAGCAAAAAAATGCATTATGTTAGTTAAAGTCTGATATGGGCCTGCGTGCCTGGCGTACCTGCACCCGCCGACGAAGACCGCTACATGCACCTCCCTGCCCCAGGCCTTTTCAGCCCAAGCCAGGACGCTCACCTGTTTTCCGTCTCCTGCACCTCTCTTCTCCTTCTCTTTTCCGTTACGCTTCCTCTCAGCTTTCTTCTATCCCTCCGCCGTCTCACGATGGCAAGGTGCGGGCTCACTGGTCGCAGCTGATGTCGATGGTGCGGGTTGCGTGGGATCGGTATCCGCGTCTGCATACCTAGAATGCACGAAATTTGGTTATTCATTACTTACTCGCATGCGACCTATCAGATCATGGCGAGATTAAGTCCGCACGAAATTTGGTGTGGACTCTCTCTTCTTCGCCGGTTGTGAGCGGTTTGAGACCCTGTCCGTTTCCGCTTCGGTCAGTGTTGTGTATGTCATCCAGGACAGTCACGTGCACTGACTAAGCTCATTTTGTTTTTATCGCCAATGCAATTGCATGCGAGCTAAGCATACAAAATGTATGAGGTATCTACATAGAGCTTTTATTCCTTATTTATCCACTAATCGGCGCGATCATGGCGATACACACAGTCCGGTTCCCGTCCACAGTCCAAATTCGATCCGTCTGCAGGTTGCCGATGTGGCTCCCCTTTGCCCTCCGCCCAGGCCTGCCCCGAAGAAGATAGATAGCGCGTTGGCCGAAAAAGTACCAATGGAGATATATGCCAAAACCAATCTCAGCCCTGCCTCCTCGGCCTCCAGCGCCTCCCCCCCTCCTCCCTCGCTTGCCACTCCCAGAACCCCCATTCCGACGGCTCGCTCTTGGCGTCGTCTTCCTCGGCCGGGTTCGGAACTTCCGTGGTGGAGATGGTGTCCAGGACCGCCTGTCTGCACCCCTCGTCCGCATAACCCCGCGGATCAGGTGACGCTCTATGATAAACCCCCCCTTCTCTCCGAGTGCCCTTCTCAGTTCACCTTCCTACTGCCCGCGTTCTATCCTAGGCACCCAACTCCATTTTGACCCGACTCCCACCAGTCTCATAAGACGAGGCAGCTTACGAAAGTCTGTAACACACTACAGCCTCGTCGCGCACCTACTGGGAAAACCACCTGGTTAGCAATTGAGATAACACATTACCGAGTGAGACATCGTGGTGCGTTGACACGGCTAGGGGGGCCTCAAACCCCTCAATCATGCATGGCTGCGATTCACTATAGCGTTGTTCGATGCGAAGACCCGCCAAGCAATATATCGATCATCCTCGCGCGAGAGAGAGCGATAGATAGATAGCGAGAGACCTCACTCCATTCACATTCATCTCATCTAGTTGGTATCGGAACCCTAGCTGATCACACTCAATCAAAATATCCACCACCACCAGCGTGGCCATCACCACTCGCTCAATAGAAGGACCGCAATAAAATGACGTTCGTGTCGTAATAACTAACCAAACCAAACCCAATCCAGACGCAAGCAAACCCGATTTAGCTACCTCCGCGCGCAGTACCAAATCAAGAAAACAGAGAAAGCACCTGTACACAGTCCCATGCCACCCATTCACGTTCACGCATCACCCTTCATTCTATCACAACCCCAACCGAAGAGAACAGAAAACTTAAGAGGGAAAGGGAAAGGGAAAGAGAATGAAACAGAGAATGAGAAAGAGATAAAGAAACCCATCACCTAATCTCCTCGTTTCCAACGCCGATCTCACTTCCTGTCGCGGTCGCGGGAGCGCCGCGCTTTAAGGATCTGCCCGCGCCGTCGGCAGGAAACACCATGTCCTCGTCCTCATCCTCCTCGTCCTCCTCGTCCTCCTCTTCTCCCTCTTCCTCATCGTCGCTTCCACTTCCCATCCCATCGTCGCTCTCAGGTCCATCGCCGTTAAACTTGGCCATTTCATTGATTTCCTCCAGGTCCTCCGGCTTCTCGCGTAGCCAGGCCATACGCGGACCGCTGCGAGCACGCTCGTTAACGCGGAAGCCGTAGATTCGCATTTCGTAGCGGCGGCCTTTGCCTAAGCCGGGGGCGATGTTGTTGGCGGGGACACCATTGATTGGGGCGAGGGTATTGTTTGCAGCGCCTTTGCGGCCGCCGGCGGAGTTGAGGGTGTTACTTGCCGTGACGTCTTTCCGGCCGTTGCCGATGATCTCGAGTTCGGGGAACGTCATGAGAAAGAGGGTAGGAAAGGTAGTGCCGAAGTAGGCGCCGTCGACGGATTGGAAGCGGGAGTTCGGCGGGATGTAGATGTCGCAACAGCTGGGGCAGAAAAGTTTGACGGTCTCGGTGCCGGGAGTGTCGGAGTAGCCGCAAGGGAGGACACGGGCCGACACGCAGTTGACGCGAGGACAGAAGCCGAAGTGGTTAGCAAGGTACTTGTCGTACATGACCTGAATACCCTGTCGTGATGTGATGAAACGCTGGTGGATTAGACCGTATAACATTTCGGCAGAGGTTTCTATCATCGAGTAGTCCGACGCCGTGCGAGCATGGCCACGCACCCGACGGTACGAAGGACCTGCATTCTCCGACAGCGACTCAGAGGCAGAGCCAGGGGATTCTGAGTCGTCTTCGGGCTCGACGTCTAGTATCATCTCGAGGGCTTCCTTGTACCTGGTTGTCAACCGTAAGCGTCAGTCCCCGGGGCAATCCCTCTAGAACCGTCAAGCATATCGAGGAGGGATTCAGGGGGAGGGGGACTACATTGGAACCACAGCGCCAAGGCCAGTTAGGTTGAAGTCATCCTCGATAAAGTCTTCGGAGACTTCAGCGAAGTATTCGTGACCGATCACGTTGCAGAAGCTCGCGATCCAGGATTCTTCCTCCTCCATATCGTCGACGGATGAGATGCTCGACTCCTCGGAGATGGATTCCGAGTCGTCTTGCGCAGCGGACTGTTCTTGAACGTCGAGCGGTGCGCGGTCGCCCTGGTCCTGGTCGGGTAGATTAGGAATGGCGGCGGCGGAGGCGAGCGTGCGGGGAGCGGAGTTCGTGGTAGACGGCAGTTTCGAACGAGCGTCGGACGAACGAGGTTTTTGTTGGTTGTGGGGGCGATGGAGAGGTTGGGGAGCCACAGCGGTAGCAGCGGTGGAAGCGGTATCAGTCGCAGCGGCGCCGGAGGTAGTAGTAGATGCGATGATGGCCGGCCTTGCGGTAGTAGTAGAGGATGTAGTTGTGTTGGTTGTGGATGATGCTTGACAGAAGAAGACGGGGGTAGTTAGCGGCTTGTGGTTGGTTGGCGTTTGTTGTTGTGCGAGCTGAGAGCGGTGGGTGCCGAACGTAAGGACGAACAACAAAGAAAATGAAAGAGGTGACAAAACGAATACGGAGAAGAGGAATGGGGCGAACGGGCTAGGGGAGCAGGTCAAAGAAGTCTCGGCTTTAGGGAAAGAGGCAGACTACGATGCGAAGTTCGAACAGCGGTTTCAATTCGCGATTGATTTGCAAGCTGGTCCGGGCGCTGAGCCGCCGAGACAGGCAGATACGGCTGATCCCGAGCCCCACCATAGAGGGCAGACAACACGGATCACGTATATAGAAAACAGGCTGCGGGGATGCGGGGACATAACACACCAGCAAAGCCGCCCTTCTCTCCTCTCACTCCGCCGACCAACGACAGCACCGGCGATAGTGGTTGCGGTTTCGCCGCCCTCCGCACAATGCCGATATCCCTCCTCACGAGGCCTGGCAGCGGCGCCGCGTACTGGGCGCTCCTCTTGTACTCGCCACGGAAGGTATCGAGAGTGTATTGCGCGCCGTCGTCCTGTTCTGCGTCCAGGTCTGCTTCGAGGGGGACGAGAGAGCCACCGTCGTCGGGCGTGTCGCCGTCGGGGAGAGGCTGGTATGAGCTGCGGTCGGGGGGGTAGTCTTCGCGGTCGCTTGGAGCAGGAGCGAGAGGAGCGGTGGTTGTAGTGGGTGAGGGCATTTGGCGGGGTCGGAGGTGAGGCTTGACGCTGGACCGATGGTTGTGGAGGGGGTGGTGGTTCGGCGGGGGATTTAACAGACGCCCAACTCAAGCGCTCACTCGCGAGCTTGAGCGGTAAACAAGAGACTCGGAGATCGACAGCGCGCGGCTGCTGGAAAGGGCATAAGATTAGATATCAAGTATCGAAAAGAAGCAGGAAGTAGACTGACGGTCTGACGATGCAAGGATGTGGCGAGGCGGATGAGAGACAACCGCGACGTGAGACAAAGCAGTGGTTGGATGGAAGACTGCAAGTGGGAAGAGGGGTGAAGGGGCAGGTGTTTGCAGAGCTGCGGACGTTTAGTGATTGTTGTCTGTGATTGCCTGCTCGTCCAATTCTCTTGATCGAGCTCCTGTTAGCCATCTCTGGCAGGCCCGCCCCCACCACACTACTCTAGGTGATACATAGGTCCAGTGTGTTCAGCCACCACCACTACCTCCAGCCACATTAGGTACCACCAATGCCGAGCGTGCAGTCATTGTTCGAGCGCCAGGTGACCTACACGGCCATCCTCCCGACGATCCCGGCCACGGCCCCGTGTACGCCCTCGAGGCCGGGAAACGCATCGCCACCTTCCGCCAGAGCGAGCCGGCGGTGGTCATTGGGCTCCGGTGGCGGCCTGCTCGCAAGGGAGTGCCCGGGAACGACAAGGCGGACGAATGTGCGAAGCTGGCGGTGGACAACCCAGATGCCCATGGCGTGGAATTCCTCGGGTTTGGCGACCGGCACCGGAGAAGGCGTCTCCCGTCCAGGACCCTGGCCCACTTGAAGCGCGCGATCACCGAGACCAAGTGGGAGGAAGCGAAGGCGTGGGCCGACATCAAATTCACTCACAAGAAGTACCAGTACAGCCGCAAGGCGCATCAGAAGCCCAACTTCACCCCGGCCAATGCGGACAAGAGGCTCGGTTCTACCGGTTGAAAACGGGTCACTGTCTCACTGGCCAGACCTAAGGTGGACGAAGAACCGGCTCACCGCCGAGTGCTGGTGGCGCCTGTACCGGACCCAGACTTGGGAGCATCTACTCAAGAATTGCCCCACTGGAACGCCCAGCAGAAGATTCTATGGCCAGATGTGCGAAGGGAGACGAGGAGGGGCAAGGTCCGGTTCAAGGTCCGTGACCTCTTCGCCGACGGAAGGTGCAGCCAGGCAATACTGGACTTCCTCTCCACCATGAATTTGGGGAGGCCAGCCTGGGCGGAGGGCAAAAGTGTGAGTTACAACGGGCCACCTGCAGACAGACCAAGGTCGGGGTCGGGCAGCGGACAAGAGCCGGTTTTTTTTTCGTTTATTCATACTCGCACGAAGCCTATCTAGACTATGGCGGCGCATTTTTTGTCCAGGTTTCCCACGGACAGGAGCCGGCAGTCTAGTGTGTATCTACATCACCATGATCTTGATACGTCGCACGCGATTAATGACAAAATAGAAAAAAATGTCATATCACCAATTCATCACGATGAGTCAGTGGAAACGTGTACATAGTCATATTGAATCGATTCCAACCTCCGCCTAGCGTTGACCCCATCACTTCGAGCGACCGGCTACAAATTAGGTATCGACAAACGCCTTCAAGATCTTCCCGCCCATAAACACAATCAACGCGGCATTCGAAACCATATTCCCGTCTCCTTTTCAAACATCAACCGTATCAGCAAAAGAAAAAAGAGTACAAGTACAAATAGAGTCCTAGTGCCTAGAAAACAACAAAGTTGAAATAATTAGGTATTCGGGTATCCCATAAAGAACCAAGGATGAACCATCTCCCTTTCTTCCCTGCATTTGGCGGAGCTCAGCGGATAAACAGAGGAAAAGAGACATTAAAAAAACAATCGCAATAATCATCTAGCCCACAAGCCAAATCTATAAAGACAACCGCGATCATCAGGTCGGTCAAATAAAAATGCCACAAGGAGGAATGCCCCATGGTGTCCGGAATCAAGAGTGCTTGAAAGCGCCCATCTTCTTAACTCCAAGTCCCATCCTGTCACCAGGGACAGCATGTTTCTTCATGGCATCCTTGATCCGCTTAAGGCCCGTCATCAACGAGCATGTTCTCGGGCTCCAGAAGTGCGTTTCGAATAGCTGGTTGACATAATCGGGATCCTTTCCGTCGGTCATGATCTTCATGACGGAAGCATAATATTTGCCGTATCCAGCGATACCGGCAAGCTGAGTGAGCCACATCCAAAGGTTTCGTCCGCGATCCTCGTTGGAGATCTTGGTGGACGCGATCTTGCTAAAACAGTCTGCTCGAACATCAGCATGAGAAACTGAATCCATAGCAGGTAGTACCACTGACACAAGCACTCGTTTTCCTGCCAGATGGGCTCGTTGGTTCCTTCGACCGGTTTAATAAAGATGGTTGCAAATCTATAAAGATTATCATGCAACACTCCAAAGTCCTTCTTCTCCTGGTTGCTCATGCCGTCCACATGCATTCCCCAGAGATCGTGAAAGACGATGAGAAGGTTCATCATCTTGACCGACAGGGCGTAGAAGGGCACAGCTTCCTTCCAGCTGACATAGTGCTCGAGACAACTAGCCGAGGTTAACAGACGATGGCAGGATGTGCATAAGAAGGATTCGACTCACAAATACCACATCCTCCTACGCTGGATCATAGTTTCGGGCAATTCGACTCCGTCCCATCTCGTCAGCCTCCTCATATAAACACCAATAACGTCCTCTCCGCAGGGACTTGGAGCGCTATTGAGCCCACGAAGCCTTGCCCAATATTCCATCATCTTCTTCTCCTTGTTCCGGAATCCATTCCTGAGAAGCTCCACTCCGGTATCCCTCAGATTGAACAGCTCGTGTTCTTTCTTCGCCGCAAGAACCCGGAGCGGTGACGCATTGTAGAGCACATAGAGGTCCTCAGTCGGAGCAGCATTGAACTCAATAGGGTCAGAGTCTTCGTTTCCAGACCTGTGCCACAACCATTTGAAGATTTGATCGAACCAGATCCTACTCGGCTGCATCTTGTCGCATTCGATCGTCCAGAGCTCCTCGTTAAGATCATCCAGCCAACCCTTGACGCAACCAAGTTCGTTTTCGTTAGCGCCATGGTACTTAGAAGAGTAGTGAAGTAATTTGACGACGCTGATACGCTGGTGCATCTCTTGCATCTTGATCTCGCGGAGCTTATCCTTGTGTACGAGGTTGAAGTTGACATTTGCGATATGATCCGAAAGGTTAGGCAAGCTGATCTCCTGGATTCCAAGTGCCTGTAGGAACCGGTACCTTAACTCGGAAATGGTCTCGCTGCTTCCGTACAATCGTGGCTGACTGTCGTTGTCGTATCCGATGACACTCTCCTGCTCTATCTCCCCCGGACGATCAGAGACACTGGATTCGTTCTCGGTTACAGCGACATCATCGACAAGCTTCTCTGTAGGATCCTCGGCTGTGCCCTTGGATGGCTCTTGGACAACATCCCCGGTTCGCTCAGAGGTCAGGGACTTTGCTGGAGTAGGAGCCGTACAAACACCGAGGTAAGGAGCAGGAGGAGACCTCTTTGGTGGCTCCTCCCTCGCAGCAATCGGGATCCTGGAGCGATAAACGGGAGTCGTTTTGGACCTCGAAGCGATGCGGACCTTTCTGCGAACCACGGCATTTCTCCAGGCGTAGATATCATTACTCCTCCCAGGAGTTGACTTCTTCTCGCTAGCCGGCGGTTTATTCTCGGTGGCCATCTTTCTGGATGGAGTAGCAGCAGCCGGGAGCAGTATCTTGTTCTTCGCCCCAGGCTTTTCGGGAGAGAACCTGACTGGTGGGAACTTGTGCTCGACCTCCTTCCCCTTCCCCTTGGCAGCACTCCCTTGATATTTCTTGGATCCAACGACCATTGGAGTCCTCTTCACCAATCCCTCTCCAACCGTATCCATGATTCCGACCTTCCTTGTGGGAGTAGCTTTGGCGCCGACTTCCGACATGGCTGTGTTTTGGTTGCGACCAGCAAGTGAACTATCCGAGATATTCCGGATGGAGGACTCGCCGATAGGTCTCGGGGACGGGATGACGGGCAGGGGGTTCTTCAAGCTCGATTTTCCAGGAGGCGGACGATAGTAAGTGTCGGCAGGCTTGCAGGGCGAGACTCTGGTGATGTTATTAGCAACGGTACCCACCATAGGCTTACGGATCATAAATACCTGGTGATAGAAGTCCGCCTACTTAGTGAGTCTTGATGGGGCAGAACTGGCAGCCGTTTCGTCAAAGTATTGCGAGATCTCTCAGGGTCTAGACGGAACAAGTGAGTAAATGAGTGCATTCTATGGCAAGCTACACAGGTACCACGTACAAGCTGGGACGGAGGAGTGAAATTGGTTGCTTCCTGTTCCTTGTACTTCAGAAATGTGACTACCCCAAGGAGGCATACGGACAACGAAGAGTGCCTGACTGAGGTAGAAGGGAGGACGAACCGACAGACAAGTGGAAGAGATTTGAGTGAAATAGGTGAAGTCCAAGAGCAGGCGAGAGGGTGAAGGATGGGAGAAGGAGAACGGGAGGAGAGCGGGGAAGAAGGAAACTTAATAGAGTGAGGACGGTGAGGAAGCAGAGCAAGGGACGGTGGAATGAGAGGGAGAGAGAGGGTGCGTGAGTGAGTGAGTGAGAGCTGACTGCTTGTCCAAATTTGGACTAACTCTATGCACGCCACCTCACTCGTAATTCGATGATTGTATACACATCAACTAGGTAGGCAGGAAATCATTTGCCACAGTCTTCATGGATTGCACGCGAATTCAATTCATGTCTCTTTCTATCTCTTGCAGGGAATCAATTAACTCATCAACTCTCTACAGTCCATTTTCAGTGTAGTATACAGCTTCTCAAGTGCTTTTACCACTCACGCTCAATCTCGCGTTTGATGCCTCTAATGAAAGCCTCAACCTGATCTGCAGTATCCGCTTCTCCAGGCAGGGTCGGAATCTTCAAACTCTCTGCAACACCACGAAGGGCACCTTCACGAAGGGCGGCCGAGAGACTTTTCACACCTTGAGCGAATTGCGGGGATCTCAGGACCTTGGCGATGATCTCCTTCTTCTGACTTTCACTGGCATTCTCGGGAACTAGGGCGGGCGGAAGATTCGAGATCATGTTGTCGATAGTCTCCGATGACGCATTGTCAATCAAGCCGATAGTCTCACCGAGATCGAGGAGATGGTGAAGCGAGATGGGAGGCTCCTGCTGACGGGCTGGACCACTGGGGACTCTGATTTGGGAGATGAGTGAAGAAAGATCGAACTGCGGAGTAGCAGACCTGGCAAATCAATCGGGGCGGACACATCGTCAGCCTCGTTATTCCCTCTACAAAATGGAGTATATTACTGAGCTCATTGGCCCGAGCAACGATTCGTTTAAAAGCAGTTAATGCCATTCAGTACTCGCCAAGTCTACAGACCACCCCAACAGAGATATCTTGCAGTGTCGTGGTGCAGTGATGCAGTGATGCCAGACAAAAACAGAAAACAGGACAGAAGCTGTGTAAAAGCAAAAGGAAATGAAAACCTACGCCCTGCCGCCATCCTCGCCGCCGCGTCTGGGCTGTTCACCCTCCTGTTCAATCTCGGTACTGTCGATAGGAGCATCGCCCATCTCCTCGTCGTCGGCAGCTTCCTCGCCCTGCAGGATGTCGTCGATCTTCTTGATCCAACCCTTATCGCGTTCGCTCCAAAGACCGGGCTGATTCGGGTCTTCCGACAGCGACTGAAGCCAGTAGAAATTGCGTTGGGAGGAAGACAAGAACTTCAGCATGAAAATACGACCAGTTGGCCCAGTGTCGTATCGAATGAGTCTCGCATCGCCGGGGAAGATCAAAAGATCGTCTTCGGGTTCGACAACTCCACGGGGCTTCCAGCAGAAGTGGTGCAGTAGCTCTGAAGTTTTGATGTAGTTAGATGGCGGATGCGATAAAGTGCGTGTCGAGCGAGATGAGGAGGAAACTGGTACCTTCTTCCGGGTTCGTGTAGATGTACAGCAGACCAGGCTCAGGGGACGGTATAATGGTATCTCCCTACAGCAACAAGAGTTAACCTTCACATCCAGCATATGACGTTGAGGAAAAGCGCGTACATCCCGGTGGCACTTGCCCGCCTTGATGGCGATGAGAGGTCGAATGTTGGACATATAGTGGCTGTGATGGATGAGTTGTTTGGTTGTTAGATGGAGGTAGGCGGTAAACACGGACGACAAGTAGCAAGCAAGCAAGGTGACGTGTTAGAGCTCTGCTCAAACGTTAGTGTCGGTTCGCTAAAAGAGAGTTGCCCGGCCTTCGCTGTCTGTTATTTATGTAGCACGTGGAACAAGGCCGCGCACCATTTGTCACAACTTAATCTTATCGAGATCTATCTATGTTGAATTTTAGTCCACTAAAATTAAATCCCACACCACAAAAGATATGCCAGTCACAAGCCCTAAACCGCACCAGAACCCAATTCCCCACAATAGCACAGACTCTGGCAACCCCCGACAATTTCAAAGTTCTCTATCACCAAATCACGACAAACGCCAAACGATAGTAAGCAACCCGCGACCGACGCCCAACGACACATCCCCCACCCTAGAAATGTCGACGGCCGATATCAAGCAAGTCTCCTTCGGCTCCGGAAAGCGGGATGTGCCCCTTAAGAAGGCCTCCAAGTGGTACCCTTCGCAGGAGGATGCGGAACCCAAGAAGGTCGGTTTTCTCTATTTGCGATGCGGTCAATGTGGAGGAGCTACGAGAGGCGAACTGGACAGCGGGCCACACACGAGTTGCTGCAGCAGCTATGGGAAACTACGAAAGAACAGAGGAAGAGCTTGGGGATTGTGGGAGTCTAGTGGTGGAGGGTTTCGTCTACAGCTTGCACAGCGCACATAGCGGATGGGGAAGTCTGTGGCATATCTGCCGGGCAGAGCTATTCCTGCTGCTGCTGTTCTCTATTGCCTCCGATTCGAGCTCCGCACAACGACCGAAGCTTTGGGGATATCATGCTGACCTGAGCTCCCACGACAGGTCCGCAAATCCATCAGGCCTACCACCCTCCGCCCCTCCCTCAAGCCCGGTGCAGTCTTGATCCTCCTCGCTGGTCGCTTCCGTGGCAAGCGTGTTGTGTTCCTGAAGGCTTTGACCAATGGTATCCTACTTGTTACCGGTCCCTTCAAGGTTAACGGCGTTCCTCTTCGCCGTGTCAATGCCCGCTACGTGATCGCCACCTCCACTACCGTCGATCTTGCCGGCGTCAATGTCGACAAGTTCGACGACAAGTACTTCGCCCGTGAGAAGGAGGCCAAGAAGTCCAAGGAGCAGAAGCTCTTCAAGGGTGACAAGGTGACGGTACGTTGTGACATGTCGGCTCCGTGTTCCAAAATTTGAACGAGTTCTGACAGCCATGTCCGCGAAACAGAAGAAGCAGACCCCCGACATCCGCAAGTCCGACCAGAAGGAGGTTGATGCTGCTCTCTGCAAGAACATCGATAAGGTGCCCATGCTCGCTGAATACATCGCCTCGTCCTTCTCGCTGAGCAAGGGTGACCGGCCCCACCTGATGCAGTTCTAGGCAGGTAGGGTTAATGGATTCGCTGTTTGCTCGGTCGACCCGCACCTAGAGAATGGGTACTTCTGCTGCTGTACTGTTTCTAAATAAAATGCGGAAATTTGGGAATGGGACACAAAAAAGTGCTTTTGCTCTTTGCTGACGGGGTGTTCTGGTGGATTTTTTCTTCCTCTGCATTATCTGTGTCTTTTGTTGGTTTTACTGGCGAACTGGTGACAATAAACGGGGCTTTTCAGCATTCGTTGTGGGCATCCATTCGAAGACCGCTCCGAGTGATGAACTACTACCACTCTCATTCCATGGTATAGAGTATAATCCTCATCTGATAATCATGCCATTCTCGAGAAGGTTTAGTGTCCCAAGAATCCGCGTTCCAATGCTCCAAAATACTCGTTAATATACGCACTCGATTATACATGGTTGGCGGTAGTGAGAGGTCTGTATAAGGAAGACGGGCCGGGACTTGTACTCTGCAGCGTAGGCGGTTACAGTGAGCGGTTGAGGATGCTGTTCATAGCAATTACTGTCCATCCCAGACGTTTACCCTACAACTCCTCAACCTTCCAACACCCAGTCTCTGCCCTACAGCACCGACCCAAAAAAAATGATCTGAATAGCCCACACTGTCCGCGATGTGCGGAATTCTCTTTTCCCTTTCATCAGTCCCCCTTTCACCGTCGGCCCGTCACGTCGCACTGATCTCCCAGCGCGGCCCCGACTCCACACTCACTCGTACCTTCCAACAAAACAGACAGACTCTGAGTTTCACCTCCAGTCTGCTTTCGGTACGCGGCTCCGCTCCCGTTCCGCAGCCGTTGGAGGATCCAGCGACGGGTTCAGTGCTCTGCTGGAACGGCGAGGCATGGCGGATCTCCGGTGTGCCGCTCGCGCCGGGGGGAAGCGATACACTGGCGGTATTCGATTTGCTTTTGACGCGCGGGATAGAAGGGATCCGTGATATCGAGGGAGAGTTTGCGTTTGTCTTCTACGATGCACCACTGGGCGTTTGTTGGTTTGGACGCGACTGGGCTGGGAGGAGGAGCATGGTCCTGCGGAAAGCGGGGGAGGGCTGTGTTGCAGTTGCGAGTGTTGGTGATGGCGAGGGCGATTGGGAAGAGGTCGAGACCGGAGGTGTGTGGAGAGTGGATGTTGGCTCGGGTGAGATGATCTGGCGCACGTCAGGAGAAAGTGCGGAGAAGGTACGCAGGGAGTATGTGTGGTAGCTGGACTGGCTGACCAGAGATAGCTCTACGACGTTCCAAAGCTGAATATGACCCTTCCTACGGTCAACGGTGAATCCGCTATCCTTACTATCGACTCCCCCGAGGTTTCGTCGTTCCATGATTCGTTGCGCGAGAGCTTGCGATTGCGCGTGAGAGACATCCAACTTCCTCCGGACCTCGACTTACACTCCCGCCCGAGAAAAGCCTGTCCAGAAGACGACGTCCGGTTTGCGATCCTATTCAGCGGCGGAGTGGATTGTACCACTATGGCTCGAATTGCGCATGATGTTCTTCCCGCCGGCGAGCCAGTGGATCTCCTCAACGTCGCCTTCGAGAATCCCCGAGTGGTGGCTGCACGGATCGCAGTGGCGAAGAACACGAGCGCCGAAGTCGGTGACTCCGGTTCCACAGCGCTATCGGCGCAAATAGATCCCTACGCCCTCTGTCCCGATCGCACAACCGGCCTCTCCTCATTTCATGAACTCTGCAAAACATGTCCCACCCGACCTTGGCGTTTCGTCCCCATCAATATCCCGTACGCTGAAGTCCTTGCACACCGGCCAACGGTGATCCACCTGATGCATCCGCATAACTCCGAGATGGATCTTTCCATCTCCCTTGCGTTTTATTTCGCCGCTCGCGGCCAAAGCGATGAATACACTACTCCCGCGCGGATTCTCCTCTCCGGCCTCGGTGCGGACGAACTCCTAGGCGGGTACTCCCGGCACTCGACCGCATTTCGTCGGGCCGGCTACCAAGGTCTCCTCGATGAACTGAATCTCGACTTCCTCCGCTTAGGAAAGCGCAACCTCGGGCGTGACGACCGCGTAGCTGCGCACTGGGCGAAAGAAATACGATACCCCTTCCTTGACGAGCGAGTGGTGGCGTGGGCAATGTGCACACCTGTTACTGGAAAGTGTCCCTTCGGCCAGGGCGAAGTTGGTGGCGCCGAAAACGGGAAGAAGGTGCTGCGCCTCCTCGCCCAGAAGCTCGGCATGCCCACTGCCGCCGCGGAGGCGAAACGTGCAGTCCAATTTGGGGCACGAAGCGCAAAAATGAGCGTCGAGAGTCGGAGGGTGAAAGGCACCGACGGACTTGTGGTGTGAAGGTATGTACACGTCCCTTTCAATGAATTTGTGGCCGGAAGAGGAGGAGAGCGGTGATGATACTCAGATACTCCCGATGTCCTACGCCGTCACAGCCGCTTTGTCACAGGGAGTCTCATGGTTTGCGTTCGCGCGTAGATGCCGCCGCCACTTTAACCTGGCACCACCGTGGCCGTGGTTTATGCGGTAGGGGCGTCAGCAACGCGTAACCTGGCTTTCTGGCAAGGCAGACCAAGCTGTGGCTTGAAGAGACTGTGAGAGACTTGAAGGCAAGGCTGAGCTCTTGGTTGTTGGGAATCGGAAATGGCAGATGCACGGTAACGAGGAGTTCGCTGATTATGTCGGAGCAGATGCGTGGTAGCTAGGTAGATGCGATGGTGCAAACACTCCCCTATGTGTATACGATCACTAGGCCAGTGTGCGGCTCCTGGTTTCGGAGCGGAAACCATTTCCATTCCCTCTCTCACAAACCCATTCCAGTGATCTCGGTGCAAATGTCAGATTGTCTCATTTTCCCCCTGCCATCGATACCCTCTCCTAAGCTTCACGCGGGATACGATCTACAGTAGGTATGAGTTAGATCCCAACATACAGCACTGCCACTGTTTCTGTAGCCCTGGAATCTGGAACCCTAGGTCTTGGGACTTTTTTTTTATTCGGATAGGTACGATGCTCCTTCGTTCCGCCTACCGTCATTCTTTGGACACGGAGCCGTGGCGGTTGGCGGCGGAAGTGCTCTGTGACAGCTGCGGGGAAGACCTGGGCTAGTAAACTATTCCTTCGAGGCCGGTCTCTTGAATGATGGTTGGTCAAGGCGAGAGGATTCCGAGAACGAGAGACGCTTGGGCGTATGAGAAAAGGCTTCGAGACGATCGTGGTTTATGGTCCGATCGAATTCTGCTAGTACCGTCGGCGGGTATGCCCGCCATTCCTGAGGAGGTGGCCATTTCATGACGTCTTTTTGATGTCACGACGCATACTTCCACTGTCATACGGCCATGTACCGGGGGCCGTGAGAGCGCAGCAGAGGTTCCAGGACTGGCGAATTCATTCCTGAGAACGGACATGCCCGCAAAGCAGCTCCATTGTGGAGTGCCTCCGTTGCCAGCAGCCCGTGGCATGTATCCCGCGGTCCCCGGCTGCCCGGTTGCCCGGCTGCCCCGGACCTTCAATCTCGAACTTCGCCGTCGCGTGCTATCAGATTCAAATGGTGCGGTACACTTTATGATGTTGCTCTGCTCCCAACCACCGGTACCCAGAAACCAGTACTGCAATAACAAGACAACGACGCACACCGGGCTTCCGGCGCCCGGCTCTGGATATCTGTAACGCAGACAGCCCTGGCGTTAAGGGGAGTGCTTTTGCACACCCCAAGCCACGGACACCAGAGCCTGCGCCAGCCTCGGCATTGCTCGCGCCCTGTTGGGGATATATTGGCGGAGTGGCCTGGGAGGGGGTGGGAAAGACCGTTAACACGCTGGGCACCGCGGGTAGGCGCTGTGCTTCCGTCTCATGGCCACGGGGTGCATATCGACTTGGCTTCACCGACCCCTCCGATCTCACGTGTTTGGGAACACATGACGGGACCCGGCAGTTTAATCGTGACCAATACGTACTCCGGCAATATCACGCGCACCCGCCAGAACGGGACAAGTTACCGCTCCCTAGTTGTACAGAAACCCCCCCCCCCAAAGTTCGCTAAAGGCGGAGGGGCGGCGCGCTAGGGATCCTTTTGCAGGCGGATGATCTGGAGTGCAGTGTGTCAATCTTTGGCCGGAGCCGTCGGCCTCACCGGCCGTCACTCTTCAGGCGGGGGCAGCGAGGCACGGATCTCGTCTGGTGTTTGGCGGCGGGAACGGACGAAGAGGACAGAGCACAACTCTCTGCCTGAGGGGGATAGGAATGGGATATGCAACTGGCAGGTTCACCTCCCTGCTTCCTGTTTTCTCTCATGATCATCAGCATCGTCGGCTTTCGGCAGGACACTCCCCAAGACCACTTTGCTTTGCACCTCCCTTGGTTCACCATGAAGTCGACTGCCCGCCGCCCTCCTGGCTCTCGCCACCGCCGCCATGCTGCACGACATCAATGACAACGCAGTCGTTCGTCCTCCTCCAACCACCCCGTCACCGATGATAGTCCCCCTCCCCCCCTTTGTTCGCTGCAGCAAGCCCGCGCTGGCACCTGGAAAGTCGCATTCGCTATGGCTTGTACGTCAACGGCGGCCTCGCCCGTCCAACCAAGCTCGTCATCGCTGCCGGCTCCACCGTCAAGTTGGACTGGCGCCGCGGAGGCGGTCTGCCCGTCGCATAAGAGACCTGTCCTGACCCACCTCGCCAAGGCACATTCCACTCCCCGCTCGCACCTCTTCACCGGTTGCCTCCGCTAACAATCTCAGGTGCCCGGCGCGGTCTCAGCGACGCCGACCAAGTCCCGGGTTGGCTCGAGACCCAGCATGACGGCACGACGGTCGACAGCGACGGCAGCCTGTATTGGGCCATCGACAAGCTGGTGGCGGCCCAAGGGCATCTACAGCGTCAAGCTCCCGTCAAGCTGCCTGGCGCGTACAAGGCCACGGACATCGGCGTGCTGATCACCACCTACTGGCTCGCCGACAAGCTGTGCGATCCCGGACCGGCTGTGTTCTCGGGTTAGCTGGAGACTCGCGTACATATGTGGATTATTGGGGAAAGCGACAGGGTGTGGGGAAGAGTTCTTACGCCGATACTGCTCCGAACAAGTGCAGATATCGAGTGACATTTAGTGATGGCCGCAGTCGAAGCAATGCTTAAGCTAAACCCGTGGCACGGCAGTATTTAGGCTAGAGGGCTTGTGGTGTGTATGAAAAAAATTACACCGTGCGGGAGTCGAACCCACGGCACTACCTGACGGCCTATTCGGGTGAATGGGAAGGTAGTATGTTACCCCTACACCAACGGTGTCTTTCCATGCTCATCTATGATGCGGTGCAACAAGAGCAGATTGATTAGTCAGCTGGATGGATAGCTGCGCCAAGAAAAACAAAAGGGAAACGCCGACATGCGGTACAGGATAACCTAGCGATAGACCGGGCGAGTCCGTGACCGTAGATAGCTGTCGACACATCTTGAGCCCATGTTCACGAAGCCAGCCAGCCAGCGCGCCCCCCGTCGGAGCCGAAACGAAACGAAACAAAGCAAAAACGGGACACCCGCCGACCCGCCGGGACGGAGCGGAACAAAGGGAAGCGAGGTGATGTTGGAGCCGTCGATCCCACGCGTTCCACCTGCGTATGTACGTCATCCCGACGGACAGGGCGCTCGCTCGTGAGGCCAAGACACGCCTTGTGCTGTGCCAAGCGTCGAGGCGTGCAGGGGCGCGTGGCGTCATTGCGGTGACGTCGCCGGCGAAGTGTACGCGGGGCGAGAGGTGGTGGTACCGCGCCACGGAGAGCCACGCGATGTGCAGAGCACTCTAGAGTGGGTTGGGACTCAGCTATGATGCCATACGGACGGGTGGAAGCATGCATGCAGGGCGCCGGATGTCAACGCAAGGGCGCAAAAGAGCATAGTGAGTGCTGACGGCAGATGCTGGATAGATGACAGACTTTCCGGACATTCTCTTAGGCTCCACGGTGTGTGCCACATGGAGCGGAGTGGCGATCGCGATGTGCGCTCTGCAAGCGCGGAATCCTGCGGAGAGGCGGGCAGCTGCCGGCTTGCGGACGGGAGGCAGGAGAGACGTGCGGGACTGCACGATGCGGTGTCTATGCTCCCTGACAGAGCCACCCGATCCGGAAGTGCGTTGGGCGGGGAGGAGCGGGGGAAGACGAGTGACTGGCGGTGGCTGGCGGCACACCGGAATTGGAGGAACCGAGGGACGGTATTGTACGTCCGGCCGACGAGCTTTTTTACCGCGACCACTCTGGCACGCGCCACGGCGGGCTGGGGAGTTCTTCGCCGCCGCGTACGACGGGTGTTCGGTGGCCCTCTTCAACAACTCGCTGCCGCAGATTGTCGCGTACGTGCCCATATCCTCGCGGCTCGCGCGGTTCGCGGGCAGGCTCGCCGATGAGAGCTTTGTCGCCGCGGCGGGGCGGAATTCCCCCATCTTCGTGCTGCAGTCCGACGACAACGGATGACGGGCGCGCAACGGACGATAGCTAGAAGCCGCCATGGTACCGCCTGGCCCCGAGGCGCGGGGGCCAGTGCATTGAATGTCGTCCCAGCGGTACATGGCCCTCAAGTTCTACGGCGAGAACGAATTCCAGCACGCATCCGCCACGACGGGCATGGCGAAGCAATATCGATTCCCCCGCGCTCGTTCCAGCCTTGCCCTCCGGGGGCTCGTCGATCGTCGGAGCGTCCGGCTTCGCGTTCGCCACCACGGTGGGCGGCAGGCCGTCGGGATCGTGGCTCCGCACGACGACCCGGCGATGTCGCGGGCGTTTGTGATCGCCACGGACCGGCTGCGGATCCCGGCGCCGACGTTCTCGGTCGGCAGCCCGTACAGATACTGCGCGTCGCGGCGTCCTTTCGGGGCGGCACTGGATGGACAGACACCGCGGGCGTTCCCGCGACGCACGCGCGACGGCGCCCCGGCGTACAGCGTGCCGGCGGTGCTGGCCGCCGCCGAGCTGTCGTTCCTGCTCTCGTGTACGATGGTGGCCGCGTCCTTGCTTCTCTGGCTGGCGTTGGAGACGCTCGGGCGGACGAGGGGCGCGAGGTCGTCGGTGCGCACCAGCCAACCTCAGGCGCGGTGAGTGCGTTCTGTCCGTTTCGGGCGTAAGGGCCCGTGTGTGTGTGTGGGCAAGATGACGGGGGCTGATGGGGAACTGGCGGGGTCGGGAGCACGCTCTCGATGAGGTTCAACCGGAGGTCCGGAGGTCCGGAGGAGCGCACATGGAGGTGGGGTCTAGATCTGCATTGGGTTGGGTGGAGGGGGCGTTATTTCTTGCGAATTCGGGCTGCTCTACCTGCATAGTAGATATTTGAGTAGATATGGGGGGGGGGCACGACGAGAAGCTGATGGTGGGCGGGTGGTGGCAGCGGTATGCACCGTGGGGTAGTTCAGGAAGCATCGACGTTCCCATGCTCGTCGCGTGGCGAAAAGCGAGATGACAGAGGAAAGAAAGAAAGAAAGAGAAAAAAGAAAAAAGAAAAAGAAAGGAAAGGAAAAATAAAGCTCCAATCGCAATCCGCATCCTCGACGCGCTGGATGCCGGATAGATGGTGCGATATGAGCGGGGCTCGGAAGGAAAGCCGAAAGCGACGGACTCTCGGCATTCCGCTCGCGACGACAGGGAGAGGCGAAAAGGAAGGCACGTCGAATCACTCGCGCAGGATCTGCGGACGAGTGCGACCCGGTGACGCGATAACGCATCGTGCTGGCCGAGAACGGAGGGAGCTGGCGAGCCACCACCGCCGCAACCCTGGATTTCTGCGCAGCCACAGCCCAGGCCGCCCCAGTCCGCCGCACTGGCCGCACCGTGTCCGGACCGTTGGATCGGGCAGCGGGCAGCGGGCAGCGGGCCCCGCCGTCCCCCGTCCGCGTCGGTGGTGGGGACTCTCCGTACGTGCAGAGTAGCGCCGACACAATTCCCATCACCACGATCCGGCAATCCTGCAATCCCGCAATCCCGCAATCCGCGCACTGTCCACCTCCCCCCCATCTCTCCCCCCGCAGGAAAAGAAACCCGCACGCAAGCTGACTGTGGTTAGAGTCAGTCCTCAGTTCGGAGCCCGGAAGCCAAATGCCATCCGAGCCCGCGCGCCGATTCGTCGGTCAGCCAGAGTGGAGACCGGACCGGACTGACAGGGCCTCCGAGTGCGTACGTACGGTCCTGTTTTTTCTTTTCTTTCGTTCTTTCTTTCGCTAAGGCACATTTCCAGCGAACCACAACTGGCCGGATGGCATCGCGCGATGTTGATGTCGTGTTACGCGATGCATATCTGCCACAAATAGCGAGCGGACCCAGCTGGAGCCAGTCGCAGCGGGCCATGCGAGATTCGGCGGGGTCTCGGCCACATGCAGACATGGCTGGGCCTGCGTTATTCCTCCGAGTATTCCTCCGGGACGCGCGCTGGCGAGCAGTCGAGTGCGGACAGGTCGGCTTTGCTGCCGGGCTCGCCTCGTTTCGCCCACAGCTGTCCATCCCCCCGGTGTCGCTCGCTGATGACGGCGCGCTGCAGGGCGTCGGTCGTTGCGGAGGGGGGCGGAGCGGCTGCGGTGAGCTGGCGATCGATACGGCGGCGCACGGAGGCGGGCGGGCGGGCTCGGAAGCAGGCGGTGTCGGACGGAAGATGGCGAGTACCGACTGCACTCTGTGCTGACATAATGCGTGTGTGTGCTCCACTGCGAGGAACAGGCGGGGGAGTAATACACAACCCACCCACCCGTCCGTCTGCAGCAGCTAAGAAGGAAAAGAAAAACGAAAAGTGAAACAGACGGACCTCGGCCATCACGAACACGAACACGAACGCGAACACGACCGGCCACGGAACAGCAATGCCGTCCGGTGTCCGAGACTGGCTGACCGTGACCGGCTGATCGTGACCGGCTGATCGTGACCGGCTGGCCGACCGGAATCTTGCAATGTGGCATGTACGCCGCGCGAACTGCTGGTGCATGGCTGCACCACCGGCAAAGCCATCCGAATCGAGCTGAATCTGGCTGGCTGGCCGGCGGGCTCTCACGACGCGCACCACTGCGCACGCTACCGTTCGAGTGGCTTCAGCGTTAATAGATATCTATCTACGAGCTCGCTCCAGCGATTTCGCCACAGCGGGGAGTATCATAGACGGGGCGGAAACACGTCAGGAAACGGAAAAAAGGCAAAAGCAGGACACAAAGACACCGTCCGCGAGCCGGTATGCCAAGCGCCACTTTGACATGATGGGGATGGTTCCGCTAGCTGGCAGGCGCCGCTTCCCTCCTTCTAGGTCGGTTCTGGAAGGTGTGAGCGAACAGATGAGAAGCAGAACAGAAAAAGGAAAGGGGAAAAAGGAAAGGAAAAGTGGAGCCTTAGCAACGGCTGGAAGCTTAAATCGGCCTAGCTAGCACCGACACCGAGACACAGGGAGGGATGTTTTTCCCTCGGAAGAACCGTGGCGGAGAGGAAACACACACACAACGCCAAGCGGGTGGGGCGAAATCGTCTTGCGATACGTGCTGCGGGGCTTCCGCCTGATGCGCCGCCCCCCTCCCCCAGCGGCCACCGCGAGTCCGAACACGCATCGCAAGGTGGGTGAAGCAGCCGCTGCGGCGGCGGTGGCGGGCCAGACTTCGCTGCGGATTGTCTTGGCCGAACCGAGAGCAACCAGCCCATGTCGTGCCGGCCGTCGCGGACACATGGCACTATCACTCCTCCGAACGGACCGTCCGGATCGCCAGGGAGATTTGTCATCCGTTCGGCGGCCAGCCCGGCGCTCGCTTCCCTTTCCTCTGGACGGTCCCGCAACGATGAGGATGGCTTCTCGCCGGAACGAACCCCTGGTTCCGGCGGTGCGGATCCCCCTCAGTCCATCCGCACGTCGCGACAAGAAACGCCGATGTACGTCATCCGCGAGGAGAGCGGTAGGTGCCGCACTGTGCCACACGGGCGCGCAGGGGACCACCTCCGCCGGCGAGGGTCGCGCCTCACGTGCGGCCGCTCTAGGCGGCTGCCTGCCGGGGGCACGTGTGCGAGGGGGGCCTCGGAGGGGTGGGCGGGGGAAGCGTGTTGCGCTGAGGGTCTGGCGATGCACATCCACACTGCAGTGACGGTGATGCTGCAGTGCAGCACACCCCAGCGGCGTATCATATGACGCCCCACCCACACTTCCATATGGACATCGATCCACACACGCATCCGCAGCACTCTCTAGTCCCGCCGCCCGCAGGAACCAGCAGCCACGGCGGACGAGACCGCCCAGCGTCTGCGTCGTCGTGCACGTCTACATAGTGCGCCGACTGCGCGCATGCCTGCTGGACGTGTGCCATATCTGCATACATAGGTGCTTGCGCGGATCGCCAGTCGTGCTGGACAGCTCGCCGGTGCTAGATGTGCACCGCGACCGAAGAGCGGATGGCGGGCGGCGGAGGGAGGCCGCGGAGGCATCCGAGCCTCGCTGTCCGGCACGGCGGCGATGCGGTGCGGTGCGATGTGACGGAGGCGGCTTCCTCAGTTGCACGGCGGCCTCTGCACGGAGGGCTGGCGGATGGCTCGACGGCCCAAGATGGCAGCCACAGCCGTGGCGCTGGCGACGGCCTCGCAGCGCCCCCAGCAGGCAAGCGTGTGGTCGTACGGACGGCCCACCGGTTGGCCGGCCGGCAGCCAGCAGATTCCTCAGCCCTCCTCTCTCCGGGGCCCCGCTCCACGGAAGGCTGTCTGCCCCCCGGGCGAGCGAGCCAGCCGCCACAGCCACCGCCGAGAGCGCGACAAGACCTCGCCGCTCCCCCGCTCGTCCCCACTCGCCCTCTCCTCTCCACTCCTCGCCAGGCACTCCCCACACGCGCCCAGCGATCCGTCCGCCGACACATGTGCCGCACTGTACATGGACGGCTGATGCCGGACGCAGCTCCCTGGCGCTCGCCGTGTGCGCACCGTGTATCCGCCGGGCTGGCTGTGTCTCCAGGACCGCGCTCCGCGTCTCATCAGCCCCTCTTCCTTCGTCTTCCTGCCCGCCATCCTCACGCACGGGGATCTTCCCTGCACCAGCCTCTACCCCCGAGGAACCGGCGCAGGGAGGAAACGCCGCCGTGGCTGGCGGGGGTCCCGCGAGTATATGTAGACTTCCGAAGTCTTTCGGGCCCGTCCGTCCGTCCGTCCGCGCGACCGCATCTTCCGATTCTCCAGCGTCGCCCGGGAAAAGAAAGCCGCCGCCAGTCCGCCCAGCAGCGTCCAGCCTCGGAATCCACCTTCCCGCGCACCTCCGGTTGCAGCTATCCCCCCCCCAGCGCCCTACGTGCGACTCTTCAGCTCCCCTCCCCCGTCAGACGCAGCCCACCCCCGCCGCCGCCGCCGTCGCCGACGGAGTTACATATACACGAGCGCAACGCACGTACGCACACACGCACGCACGCCACCCAACACTGCAGCCGGCCAGGGAGGGACGGCTTCGAGTGGCACGCCAGACGGCCCTCAATCCCAGCGGGATCGCTGTCCCCACTCGCGCTGGCCCCGACTGCGCTGCATATCGCCATCCGGCCAATGCGGACTTCACCTCGCATGCAGCGGGAGAGACAGACCGCGACGGAGAGCGAGCAACCGGGAGCGAGGGGGCCTGTCCGCCCGGCACCATCCGCCGGGCCAGCCCGAAAAAAGGGTGGGGCATCTAGCTGGTCTTTTCTGGAAGCTGTCACAACGAACGACGCGCAGTCCATATGTAGATAGCATCCCCGTCGCCGCGCAAAACACAACCGCAACCACACGAAAACGACAACAGAGGAAGAAGAAGAAAAGAAAAGAAGAAAAAAAAGTCAGAAAGAAAGAAAGAAACTCGCACCTTCCCGAGTGGCAAATCTCTCTCCCTCGGTTTCACTTCTCACCCTGCCCTTCCCAGAAGAGGTTCGGCGGGCAACGAGGGAGCAATCATTTAAAGAGTCGCTCGAGGGTGTCCGGAAGCCGCAGTCCAGCTCCCATCCTCAGCACCGCCGGAGATCCAAGTCGATACGTATATATAGCCGTCGGCGCCGTAGAAATAAATAAAGAGGTATGTACGTGTGTAGGTTCGGAACATGCGTATGATACATACGTGCGTTAGGAGAAGAAAAGAAGAAAGAAAAAAAAGACTCCGAGCCCCGCGCCCCCCCCCCCCTCCCTTCATGCAGAGCTAACTGGGAAAATTAGTTCCGGTCTTTAGAGCCAACTCCAACCGAACTCCGATATCGATATCCTCCACGGACAGGCACGAGACCAAAACATAAATAATCCGTCGCCGACCCGGCCACACCGCTCGACGGCACCACCAACCTCAGGGCGCAAACCCACAGTTCGAAACCCAACGCCCGACAGCCGCTCACGCAATGATCTGGACGTGCTGCCGTTGCGGCCAGAAGAGCCACTGCACGACCTGCGACTGCGGCCACAACTTCTGTCTCAGCTGCGTCTACTGCCGGAAACCCCGGTCGGCCGTCTTCCGCTCGCTGCGGGGGAGGTGGTCGGCGCTGCACAGCAGCTGAGTCAAACAGCCGCAAAGCATCACGCTCGTTCGTTCGGCGTCCTTGCGCCGTCCTTCGCCCACGCCTCATTCTTCGTCGCCACCACGATGGCATCCACCTCCTCCTCCGTCCCGACCGCTTGCTCCGTCCTTCCCAGCGCTACGAAATTCTCACGGTTCGATTCGCGCGTCCACGGCACTCGATTCTCTCGCAACGTGCAGCGCGCAATGGGTGGTAGTGGCCCCGGCGGAGGTGGGGGGTTGGCTGTTCTTTCCGCTCTTTTTTTCCTTTTCCATTTTCTTTTGCGTGCGAGTATACACGGCGATGCTTTTGTTGTGGGGTTTATTTTATATATGTACCTTATGTACCAGCCTTAATAGCCGGTGGGGACGGCGAGGATGAATCGACTTGTAGGAGTTTTATTTTGTTTTTTGTTTTTTTAGGTGGGGCTGATTCCCGGTATCATATCCAGATACATATATCTTTTTTTTTTCTTCCGCAACGCCCAACAACAATGCGCGCAGTCCGACCTGGCTTTTTTACTGTTTCCATTCTCTTACGTCTGAGACAATGCAAAAAAACGGGTTCCCAGCTCCATCGTCGTCGGTTAGCAGCCCGAACTCTTTCCTCCAACCCGCCACGAGCTAGACTCGCTCACCATCCAACAAGGAAGTGGCTAGCTGAACGCCACAGCCACCCACCATCATCCTAGCCACTTGGTCGGCACCACCCCCTCCCCCAACAATCACCTGCTCCAACAATCACCTGCTCCAGACTCTCACATACCCTAGGAGATTACGACCTCGATCTCCTATTTCTTTTCTGGATATTCGCTTTTGTTTGTGTTACGTTTTTTTTTTTGCTGTGCCACAAATTGCTGGCTGAGGTGAGGTTTGTGGCTGGTGATCTTAGCCAGCGTTTGCCACATACATATATATATGATATGTACGGCCGCATGGATAGATACCCAGTCGGCCAGCACTCCAGTGCGTGCAGCCGGCCGTATCCGACCGAGTCCCCCTAGCGCAGAAAAGCCAAGGGAAAAAAACGAAAGAAATAAAAAAGAAAAAAAAAGGAAAAAACGAAACGGCAATTCGAAAAGTAAGCAAGAACTCCATGTGCGTGAGGAAAGGAGGAGGGAGGAGGATAAGTGTCCCGCGAACCGGAGGAAGACCGAGTCCATCCATCCGGGGGGGGGCAGGCTGCAGGGCGTGTGGACGCGTGGCGTGTGGGTGTGCGGGTTGGATCCGGGTTGGCGGGTTGGGGTGGGGTCCGTTTCTCGTCGCGTCGGGTCGGCGCGTCGGGGAATGGGAGGGGACTGCGTCAGCGCTCTCGCAACGTGGGGGTACATCATACACAGCTGCTGAGGAGGACGAGGAGGTGGTGGCGGTGGGCGTTGGGCGCTGCTCCACGGACGGATTGGTGCGCACCCATCCGATCCGCTGACAGCCTCGCATGTGGGGCGCTGACAGCCTCGCATCTCGCATGTGGGGCACCGAGGGGGGCGGGGGGCGGGGGGCGGCGGCGGGAAGTGCGGTTGGGGGGGGGGGGTCTCCAGGCTGCTCGGCGTGCGGCGCGGCAGTTGCGGCGGCCCCACGGAGGCGGAACGGGCATCCGGCCGGTATCCAGTCCGCGAATGGCGCTCCGGCTCGGCACCGTGAGCGCGAGTGAGAGCCTGTGATCGTGCGCAGCTGCGTCACCGTGCGTCGACGGTCCGTCTATTCGGCCATGTCGACCCGCCGCCAGCTTGCGTTTCCATCTATTCCCTCCCTCCCCCCTTCCCTCTGGTCGAGGAGCGGACGCTCCGCCGACTTGGCCGTGCCCCGCGCGCGGATCCGCGGAATCGGCGGCAGCGAGGCGGTCCGCCCGCCGGGTCGGTACTGCGGTGGATGGCCATGCGGGAATCGTATATGGCTTGTCTGTCTTCCTAAGGGCAGGAGGCGTCAAACACTCGCTCGACGGGTGCACGGGCGCGGTACGGCACGGAAGAGAAAACAAACACGGAGAAACCGGCAGGCGGACGACGAGTGCGTTACCGTGACGCGGTCCATGCAAACGTCTACAGACCCTGCGTACGGACCCGGACGGACACAAGAGCACTCCCCGCCCTACTGCACACGCAGGGCTAGATACCGTGTCCGGCCAGCCGCCGGTAATCGCGGGCCAGAAACAGACAGGGTGTTGGAGATGTGCCAAGGTGCCGGGTGAGAATGTCGGCCGGCGAGGAGGCAAGTGGGAATGAAGGGGTAGTTTGGCTTCGGGTTGTTTTTTTGGGAATCGTGACGATTCCGGGGATCGGCCATTTGCCTCCTGTACTTGCTCTAGCACGAGTTGAAGGTCACCAAAGCTGTAGATAGGTGCCAACTCCCACGTCCCCCCGACGACCCGTTCCGCAACCCAGATATCCAACAGCACGCCACACTTTTGTATCATGAAGGTTAGCTAGTCTCTGAGAAACCTTTTTCGGAAACCCATAGTTAGCTTTTTGTACAGTGGTGGCCCTTCCTGTGTATCCACAGACTCAGCGGACGGCTCCTCTTCTCCGCAGTAGGCCGTGATGGCGTGGATGACTTTGGGGGCCACGCCGGCATGCACCGGCCGCCGCAGCTAGCATATTTTATTTTGGTATTGTGGCTCAGCCGGCGGTATCCACTTTTTTCAAACCATGAACTCCGGGGGGCGGGGCGGCGGGGGGCCGGTCGAAGCGGGGCGACGAGACAGTAACAGCAGGGTTTGGGCGTGCCGAATGCTCACCCGTTCAGAAACCCAGGGTTTCAAGCTGCAGCTAAATTTTGTGCGGTACGATATGTACATATGATAGATTGAAAAATGCAGCTTGCAACCGAACAGGTCCTTAGCGATTACCCCTATACATCATAGTCCACCGACGGGCTATGAGCCCGGCTTTGTGACGGCTTCGTCAAAATCTCCACCCCAATCCTCCAAAACCACATTTTCTCGATTTTTTCAAAACTTTCGCTTGAAAATCCCTTGATTGAACTCCTACACAGGTGCCGTTCTATCCGTTTACTGACGAAAGTAGGAGGATTGTTAGCTTCGCAGCTCATAGCCTGAACAACCTATACGTGTGAGAACTGGCCAAGCGACGCACTTGTCGGGCAAACGGAGCGTCTCAACCTGATAGTCAAGGCATATCCCCGATCGTTCGTCTCCAACATCGCGTCTTTGCTTCTCTCCGCCTACTCCATCTCCACCACCAACGCCCTCGCTCTGCATGCGGGGCTACTCTACTACAGCTGCCTGTTCGCCCTCACTCCGTTACTACAGCTCTGCCCCGTCCCAGGGGTCTCAACAGTCCGGCCGGGCAAACGAGGGAGATCTCATGATCCGCTAGCGTTCTACCGTATCTTGGGCGGGTTCCAGGTATGTACATACCTAGGCCATTAGTGGGAGCTTTCGGCCACCACCACAACAGACAGAAGATTGCACATGCCCGGAAGAGCACCGGAGAGATGAGGCGAACAAGATTATCTAAAAACTCTGTTAACCGGAGAAGAGATGGTGGGACTGTAAGCGAAATCCGGTGAGCATTTCTTCGGTTGTGAGTGGACAAGCGGACGTGAGCTGGTCGCAGATCCGCATTCTGGCTGACGAAGTGCGAGAGAAGGAGATGCCTGATTGCGTTTTTCGTTCAGCCGACTCCGGAGGTTATTACTGCACGGATATTCGGACCTGCGTCACAGTCCATCGACACCAGTTACAAAAGACTTACATCTCTTACCTCGCCTCGCCACTTCGTTCTTCCATCCCCCGTGTATGCCTCTCCCCCATAAATCCGATGCCATACAAAGCTCTTCCCCTATTGCGGCTTGAAGCGGAAGCTGCCAAATCCCCAAACGAAAGTTCCGCCATGGATGTAATATCAGTCAGTTGGCCGCTTTCACCCAAAACATTCATCTCTAGCCCGGGGGAGGGAGGCGGAATCATCTGAGAAAAATGTAATGTAGTCAGGGGAGCTGAGGCGCTCGGGTGGTGCGTAGGGATCATAGCTGGCACCGCCGCCCGGCGTCGTGGATTATGGTACGTAGTGACTGCTGGTTGTGGATGGCGGATCCGCTGGTGGGTGGTTGCCTTGCAGCTGATGGCTGAGTTTCTGCGCGGGCGATTGAATTGCGGTTCTCCGTGGAGTCGCTTGATAAGATTTTGTTCGTGAGTACTAGTACTAGCCCCCCGGGCGCCCGCGGGCCGGCCGGGCTATCGAGGCCCCTCCCCCGTCTTCGTTCGGCTGCTGCGGCTGCCCGTCCCCACAGCTGCATCGACTCCGCCCCCGACCGCTGTGCACTGATGATGGCACTGTCAGCTGGAGGCGGGGGGAAGCCCACCTCTTGTTTCCTCACGATACGTGTGCCATGGCTTCCTTGTTTCTAAGCAGTGAAACAATCGCAGGGTTCTTGGTTCTGGCAGTGGCGGAGACAAAAGGCGATATAAAATTTATAATGCTACAAACATTTTACATATATTCCCGAGTATAATCTATTCCGCACAAACTCTTGACAAATACCGTTGCATCGTGCCTCTCCCTTCATTTTCTCTTTCGGATTGCTCCTGTTGTGGATGTTCGCCCCGCCAGGATCAACTTCGCGCCTCATTGCCCACGCCTGTGAGCTGTCCCACCACCAGAGCGTGTTTCGATACCACTCTCTATTTCCAGGTGCACATGATCCTCCACCACTAGTCCTGCTCGATCTTTTATTCCTGGCCAGTCGCCTTTCCCAGTGGCGGCACTCATTATGCGTTTCAGTGCAATCCGGTGTCAGTGTCTGCTCCATTATTTGCGCCTCATCGCTGTCTGTTGCTGCTCCATATACCTTACTCAGTGCTGTTCGCTGCCAGTGTCTGCTCCGTTCTTCGTGCATCGGTGGTGTCCTCCGTCAGCATCCGCTCTGTTATGTACATCTCGGTGATGTCTACTGTTAGCATCTGCGCCTCTGGCTCTTCGTATCTCACTGCTGTCTACCATCTGCATTATCTCCATTCTCTGCGTCTCACCGCTATCCACTGTCAGTGTCTGCTCTATATGCTTTTCGCTGTCAGCGCCACACGCGATTGAAGACTCATCATCATCTGCCGTCAGTGTCTGCACCGTTATATATGCGCTCGTCAGTGCTGTACACCGTCAGTGCTGCCCCACCATACGTGTCTCGGCGCTATCCACCGTCAACGCTGCTCCATAAGCTCGCCTCGGCGCTATCCACCGTCAGAGACTGCGCCGTTCTCCGCGCCTCACTTCCGTGAGAACATCGCTCCGTTCTTCGTATCTAACGACTATCCATCGTCAGTTGGAAGCGGGAAAAGCTCACCTCTTATAATTTATTACCTCATAATGCGGCGCGCGATGGTTTCCTTGTTTCTGAGCAGTGAAATAATCGCGGTACTCTTTGGTTCTGGTGGTGGGCAAGGAGGCGCTGCACCCTGAACGGTTTGACGCTGTTGGAATACTTCTCGCCGCTCCGGCACGGCGTGCCGACGGGAGCAATGCTGGGCTGCAAGGACACCAGACTGGAATCTGTAACAGCTTGGCATTCTGTACTTTATTCTCCCTTCTTTCTTTCGTTCTTGCTTACTCTTATATACTTACTAGACATTGAGATAGAATACAAGCGCCGCTTTCAACTCGTACTGTTTTATCTCCTCCATCATCTCTCTTTCATTCTTTGTGTCTCTATCCTCTTCTCTCCACGACGGTACTCTCTCACCCCGTTGGGAACTCCCTGTCTCGGCGGCGATCCGGTGATTTCTCACAGACGCTCGATTGCAATTATTCGTGGAATCGAATTTGAAGCTAGTTACAGGCGTCATCGACAACCACCACCATGGGTTTATTGAATCCACGGCTTTTGTCCACTTTTTAACCAATTTTTTTTTATCGACAATTGACTCCCATACCACCCGGTTTTGTGGAATTGACTCCGATACCGCCCACCACCCTTTTTGGCGAGTGATAGAATTTCGGAATTAGCAACAGCTCAATAATGATAGTCGCAACGGCACGAATGAGAAACACAGTAGTAATTGAAAAACAGAGTAGGAGGCAAGACAGATTGGTAATGCTATCGATTCTACTCTAAGTGTGCCCCTGAGTGCACTTGGGAGCGTAGTGGCCGGACTTTCTACATACATGTCGAGCAACACGCCTTCGCTCTACCCTCAGGGCTGGAACCGTGCATTCCGCTGCGAAGCTCTCCCCTCCGCTTGCGCTTTTTCGTAGAACGGCCCTGTGGGACAACGGTATTCGGAGGTTCAACGCGCGCGACTTCCATTTCTGGAACCACTGGGTGGGGCTGCACCTCGGGAGCTTCCGCAAAGGGAACCAACGACGTTCTGGGAAGGGCAACCCGTTGCTGTTCAAGCTCTGCCACCGCTTTATCATAGTCTCGCTTCAACCTGAAGGCTAATGGTGCCCTCCGTATCCAAGGGTTTGAGATTGACTGAATAGGATAGGTGTGCTGATGCCTCTTCTCTTCACGTTCCCGTTGCCCGAACAACCCAAGTGCTCTGGATTCATTCGTGTGATCTCAGTGCGCTTGGGCTTGGCTTTGTTCTGGGCTCGGACCCGAAAAGAACAGGCAGGCGTCCGGCAGACCTAAGATCATCATCCACCTAACTTGTCAGTCTATTGATTATAGTGGATGGGTGATATGTACTACGCCTGACGAACATACCACAACGTTCGTATTGCGGTCAGATATCTGATACCGGACACCAAATTGGGCAGCGGCACACCAGCACAATATGGCAGCTTTGAGAGCAGCAAAATCTGTAAATTGCTGTCCTAAATGGAGTGTGCTTTGATCCTCTTCCGCCTTATCTGCTTGCTCGCTGATGAGATCACTCGGGCATATGGCTGCTGAAGGGTAGGTGTGAAGGTGATGATACGGGAGAGAGTAGTTGTTGTTGGTAGTATGGAGGTGGCGATACTGGAGGGAGGAAGGGGAGCTGGTGGTGTGGTGGTGTGGTGGTGTGGTGTAGAGATGCAGAACTCGACGCCGTGCACGACGATTAGGTTTTCTATCACTCGTCAAAAGGGTGGTACGCCTCAGCACTTGCACACACTTGGCTCTTCCAACCAATCGGAATCCCCTGTTCATGCATGTTATCACACGCCCACGTGTTCGGCCGGGAGCGGTCGAAGCAGGGCGACCAGCCTGCGGTTAGAGAGTCAACGGACGGATCGGACGACGAATGACGGTGGTGTGGATTTCAGCGAGCGAGTGCGACCAGATGTCGCCGACGCACCCGGAGCACGAGATGGATCGCCACAGCGACGGCGGCTCGCACGCCGGTCTGGACTCGGCTGCGTCCGCGCCCGGAGACGACCCGGCAGCGGCTGATGCCTTTACTCAGGTCTCTCGCACCCCTCAAGCGGGAGATTTCGGAGAAGAAGGAGGCCGAAACGTGGTGCTGGGCTGCGGGCCGGGCGACCGGCAGGAAGCACAAGCCGCCGACCAAGCAGCGACCGGACGGAACGGTGACCGGTAGTTCCAAGAGACTGGCCTCGAGGTTCTCTTCAAACACTGCCCCCACTGGGGGGCCCAGTGGAGGATTCTGTGGGCGAGGGGGCAGGGGGAGACCGGGGGAGGTCCGGTTCAGAGTCCGGGACCTCCTTGCCGATACGGGGTCGACGGGCGGGCGCCGCTGCACGGAGCGGCCGAGAGCGGGCACGAGCCACTAGCCCGGCTACTCGTGGATCGGGGCGGCGGCCGACGGCGACGGGAGGACGCCGGCGCACGGAGAGGCGCTGAGCGGCACGAGGCCGGTCCGGCTGCTCGTTGCCGCCACCGCCCTCCCAGTAACTTCGCTTCCTTATAATTTAGTATTAGTCATAATGACGGCGGTTGTTGGTTACAAAAGTCCAAATAGAAAATTTGGTCACCGCCACCACTACCATCACCACTATTCCGTGAACCAACACTCCATCTGACAACAGGAGAAAAACTTAATGGTTTTGTGTTGCTGGCTGTGGATTGCGATCGGGGTCACGAAATTAGTGTGGTACCAACCTCAATTCGGACCCCTGCAACTAACAATCGCCGTTGACCGCTAACGTACCGTAGGGGTTTACCGGCCACTACCCCTTACCCGGACACCTTAGTAAGCTGTGATTTAGCCTGTAGCCCCACCCTATAACCCCGCTCAACCCACTAAAAAATCCTCAACACCTTTCA
>Ga0307516_10001098_pt1 | contig 37714 bp, 33 predicted proteins | sample 19_EM_MG_FD_203310 | JGI IMG/M metagenome (GOLD analysis project Ga0307516, IMG submission 203310) | Populus trichocarpa ectomycorrhiza microbial communities from riparian zone in the Pacific Northwest, United States - 19_EM | ecosystem: Host-associated > Plants > Roots > Unclassified | place... | reverse complement strand
CGCGATCAGGGCCTGCAGCAGCTCCTGCGGCTTGCGTAAGCGCGGAGGGATGGTGATAGGCGCATCCCCCATGAGCAGGCGAAAGCGCCCCAACACATGGATCCTGAACAGTTCGCGGTCGGACATATCAAACCCCTTTGAGACAACCATGGAACGTCAGCTGCGGAGACAGGAAACCACCGGTGCACGGCCTAAAACCATTGCACGTGCGTAAGGTAGGAATGCACGCATTCAAAATCCGCGAACCGAGGGATGCGAAAAGATGGACATTGGTAGATATCGGCTACGACTTAGGCACGAGGGCGGCGCTTCGAGCAGCTCTTGCTCCTGCCGCTACTCACCGCCCACATCGTGCCTCTGCATGGCGCAGCGCACGCAAGCGAGCAATTCGTCCGCAGCGAACGGTTTTATGAGATAGCAAACCACGTCGGCCTTGATTGCTTGCGCCTGCGTCCGCTCGTTCGGATAGGCGGTCATGAGAATGGTGGGAATCCCACGATTCGAGGCGACCAGATGCTGATGTAGCTCGAGTCCGGTCATCTTCGGCATGCGCATGTCCGCGATCAGGCAGGAGACCCGGCTCAGTCGCCTGGACTTCAGCAGACTTGCGGCGCGCGCAAACACGGCCGCCGAAAAGCCGGCAGACTCGAGCAGATCCTTGGTTGTGTCCCGGATCGACTCATCATCGTCAACGATCGCAACCAGCGGCCCCTTGGGCACCTCGATCTCCCGATGGGCAGTTGAAGAGCGAGACTAGTACGCTCGGACCGTGCAAGGCAATTGGCCGAGCGTGGGGCGCAGCCGCACCCTGCGGATACTTCAGGCGAAGAAGGTATATCGGCCCTACGACTTTGGTATAAATCGCCTACGACGTTGCGATAGGCTCACCCAGCCGGTCCGCCATTCGCACGAGCTCGGGCAGTGATCTCGCGTCCATCTTCCGCATGACTTGTCCGCGGTGAACCTTCACGGTCATCTCGCTCAAGGTGAACTCCGCTGCGATCTGCTTGTTGGCCCGCCCGATGACGACGAGTGTCATGATCTGCCGCTCGCGCTCGGTAAGAGTAGCGAAACGCTCGCGCAGCTCGGCAAGGCGCACCGCCTCGCGGCGCCTTTTCCGATCACGCTCAATCGCCGCGTGAATCGCATCGAGTAGATCCTGATCGTGAAACGGCTTGGTGAGGAACTCAACGGCGCCCGCCTTCATCGCCCGCACACTCATCGGAATGTCCCCGTGGCCGGTGATGAAAATCACGGGCAGCGCCAACCCCTCTTTGGCGAGCTCCTTCTGAAACGTCAATCCGCTCATCCCCGGCAGACGTACGTCGAGCACGAGACAGCCCGGCGCGTTCGGCGGCTTGCTCTGCAGAAACTCCTGCGGCGAGGCGAACGCGCGCACCTCGAGGCCCACCGTGCTCACGAGATCCTCGAGTGCCAAGCGCATCGAGGGGTCATCGTCGATGACGAAAACGACGGCTCGCTGCTCAACCATGATGAGACTCCCCGGGGATCGATCCGGGCCGCGGACACCCAGCGAATCCACCATTATATCAAGCTACCGCGCGTATCTACAGCGCAGCCTCCGAGGTGTACCTGTTTTGGCCACCAAGCGAAACACCGGGAAGACTTTAACTCCTTGCGCTGCATATCCCTTGCAATACCTCGGCACCGCTTGCTCTCGCTTGCTCATTTGATAAATGCCGGTCGTGCAATTTTGCCGCCGGCTATCCAGCGGCCGAACTTCGAGATCTGTGCGACGCGCCATCGGCGGCGTAGTCCGCAGACACTATCGGTGAGATCTACGGAACTCGCTTGGTGCCAGTCCCACGAGCCAGTGAAAGCTTCGCGAGAAGTGACTCTGATCGGCGAACCCGAGCGACTGCGCAATGGCTGTTAGAGGCTGTTCGGTTTGCTTTAGTAATTCCCCTGCCCTTTTAACTCGCTGTTGCAACAGGTACCGATGCGGTGGCATGCCCACGCTTTGCTTGAACGCCCGAGCGAAGTGGTACGTGGACAGTCCCGCATGTGCGGCGAGAGTCTCGAGCGCTAGATCTTCGCACAGATGGGAGTCGATATATTCCATGACGCGTCGAAGTGCTCCCGGAGCCAAACCCCCTCGCGGCGGTTGGATCGTAAAGCGCCGGCTCAGGTCTTCGAGCAAATCGATCCGCGGTTGCATGAGAAGTGTTGCTTCCAATTTGCCGACATGAAGCCGGGATGTCGTCACCGGAGCTGATAAGAGAGCAAAGTAGCAGTCACCTCCACGCACTGTCGTCAGACGCACCGGATAGTCGGTGGGTACGCCTTTTCGAAGGAGTAAACCCTTGCGTGAAAAGATCGCCCAAACGCTCACCCCGGCGTCTATGGATTGGGGGTCGATGCGGTACTGGGCTCGCGCATTGCGATCTGCACCGACCACGCGATGATCGCGGTCCACCGCCAACAGTGATGCGGGTTGCTCGTCATGCGGCGCGACAGCGATAATCCACTCCTTGTGGAATCGCTCTCGAAATAGCCGCTCCTCAATCAGGCGAGCCGACGTCGTGACAAGGGCGAGTGTAAGTGCGTGGGCCTGCGCGGAAAGATCAGGGTCAATCGACGACACGTCAAGAACCGCGACCAGGCGCGCGTCAGAATCGAAGATAGGTGCACCGGAACAACTGAGCCCGATGTGTCTCGCCCGGAAGTGCTGAGTTTGATGCACCGTGATCGGACGACACTCGGCGATGCAGGTGCCGATGCCATTGGTGCCTTCAATGTCCTCGGACCACACTCCACCCAACCACACTCCCCAATGCCGAAACTCATCTGAACGTTGACTATTGCCCCGATAGTCGATCGCGATCCCGTTCTGGTCACAGAGCAAAGTGACGTAGCCGGCTTGTCCCACCATTCTGTGCAGGCGATCGAGTTCTGTTTGAGCAGCCAAAACGACATTTTCGACAGGTTCGATGGAGCTGCGGAGGGAACTCTCCGTGAGGATCCGTGGACTCTCGCGGCTCTCCGGATTGACATGGTGGGCTTGCGCACTGCGCCGCCAAGAGTTCGAAACCGCTTCTACTTCGATGCTCGAGGAATCGCTTTGAGAGGATTCGCCGTGCGTTACTGCAGCAACGGCTTCCACGTGATGCGCCGCAGACACGCTGCGGGCAACCTGCCAGTTCGCTGATGCAGTCTGTCCAGACGGTGCTGCCATACGGCTGTAATTTTTTGGACAATACAATAAATCATATCATCGGCCTGAGAAATATGCGCGAGCATGGCGAGATGCTCGCGTGAGCGGACCACACGCCTCTTGTAAAAGTTGCACACTTATTTCGCGCTGCAGCGACGCTTCGAGTCAGCCACCGCGCGTATCTAGAGCGCCGGTTCGTTGACCGGCAACGAAAATAGGAACACCGTGCCATGGGGTGCGTTCGCTGCCGCCGAAAGGCGACCACCATGTGCTTCGGCGATCGAGCGACTGATCGACAAACCAATGCCAAGCCCCTCTGCCTTGGTCGTATAAAAGGGCTCAAACAGATGAGGTGCATGCTCCGGGTCCAGTCCCGTCCCGGAGTCGCGCACTTCAACGGATACGGTATCCGGCCCATCCGAAGCTGACACTATCGTCAACTCGCGTGGCCGCTCTTTGATCCCGCTCATCGCTTCGATCGCATTGATGATCAGGTTGAGCAGCACCTGCTGCAGCTGCACCCTGTCGCAGCGGACGAGCGGTAGATCGCGGCCGAGCCGTGTTTCGAGCAGGATTTCGCTTCGGCGCAGCTGGTAATGTGCAAGCGCTATCACTTCGAGAATCGTTTCATTGATTTCCAGCCATTCCTTGCGCGGCGCCTGGCGCTTCATGAGTGCCCGAATGCGCCGGATGACTTCGGCCGCCCTCTTACCATCATTGGCGATGCGTTCCAGCGCCCGCCGGGCCTTGTCCATTTGTGGAGGCTTGGTCGCCAGCCAGCGTGCGCCGGCGGCTGCGCTCGTGACAATGGCGCCGAGCGGTTGATTCACCTCATGCGCGATCGACGCGGTGAGCTCCCCCATCGTCATCACACGCGTCATGTGCGCAAATTCGGTCTGTGTGTTGCGCAGGGCTTCCTGAGCTTGCCGCCAATCGTGCACGTCGGTGGAAGTGCCAACGAATCTAAGTATTTTCCCCTCCGGGTCCCGTACCGGCACTGCACGATTCAGATGCCAGCGGTATGTCCCGTCGAGGGCGCGAAGAAACCGTGCTTCCATCGTAAAGCCCCGCCCGGAGCGTATACCGTCCCAGTAGCTCCGGGACGCCTTCTCTCGATCCTCAGGGTGAATAGTAGCCATCCACGCCTCGGGATGTGAATTGACGTATTCGGGCGTCTGACCGGTGTATTCGTGCCAAAGCTGATTCACGATGTCGGGAGTCCCGTCTGGCATCAACGACCAGGCCGCGACGGGAATTTGCTGCAACATGTTCACCCGAAGGTGCAGCTCATCGACTGCTGCGGCGCGTTTCGTAAACTCCCCGATCTGGCTGCCGATGTTAGCAAGTGCGACCAGTAGTTCCCGATCGGGTTGCGAAATGTTGCGGCTGATGAAGCCGATGACGCCGATGACCTCGCGCCCCAGTAGGATCGGAAAGGCAATGGCCGCGCGTAACACCTGACGTGCCGCGCTGTCCACGCGGCGAAACGTCACATCATGCCCCACATCCGGAATGTAAGCGGGCGCTCCGGTCTCCCAGACACGACCGGGCAGTCCGCTTCCTGATCGGAATGTGCTCTTCCGGGTGGCTGTCTCGAATTGGACGGCTTCGTCGGAGGAGGTGCGCCACAATTCCTCACAGCGCAGTACGCCCGCTTTCGGATCGATGCGCCACACCGCACCGAGGTCCCATCCGAGGCATTCACACATTGTCTGAAGAATTTTTTTCGTCGCTTCCTCAACCGTCGAGGCGTCCGCCAGGATACATGTAACGCGGTATTGCATGAGCAGGCGTTGCTCGCCACGCTTGCGTTCGGTGACGTCGATCACAGTGCCCACAAATTCAACAACATGGCCTGAAGTGCTCAGAACAGGATGACCTACGACGTGAATGTCCCTGACGCGGCCATCCGGATGCACGATGCGGTAGTCCGTCTCCCACTCTGCCTTCTCGCGGATAGCCGTCTGCGCGCGGCACTGTGGCTCAGAGCAGTCCCAGAGCGCCGGCCGTCGATACGGCGTGAGCTCGCGTCTGCACGGCGAGCTTGATGAAGATGCCTTTGATGTGAGACTTCACGGTCTCGGGGGCAATCTGCAGCTCCCGCGCGATGAGTTTGTTGGAGAGTCCACAGCTCATCGAGCGCAGGATACTGTGTTCGCGAGGACTCAGCGACTCTGCGACGCGAGAGGTGCGTATCGGCAACGCGCGTGTAAGCGGCTGGGCACGGTCCGCGAGAATGCTTCCGATGTAGGGTCTGAGCTCCGGGGGTAGACGGCTGTCCTGGGGGGTGGCGTGATGAAGGGACAACAGCAGCTCGGCCACGTGCGCTCCGGCATCGACAAATGTCTGATGCACCCCGGCGCGCGCGCCAATCTGAAGCGCTTGGACGAGCATCGCGCGGCCTTCTGCTTGGTCTCCGCACCCGAGCAGAGCGTCGGCCAACTGAACCGACAATCGCAGTGCCGAGTAGTTGTTACGCTTGCCGCAGCTCGCAGCCTGAAGCTTCCGGAGAATCGCCGCTCCTCGGCACGGGTCCCCGGTGGCGACCAGCACCTGCGCACGTGCCAAAGCATGGCTGGCATGTAACGTGTCATCCGAGGAGAACCGATAATCGCGCGCAAGCGTCTCGATGCGCTCGGTACAGATCGCTGCGTCGCGCGTGCGACTCTCCTTGAGGAGAAACTGAGTACGCAGCATCAAGCTCTCCGCCATCATCCCCGTCCAGTCGCGCGCCGCCGCCAGGACCTCAGCCTCCTTCAGGATAAGGAAGGCGAACTCCGTGTCTCCGCGACCGGCGGCGAGACGAGCCAGAACCCTGTATCCTCGCAAGGCGCTCTCGTCGTCCCCTGACGTTCGGACCGCCGTGAGGCTCTCCATGACCAAAGTGTCCAGGCCGGCGCAGTGCCCTTCCTCGTAGAGCAACTCTGCGAGCACGACGGCCGCTCGGGCCGTCACCGGTGATCGCTTCCCGAAACGACTCACGGCGCGTTCGTGCGCGCTCCTTGCGAGTCTCGTCGCGACGGGCAGTCGGAGCTGTTCAGCCTCCACGACCGCTTCGAACGTCGGTCCGATGATCGCCGCAAGCCCGTGCGTGCCGCGATGAGCCGGGACCGCGTGCTTGAGACGAGGCACGGCGTAGTATCGATCAAAGTCTCGCACCTTCCAGTAGCCGACGCGCAGCGCTACCGCCAGCGCCGGACTCTTCCCACCTGACCGGTGACACCTTTCGAGTACGGCAAGCGCCGCGCGCACCGTGGCGCCGTCCCGGCTCTTCAGCACGAGCAGCACGGCTCTCAGAACCTCGGCAAACTCCCGCGATCGTGGCGCAACCGGAGCATCGGCACGCGCGATCTCATCTTCGAACTGCGCGACCGTCGCCAGGGCATCGTCGATACGCAGCTCGATGAGGCTCCGCCAAGCGCGCACGAACAGAGTGTTTGGGGTAAGCCGGGCGCTTCGTGATTCCGGCGCGCTGAGCTCCGAGCGTAGTCTGGAATTCGGGTTCCCGGTCGGGCTGCCGCAGTGTGGACCATGAAGCGCGGTAAGCCGCGGGCCGGAGTCCCGGTTCAGGGCAGTGGAATGGTACTGTCGGACAACTGCGAGAGATGATGGACGCACGGCTTGAATCGAGCCTCCCGAAAACATGGATCTTTCGTCAAACAGGCAGCTGAGAGACATTGCCGCGTGGTTGGTTCGGAACGAGAGTAGGTCGCGGCGGCTCACGGCAAGCTCACGGGATGGACGCAGCGAGGGCTGTTTGGGCACGTTCACACCGGCGGGAAGGTCGCATCGATGATGTGACCTTCCCAGAGTGGGCAGTTGTCTTCGCGGCCGCCCGCGAACTCGCGGTCGCCCAAGGGGACAGGACGTCCCGCCCCATCGGGCAACACGGCCTGCAGGTTTGCCGTCGATGCAAGCGGATTTGAGGTATTTTTGTTGCTGTCTGCCATCTTTTGCTCAGGGCGAGTCGATTGGGATCAACCTTGCCCTGCAGCTGTTCGAGTTGCGCCTATCCAAAGTTAGGGGTTAGATAGGCCCGAATCACCACCACGCTGAGGACAGACTCCACCGTATGAACGGCAAAGGACACGTGCACCCGATAATCCAGGGCAAGCTGTTTCCCGCCACCGGAACGAGGAAGCCGTTGGCCCGGCCGAGGCTTGATTCGTCCAGCGACGTGCTGGACGGCATCTTTCCGGTCGTCGTCGTGGCCGCACCTGCCGGGTACGGCAAGTCCACTCTCATGGCTCGGTGGCACGCGCGGCTCCTCGAGCGCGGAGTTTCCTGCGCCTGGCTGTCCCTGGATGAAGACGACAACGACGCAGCTCGCTTCCTGCGTCATTTGATCGCAGCACTACAGAAAGCCAGTGCGCACATCGGCAAGGACGCCGCGGAAGACCTCGCCGCCGACTTCGCGAGCGGTTCAAGGTCCCTGCTGGAGGAGATTGCAGGCGATCTCGCACAGGTCCAACACCGCATCGTGCTGTTCCTGGATGACCTGCAACTTATCGAGGCGCCTGAGGTTCGCGGAATTCTCGATTGGTTGATCAACTACGCGCCTCGAGCCCTGCAGTACGTCATCGGCACCCGCCAGGATCCCGGCCTGCGCTTGAGCGGTCTTCGGGTACGGAGCCAGTTGCTCGAGCTAGGGGTCGAGCAACTGCAATTTGATGCCGCGGAAGCCGCTCAGTTCTGCAGAAGCCGCCTCGATCGAGACCTGCCGGCACCGGATTTGCAGGCCTTGCTCACCAAAACCGAAGGCTGGCCTGCGGCGCTCGAGCTCGCAGCGCTGGTGCTCGCCGGGTCGAGCGAACCGAAAGTGTTCATCCAGCACTTCGCCGGCACAGACAGCAGCGTGGTTGACTATCTGTACGACATGGTCCTGTCACAGATGGACGAACAAACCCGCGACATCGTCTTCCGCATCTCGATGTTCGATCGCATCTGCGCACCGCTCGTTCGAGCCGTCACAGATGCCAATGGCACCGAAGCGGCGTTGCTGGGCCTGCGGACCCGCAACCTCTTTCTCATTCCGCTGGATCGATCCTGGGAGTGGGTACGCTTTCATCATCTGGCCGGCGAATTTTTCCGCGAGACGTATCGCCGTACTGCGCCAGTGCAAGCCACGGAGTGCCTCGTGCGGGGAGCACGGTGGTTGCACGCCAACGACCACATTGAAGAAGCCGTGAATTGCATGATCCGGGCTCAGGAGTGGGAACAGGCGACACGCTGGGTCGCCGACTGTGTGGAGGAGCTCGTCTTTCGCTGCGGTTACCACCAGACGATCCTGCGCTGGATAAACGCCCTTCCAGAGGCTTGCGTCGATCGCTATCCGGTCATCCGTATTCAGTACGCCTTTGCGCTCTCGTTCTATCCCCGGTATCAGGAGTACGAAGCGCAGATCTACCGCCTGCAGCAGCTGCTCCAGAATCTCGAGGCGCAAGTGCATCACGACGCCGGCGTGATCGACACGTTGCGTTGCGCGGTCGAACTGCAGGCCGCCATGTCCAGTGCCCTGCGCGATGACGGAATGCGAGGCGGGGAATTGGCGGGGGCGTGGCTCGCGCGCTGGCCGGAGGCCTCGTTGAGGCGGAAAGGAGTGATGGGCAACGTCCTGGCCTTTGGGCACAAGACACGGGGCCACATCGGCCTGGGACTGGAGGTGATCAACGAGACGCGACGGTGGCTGGAGCAAAGCGAAGGCTACTATGCGCGGGCCTGGACATCCTATGTCGAGGCCGTGCTGTACCTCAAACGAGGAAGTTATTACGACGCGAGGCTTGCCTGCACGCGCGGACTCGATTTCATTGAACGCAGGCTCCACGGACATCCCGGCCAGACCAGCCTGCTTCATGCGCTCCTTGCGGGCATCTCTTACGAGTTCGACGAGATCGAGCAGGCCATCGGGCACCTCGAGCGGGCGATGAGCAGCGTGAACGAATACGGCCCTGCCGACGCGGTGATCGTGGCCTACTTGACGCAGGCCCGCGTCCAGCACCTGCGATACGATGAGAGTGGCGCACTGACGATACTGAGAGAGGGACAGGAAATTGGTGAACAGCGCGGCTTGCAGCGCGTCACCCTGTCACTGGCGGCCGAAGAGTGCCGTAGCCTTGCGCGCGCCGGACGGCACGAGGAGGCCAGGCTCGTGGCAACGCGCTTCGACTTCCACGAGCTGCCACCCCCGAGTGGCGCTCCACCGCTGAGCTGCGACAAGGCATTGCGCGCCGCCTCGCGTTACCTGCTCAAGCAGTCGCCGAGAGTCGTTGTCGCGGCGCTGGACGCTGCCATCGAAGATAGCCAGCAGCGCGATCTCTCTCACCGCTCCGTGGAATTGCTGATCTTGCGCGCCTTGGCCCAAAAGGAGGAAGGGGACTGGGCGAGCGCCCTGGCGGACGTGCATCGCGCACTCACTATCGCGGCTCCGAGAAACTATGTCCGCGTGTTCCTTGACGAAGGTCGCGAACTGGGCGCGCTGATCGATCGACTCGACATGGAGCAACTCCGCGGCTCCGAGGCTGCACCACTGGTGCGTCGCCTGCGGCGCACGACGTACACGCCTGACGTTCAGGGTGGCGCCCCGACCAGCATGGGCGAAGAACTGACGAAGCGAGAGCTGTCGATTCTGAAGCGCCTGGAGACGGGCCTGAGCAACAAGGAGATCGCGGAAGCGATTTTCGTCTCTGAGGGCACACTCAAGTGGCACCTCCACAATGTCTACGGCAAGCTCAACGTTAAGAACCGTACCGGTGCAATGGCTCGAGGGCGGGCGCTCGGCATTCTTTGACAAATCGATGCCCCGCAAGAATTAACTCACGGCTCTCGCCTGATGCGCCCAGAACCGTTCGCGCAATGCGCGCTTGAGGATTTTTCCGGAGCCGGTCTTCGGCAGCTCGAGGTCGGAGAACTCGACGCGACGCGGAACCTTGTAACTGGCCAGCGATCGACGGCAGTGCGCGATCAGCTCCTCCACACTGAGCGCGACGCCGGGTTTCAGCACGACATACGCCATGACCAGCTCGCCCCACTTGGCATCGGGTATGCCGAACACCGCGGCCTCGCGAATGGCCGGGTGCTCGTATAGGACGGCCTCGACCTCACCGGAATAGACGTTCTCGCCGCCCGTGACGATCATGTCCTTCACGCGGTCCAGGATGTACAGATACCCTTCCGCATCCTGATAGCCGACGTCGCCCGTTCGAAACAGTCCGTTGCGGAAGGCACTCAGCGTCTCTTCGCCATTGTTCCAGTAACCGCGCATGACGTTGGCGCCGCGCGCAACGACTTCGCCGGGCTGCCCGACGCCCACCTCCGTCCCGGACTCGTCCACGACGCGCACATCGACGCCCGGGCACGGGCGCCCGCATGACAGCAGCCGCTTCGGAGTATGCTCATCGTCCTTAAGGGCCGTGAGAAAGCCCGTCTCGCTTAGCCCGTAGACCTGAACCAGTCTGAGGTTCGGAAACACGGCCCGCGTGCGATGAATGACTTCGGGCGCGGCGGGAGAGCCCCCGTATCCAAGCTGCTTCAAGCTCCCGAGGTCATAGCGCGTCAGCTCGGGGAACTGCGTCAGCAGGTTGATCATCGTCGGGACGAGCACGGTATGGCTCACGCGTTCGCGCTGCACCGTCTCGCAGAATGCCTCGGGGCTGAACTTCGGAATCGTGACCTGACATGCGCCAAGGGCGGGCGCGGCAAACATGAATGGGAAGTCGGCAATGTGAAACAACGGTGCGGCGTGCAAGTACACGGCGCCTTCGTGGTGCGGCATCCAGTAGTTGAGGTGGTCCACGTTTGCGAGCGTCGCGGCGTGCGTCAGCATCACACCCTTGGGATGACCGGTGGTCCCGCTGGTGTAGATGAGAGCCAGAATGGCATCCGGGTCGTATACCGCCTCCGGACAGGAGTCTCTTTGCAGCTCGAGCGGCTCCTTGTCGAGCACGCGCTGCCATGGGACCTGCACAGTGGGAGCCGGTAGCGCTGAGTGTCGGATCAAACCGCGCGGGCCCGCATCCCCCAGCACACGATCGATCTCCATTGCTGAGAGGCGCGTGTTCAGCGGGACTGCGATCACACCGAGCCACGCGCACGCGTACACGAGCTCGAGATATTCGGCTTCATTCGGCAGGAGCAGGGCCAACCGGTCGCCGGCAGCGAAGCCGTGCCGATTGAGCGTCGCGGCGACTTGGGCCACGCGACCGTGGAGCTCGCCGAATGTGAGTCGCGTGGCATCCGAAGAGGCCGCCGGGCGCTCGGAAAAGTATCGGGCGGCCCGGCCCAGGGAATGCACGTGAATCATGACGAGAGTACCCTGTGTCGCCTCAGTTGATGTGAAACCGGATCCCCGTAGAGAAACGCTTCACAGTTCCCCCGCGTAGGCAATGCCCGAGAGATTTCCCTGAGCCATTGCGATGGGGCGCCTTTCCGATCCGCTCAGGTGTGCGGAGTAGATCGAGCCGGCGAGATCCGTGACGAACATCCAATCGCCTCGCACATCCAGTGCGATGCCGATGCCTTCCATCAAGTGGTCGAGTACGATTTCTTGGTTGAGGTGGCCGTCGATCGTCGTGCGACTCACAGTGTTGCCGCGCGGAGGATCGCCCCGATCCGTCCAATAGAGGACGCGGTGTTCGAGATCGAGTTCCAGATCGATCGGCTCCGGCAGCCCTTCGAACAGTACCTCGACATCGAGCCGGTTCGTCGGTGTCTGGCCGCGGGGTATATCGATGCTCGCGCGAAAGATACGCCCGTGCCCGGAGTCATCCGCACCCTTCTGGGTCCAGTACATCTGGCGGCGAATCGGATCGACGGTGATCCCGACACACCAGTTCGATGGATCGCGGCGATCGCCCTCGCCCTCGCCCGTCTGGATGAGTGTCTCGACCTGCGAGCCATCGAGGTTGGCACGCATCACGCGCATGCCCTCGCGGTCCGACCAATAGAGTTTGCCACTCTTCTTCTCGAGATGGAGTTGTTTTGGCGTGAACGTGCGCCCTTCGGGAATGATGAATCGACGATTGCCGCCGTCGAGATCCGCGCGCTCGATCGAGCCATCATTCCTGTGCGGAACTCCCATGTTGGTCCAGTAGATGTAGCCCGCTGCCGAATCGATCGCGAGGCCATCGGGAAGCCGGCATCCGGTGACGAGTGTCTTTGGGTTTGAGCCATCGGGCTTGAGCGAGAAGATGCGGCCGCCACTCAGGTCGAGCACGAACAGGCGTCCGCTTGAAGAATGAGGATCGGTCATGTTTTCTCCAGAATTGAGTGTCGCGGACTCCTACTTGCCGTCTGCGCCGGGGAAACGAAGCTTATTTTGCAGGATCAAGCTCCACGGCCTTGGCCACACCAGCCCCGAACGCGGGGTCGCATTTGGCGAACAGTGCGATCTGTCGGCGTTTGATCGAATCGGGCACTCCCTGCATCGCGGCGGCGATGTTCTGAAACAACCGCTGCTTCTGTTCCGCATCGAATGAGCGAAACAAGTTCCCGGCCTGCGTGTAGTCGTCATTGCCGTCCCTGTGGTCAAACCGATTGGCAGAGCCCTGCAGGGGCAGCGCGGGTTCCGCGTACCTTATGTTCTCCTTAGGACCGTCGAACGAGTTGGGCTCGTAGTAAGCGTCCGGCTTCTTGGTGATGTTGTCGAAGAACCGCAACGCTCCGTCCTTATGGTAGTGGTGCATCGGGCAGCACGGTGCATTGACAGGCAAGGCCTCGTAGTGCGTACCGAGGCGGTAACGGTGCGCATCGGCGTAGCTGAAGATGCGCGCCTGCAGCATCTTGTCCGGGGAGAAACCGATGCCGGGAACGATATTGGAGGGGGAGAACGCAACCTGTTCGATCTCCGCAAAGTAGTTGTTCGGATTGCGGTTCAGCTCCAGCACGCCCACATCGATGACCGGGCAGTCGCGGTGTGGCCAGACTTTCGTGAGATCGAACGGGTTCCAGCCGGTGCGTTTGGACCAGGCGTCCGCCTGGGTGTCGGTCATGATCTGCACTTGCATCGTCCATCTCGGGAAATCGCCCTTCTCGATCGCCCGGAACAGATCCTCCTGGGTCGATTCCCGCGTGCGCCCGACGACTTCGGCTGCCTGAGCATTGCTCCAGTGTTTGTGACCCTGCTCCGTCTTGAAGTGAATCTTCACCCACACGCGCTCACCCGCATCGTTGACCAGACTGTACGTGTGGGACCCATAGCCGTTCATGTTTCGCACGCTGACGGGAAGACCGCGGTCGGACATCAGAATGGTCACTTGGTGCAGGCTTTCGGGCGATAAGGACCAGAAGTCCCACATTGCCGTAGGCGAGCGCAAGTTGGTCTTCGGATGGCGCTTTTGAGTGTGTATGAAATCGGGGAACTTGTACGGGTCCCGAACGAAGAACACGGGTGTGTTGTTGCCGACCAAATCCCAGTTGCCTTCATCCGTATAGAACTTGATCGCGAAGCCGCGCACGTCCCGCTCGGCATCGGCGGCACCGAGCCCGCCGGCGACCATGGAGAAGCGCAAAATGAGAGGCGTGCTGGCGCCAGGTTGCAGCAATTTTGCCTTGGTAAACCTTGAGATGTCGCCGCTGATGGTGAGCGTGCCGTAGGCGCCCCATCCCTTGGCGTGCACCGGACGCTCCGGAATTCGCTCTCGGTTCTGGTGCGCGAGCTTCTCGATCAATTGATAATCCTGCAGCAACAACGGACCTCGGGGCCCCGCGGTAAGGGAATTCTGGTTGTCGGCAATAGGATTGCCCGCGCTGGTGGTCAGCTGATCGCCGGCTGTTCCTGGTACGCTATCGGCCTGATTGCTCACTGTCGGACTCCGATGTTTGGGTTAAATCCGCGGTGCCTCGTCAACCAAACGCGAGCTGCGCTGGCCTGTGAAATAACTCCAAAACCATTGGTTCTGCACGCGGCGCCGGTTTTGCAGCTGCGGCAGGAACATAATGTGAATAAAAGCCCAGATGAACCAAGGAATGATTCCTGCGAGCCTGATTCGGCCTGACTCCATGATGGCAAAATTCTTGCCTATTACCGCCATGTTGCCCTTGTCGAAGTATCGGAAAGGACGAGGCGGTTTGTCGCCGCCGAGCTCTCTGGCGATCCACCCTCCGACGTACCGGCCTTGCTGGATTGCGACCTGCGCCACTCCCGGCAACGGTCGACCGTCCTGTATCAAGGTCGCGGCATCGCCGACGACGAATATCCCGTGAGAATCGGCGACGTTCAAAAATGGGCCGACGCATGCCCGGCCGGCCCGGTCGGTCGCTACCCCGAGCATCTTGACGAGCGGCGACGGCGAGACACCTGCTGTCCACAAGACCGTGCCGCTATCGATCCTCTTCCCGCCGACCGTCACGCCTTGATCATCGATGTGTTCGACCATCGCGGCGGTGACCACTTTCACTCCGAGCTTGGCCAGGCGTTGGGCCGCCTTTACTGAGGAGGATTCGGTAAAGCTCGGGAGAACGCGTTTCGCGCCATCGAGCAAAACGATCGACGTGGCGGCAGGATCGATCCGCCGAAAGTTAGCGCGCAAGGTTGTCTTGGCCATTTGCGCGATCGATGCCGCCAATTCCACGCCGGTCGGTCCCGCGCCGACCAAGACGAATGTCATCAGCCGCCGCCGCTCTTCGTCATCGTCGGTGGATTCCGCCAACTCATAGGCGCTCAGGATTTTTGATCGTATTATTTGCGCGTCCGTGATGGTCTTCAGGCAAGGAGCATATTTCGCAAATTCGTTATGGCCGAAGTAGCTCGATTGCACCCCTGCGGCGACCACCAAATAGTCAAAGGTGATCTTCTTGTCCCCCGCGCCCGGATACTTGATCTCGACGGCTCGGGATGCCAAGTCGATGCCAATGACCTCAGCCAGCAGCACGGACACGTTTTTTTGTCGCGCTGACAGCTGCCGAATCGCTGCGGCGACATCGGCGGGTGCGAGCACTGCCGTTGCCACTTGGTACAACAGCGGTTGGAAGATGTGATGGTTGCGACGGTCGATGATCGTGACATCGGCTTCGCAATGTCGCAATGCTTTGACAGCCGCAATCCCGGCGAAGCCGCCGCCGATGATAACGACATGAGGTCTTCTTAATTTGTCCGGCGGTTGTGAAATGCCCAATGACTCGCTCATATTTGATCTCGCTATTTGTCGGCGCCTATAGGTGCGGAAATCATCAGCCCGCTTTGGCATCCTTTCCGTCCATCTGAAACGCTTTCTCGGTTCGGGTACGAAGCTCGAGGAGCCCGAGCAGCATTTCGTCACGTTCTGCCTCAAGCGAGTCAATGGAGCGGGACCCAACTTCGGCATGAACGCTGTCGATGAGCTTCTTTTGCAAATCGGGCGTCAGCACCGGGCTTCCAAGAGACTTCCACCAAGCTGTCATGGGACGGGTGAATTGCTCGAGAAAGTGCTCTATGCCGCCTTTCCCGCCACCGAGGTGATTGAGGAGCATGTTGCCCATGAGACCCCAACGCAGGCCCGGTCCCCAGCACAACGCAGTGTCGACATCGGCCGCGCTGACGACTCCTTCGGCAACAAGATAGTAGACTTCCCGAGCAAGGGCGGCCTGCAGACGATTGGCGACGTGCCCCGGCATCTCCTTGCGCACTCGTACCGTCCGCCTTCCAATAGCCTGGTAGAATTCCGCGACGCGCTGAATCGTCTCTTCGGTGGTCTTGGCGCCACCCACGATTTCGACCAGTGGGACCAGATGGGGCGGATTGAACGGATGTCCGATGACGCAACGCTCCGGATGAGATCTGCAGCCCAATTGAATCTCGCTCATCGTGAGCCCGGACGAGCTCGAGGCGATGATCACATCTGCCGGCAACAGATCGTCCAGCTGCCCATAGAGCTTTTGCTTGAAGTCGAGCCGCTCCGGACCATTCTCCTGGACGAGATCCGCACCGCTTACCGCGGTCTCAATTTTCGGCGTGAATGACAATTTGGATTGTGATGCGCCGGGCGCAAGGCCCAACCTCTTGAGGGCCGGCCACGCCGCGTCCACGAATTGTTTCAGGGCGGCCTCTGCATTCGGCGCGATATCGGTCGCCACGACTTCCAGGCCTTTGGCGAGGTACAGCGCCGCCCAGCTCGCGCCGATGACGCCAGTGCCGATGATCGTGATGCGGCGAACAGGCTTAAGGGTCGACATAGTCAGCTCTCCTTTTGATTGAATTCAAATTTCTGCTTACGCAACGCGAGTGGGGTTTCGGTGCGCCGCCGCAGCGCGCAAGTCCTTTGACCGACCTGTGCCTTCGCAGTATGGGAGGCTCAGCGTGTGGTCCATTTTTTCCTTTTTCGTGCGCAGATACGGCAGCGAGTATGGGTTCGCCTTCGCCTCGCACGGAATTCGAGCGACCACTTCGATGCCGGAATCGGTCAAGGCGCGCGCCTTCGCGGGGTTGTTCGTCAGAAGGCGAACACGATGGACGCCGAGTTCGCGCAGGATCGCAACCGGCAGGCTGTAATCCCTGCAGTCCGCTCTGAACCCCGGGGCGTGATTTGCCTCCACGGTGTCGATGCCGAGGTCCTGCAGCTCGTACGCTCGGAGCTTTGCCATCAAGCCGATCCCGCGGCCCTCCTGATATTCGTAGAGCACGAGTCCGCGGCCCTCTGCGGCGATGGCCTGCATGGCCATGGACAACTGGTCGCTGCAATCGCAACGCAGGGAGCCCAGTCCTTCGCCGGTGAAGCACTGTGAATGAATGCGTAGCAGGGGCGCTTCCCGTTTCAGATCGCCCATAACGATCGCCAGAGCGGTATCGACGCGCTGAATATCGTTCGCGGCCTGCCGCTCGAAGCCGGCGGCGTTGAACATGCCCCACCTGGTGGGCATGCGCGCGGTCGTAACGCGCCGTAGCCGACTGCCACTCACGCCGGCTCCTTTGTCTTCGGGACCGTGCCGCTCGCATGCAATGCGTCGATTTCGCTCGCGCTGAACCCGAGTTGCTTGAGAACCTCCCCATTGTGTTCTCCGAGTGTCGGGGCGCGCCTCGCCGGCACCTTGGTGATGCCGTGCACTTGAATGGGACTGCTGATTGTCGTGTCCAGCTTGCCGCCTGCGCCGTCAAGCGGAACGACAATGTCGTTCAGTCGCAGCTGAGGATCCTCGATGACTTCCTGTGGTCCTCGCACGGCGCCGAAGGTGACGTGAGCGCCACTGAGAACCTGGTACCAATGCGCCATCGGCTGAGCCGCGAAGACTTGGTCGAGAATTTCTGCCAGCTGTGGCATGTTCTGCATCAGCTTGGCCGGATCGGCAAATCGCGGGTCTGTCAAAAGATCAGTCCGTCCGATGGCTTTCGCCACCGCAGCCAACTTGTCAGGTATGACGAGGAGCACAAACCAGGTGTCATCCGAAGCGCGATAAACATTAAGTGCCGCGTTTGCGGGATGCATCCGGTCGTGCAGCCCGTAGAAGTTGGCTCCGCACAGAGCGGCCTGAATCGAAACGCTCGCCGACCAGACACCTTGCGCGAGCAACGACGTGGTGACATAGGATCCCTTGCCGGTACGCTCGCGACGATAGAGCGCCGTCACGATCGCGGAGTACAGCCCGACGGCGGTGGCATTGTCACCGCTGCCGGCCACCGGCCAAGTCGGCGGCGCGCCGGCGTCGCGCGTCATGGACAATAAGCCGCTTCGGGCCCAGTAGGCGGTGATGTCGAAGCCCGGCAGATCGGCATCAGGCCCCTTTTCGCCGAAGCCGGTGAGGTCCGCATAAATAAGCCGCGGATTCCATTTCACAACGTCGTCATATTCAAGGTTCAGTCGCTTGCGTGCGGGATGCGGTGTGTTGACGATGAAGACGTCCGCCCACTCAACCAGGCGCTCGAGAACCGGCCGAGCACTCGGGGACTTCAGATCGAGCGTGATTCCCCGCTTGTTGCGGTTGGCCAAGTGCCAGGGATAGGCATCGCTTGCTTGCGGCTGCGGCGGAATCTTGTGCCCCGCTCTCCAGGTATCGCCGGAGGGCGGTTCCACTTTGATCACGTCGGCGCCGAAGTCCGACAGGATCACAGCGGCACTCGGGCCGGCGATGAAACTCGCCAACTCCACCACCTTGAGTCCGGAGAAAATGTTGTCGCTTGACATGGGTGTCTCCAAAGTCGTCATGAGCATTTCTTTAGCGGCCACGGAACTGGGGTGCGCGCTTTTCGAGAAAGGCGGACGTGCCCTCCTTCTTGTCTTCGGTTCCGGCGCAGAGGCCAAAATAGGACGCCTCGAGCAGCAGGCCCTCGTCCTGGCTCGTCTCCAGTCCCTTGTTCACAGCGGTGAGCGCGAACTTCACCGCCATCGGGGCGTTCGACGCGATTTTCCTTAAGATTGCCTCGGCGCGCGTGAGCAGATCCGCTGCGGGCACGATTTCGTTGACGAGCCCGATGCGATGCGCCTCCTGCGCGCCGATCATCTCTGCCGACAGGATGAGCTGCAGGGCGCGACCCTTTCCCACCAAGCGCGGCAATCGTTGCGTGCCGCCGCCGCCCGGGACGAGTCCGAGGGTAACTTCCGGCTGGCCGAACTTCGCCGTGTCCACCGCGATTCTGATCGTGCAAGCCATCGCCGTCTCGCAGCCGCCGCCGAGCGCAAAGCCATTGACCGCCGCTATCACCGGCTTGCCGAGGTTCTCGATGAGATCGAGCACCTCTTGGCCGAAACGGCTGGCCCGCTCCGCATCGAGCGCAGTGGCCTGCGCAAGCTCGCTGATGTCGGCGCCCGCTATGAATGCCTTGTTGCCCGCGCCCGTGAGGATGACGCCGTGCACTGCCGCGTCATCTCGCGCGTCCTCGAACGCCGTTCGAATGTCTCCCCACGTCGGCGTGTTCAATGCGTTGAGCACCTTGGGCCGATTGACGGTCACGTACCCGATGCCATTTCTCTTCTCATAGAGCACGTTGTCGAGCCTGATTTCAGTTGCGGACGGCTTCTCGGTTACTGGTGCATCCGTCATGTCTTCTCCTGTATACGTGGCGGGTTGATGAACAGTGCCCTTAGACAAAGGCGCTCAGCCCGGTGATGGCTTTGCCGAGGATCAGATTCTGGATCTGATACGTACCTTCGTAGGAGTAAAGAGCTTCGGCGTCCGCGAAGAAGCGCGCAGCCTTGTAGTCCGCGACGATGCCGTTGCCGCCAAGCAGTTCGCGGGCCCATGCAACGGTCTCACGACACTTAGCCGTCGCGAATGCTTTGGCGAGCGCGGCATGAGCGTCCGTGAGCTTCCCTTCGGCATGCAGCTGTGCCTGGCGCACAATCAAACATTGCGAAGCCGTAATGTTCGAGATCATCTTCGAGAGCAGGTCCTGTACCAACTGGAACGAGCCGATCGGCCTGCCGAATTGCAGGCGCTCTTGCGCGTACTTGAGTGCGGTCTCGTAGGCCCCCATGGCGCATCCCGTGGCCATCCATGCAACTGCATAGCGTGTCATCTTCAGCACCCTGGCGGTGTCGCGAAACGAGTCGCCGCCCTGGAGACGATTCGCTTCCGGCAACCGAACGTCTTTCAGCGTGATGTGGCCGTTCTGGACGACTTTGAGAGCAATCTTGTTCTCGATCTTTTCGACGCTGAAGCCGGGGGTGGTCTTGTTCTCGACGATGAACCCCTTGACCTGGTTGTCGGCGAGATCGCGCGCCCAGATGACGGAGACGTCGCACCACGGCGCATTGCCGATCCAGCGCTTCTCGCCGTTGAGGACCCAGCTGTCGCCATCGCGCTTCGCCGTCGTAGTGAGGCCTCCGGAAGCGCCGGAACCCACGAGCGGCTCGGTGAGGCCGAAGCAGCCGATCTTCTCGAGGCGCGCCATCGGCGGCAACCACTTCTGCTTCTGCTCTTCCGATCCGTCGATGTAGATGGAGCCCATGGCCAGGCCGTCGTGCACGCCAAAGAACGTCGCGAACGACGGGTCAATGCGCGCAATCTCCATCAGCACAAAGCCCAATAGCGCCACGCTTCCGCCCGCGCAGCCGTAGCCCTGCATTCCAAGCCCACCAATACCGAGCTCCTTGACACCCGGTAGCAGCTCGAAGGGAAAGGCGTCATCCACCCAGTATTTCGTGATGACGGGTGCGACTTTGGCCTCCATGAACGCGCGTACTTTTTTCACGGTCGCGAGCTCCTCGGCGCTCAAGGTTTCATAGACGTCGTAGAAGTCACTATTCGGCGCGGGCAACGGCTTCGGTTGCTTTGCTGGCTTTGCGGCTACGGTTGCGGTTGTCATCTCTATGCTCCTATCGTCGATTGATGTCAGACTCATGGTGTTCAGGATTTGGCGTACAGCGCGAGGATGCGGCTGGAGCCCTTTTCAGCTACTCACCGCTGTGTATGAGCCTGGCTGGTTTCGGCGTAACAGCGCTCCTTCTGGGACGGTTTCAGGGGTCTATTCATCAACGCCTTCCACGTCCATACGTCGGCTCTTACATATTCATTCTTCCGTGCACAGACTCACCGATAGCACACCGTTACGCTCAAGGGCCTGGTTAGCCGTGAGTCGAGTCGTGCGTGATCGAAAAGATTCATGCGGACTATGAAAGCGTATCGATATGCCCGCGGAAATCACCCGTTCGGGGGGTTCTGCCTTCGTTGCATGCGATCCAACATACTGAGAATGCGGGTTCGCCGCAGTGCATAACGGATCGAGCCGTCACAATCTACTGGGCAATTACTCATGGTGGAAGACAGCGGCAGCATGCCCGAAACGCCAGCGTCTTTCGGTCCATTCCGGCTCTATCCACGGCTGAGGCGCTTGGAGCGGGACAACCAGCCGGTGGAACTGGGAGGGCGTGCGTTTGACATCCTGTGCGTGCTGGTAGCCCGGGCCGGTCAGGTCGTCGATAGTGGAGACCTGCTGAGCACCGCCTGGGGATCCATGATCGTAGGTGACGGCAGCTTGCGGCTGCAGATCAACGCGTTACGGAAGGTGTTTGATGACGACCCTTCGGATCCACGTTACATACGGAATGTGAGAGGGCGCGGGTATTGTTTTATTGCTCCAGTCTCGCGCACTGATTCTCACCAGTCCCTTGCAGGGGACAACGCATGTCTTCTCGAATTGGGTCGATTGCCGGCGCAGCCGGCTCGCGTGGCGGGGCGCAATCAAGCCGTACAGGACATTGCAGCGTGGTTGGCGCAGTGGCGCTTCGTGAACATCGTGGGGCCGGGCGGCATCGGCAAAACGACCGTATCGGTATCGGCAGGGTATGCACTGGCGAGCCGATTCGACATCGTGTGCTTCGTGGATCTCGGGGCGTTGAGTGCTCCGGGCCTCGTGCCCAGCGCGGTCGCCTCCGCGCTCGGACTCATGGTGTCATCGGAAGACCCGACCTACGGATTAGTGACCCATCTGAAGGACCGAAAGGTTCTACTGATTCTCGACAGCTGTGATCCGGTCGTCGAGGCGGCGGCTTTTCTGGCGGAATGCATTTTTGGCCAATGTCCGCAGGTTGGTATTCTGACCTCGTGTCGGGAACCGCTGCGCGCTGAGGGTGAGCATGTTTACCACTTATCACCTCTCACAGTGCCCGCGGACTCACCCACTCTCACCGCTGAGCAAGCGCTCGCTTTCAGCGCTGTCGAGTTGTTTGTGTCGCGTATCCAGGCATCATTGGCGTCGTTTGAGCTTCACGACTCCAACGCCGCCGTGGTTGCGGCCATGTGCAGGAAACTCGACGGGATCCCGTTAGCCATCGAGCTGGCCGCGGGGCGCGTCGCAGCGCTGGGACTCGAGACGACCGCCAGTTTGCTCAACAGCCGCTTCGCGCTGGCGTGGCAGGGCCGACGGACGGCCGTACCGCGGCACCGTACGCTGCGCGCCGCGTTGGCTTGGAGCGTTGAACTGCTCGATGATTGTGAGCTCGACACACTGACAAGTCTATCGGTTTTTGCCGGCTCCTTTACGCTCGAAGCGGCGCAAGCGGTGGCGGGCTCGGGCGAGGTGGACCGCATGCGCATCACCGAGAGTTTGGCGCGGCTGGTAGAGAAATCTCTGGTGAGTTCGCTGCAGGGTGCCAAGGCAACGCGTTTCTGGCTGTTGGACGTGACACGTGAGTACGTCAATGATCTGCTAGTGCGCAGCGACCGTCACTCCGAAGTATCCGGTCGCCATGCGGTGTTCCAGTGCGAGTTTCTGGAGTCCACATATGCGGGTCCAACGGACCGCATGGACGCGGAAGTCCGCCGCAGCGATGCCCGAAATCTGAGCAATGTCCGCGCAGCTCTGGAATGGACTGCCATGCAGCCGAATCTCGAGTTGATGTCACGCCTCGCGGCTGCAGTGGGTCCGTTGCTGCTCGATTTGGCCCTGCTCGATGAATGCAAGCGTTGGACGGAGCGCGGCTTGCGGGCTTTGGATGCGTCAATGCTCGGGACCTCGCGTGAAATGGAGCTGCGGTTCTCACTCGGACTGTCGCTGATGCTCACTCACGGCTACACCGAGGAAGCGCGTATCGCGCTCGAGCGCGCCACGGCACTGGCAGAGAGCCTTGGCGGCCCCTGTGACCAACTGCGCATGCTCGGTACTCTCAACTTATTGCACCAGTTGATTGGCGAGTTGCGTAAAGCACTGGCGCTGGCCCGGCAAGCTGGCGAGGTTGCGAAGCGGCAGCAGGACCCAGCCTGCACTGCCATCGCCGACTGGCTGTTAGGTAGCTCAAGTCACCTCGCGGGTGATGATTTGACTGGTGTTAAGTTGGGTGAACGGGCGCTCAGCAGTCCTACTCCGTCCAAACTGTTGGATCGCGTCTGGTTCGGATTCGATGTTCATCGGATTCGATGTCTGGCGGCGTGGGCACGCGGCTTGTTCGTCCTGGGGTATCCGGACCAGGCTTTGCGAGCTGCGGCGCGCGTCGCGGCTGAAGCGGACAAGAGCGGGCATCCGATTGCGCTTGGGGTATCGCTCGTATGGACGGCACCTGTACTGGTGTGGGCGGGGGATTGGGTTCAAGCGCAAATCGCCATCGATCGCATCGATGAGCACGCTTTGCAGCACGGGCTGAGATGGTACGGTTCATGGGGCCGGGGGCTACTGGGGTATCTGTTGATCCAACGTGGGAAGAATCAGGCGGGCGTGGAACTGCTTCAGGAGCTGTACACAACAACTCCTTACGGCGTTTTGCTAACAACGTTTTCTGCACCGTTGGCTTGGGGACTCGCGCAACAGGGTCGCTTCGAAGAGGCGCTGACGACGATTGACAGGTGTATCGATCAGGTTGAATCGGAAGGAGGCTCATTCGACCTCCCAGAGCTGATTCGGGTCAAAGCCGCGATCCTCTTCACTCTTGGAAGTGAAAGAGATGCCGAGGCGGAGGAGCTGCTGCTCCGATCACTGGAGCAGGCTCGCCGACAATCGGCGCGGGCCTGGGAATTGCGTTCGGCCACTACCGTGGCACAGTTGCGGATCCGGCAAGGTCGGGCGGAGGAGGCCGCATCCGGATTGAGTGCCGTGTACTCGCGATTCAACGAGGGATTTCAGACGGCTGACCTATCCGCCGCGAGAAGCCTTCTCGATGAGCTCGCCACCGCGGCCGAACGCTGAGTTTTCAGGTTGCATTGAAAAAGGAACGGAACCTCGCGGGTACCCCCCACGAGAGCCCTCGTGACCGGCGCAGCCGCGACCTGCTGGAGCTCACGGCCCGCATCGTCGCGAGCTTCGTGTCGAATCATTCGTTGCAGATCGGGCAGGTTTCCGAGCTCATCAGCTTGACCTACAAGACACTTGCCGATTTGGATCGGACAGACGTGGATCGCGCGACGCCCGGGACACCCGCGGTGCCGATCGAGCAGTCAGTCACCGATGAATATATCGTTTGCCTGGAAGACGGGCGTCGACTCAAGACGCTGAAACGTTACATTCAGCGCCGGTACGCTCTTAGCCCGGAAGCATACCGCGCACGCTGGGGCTTACCCCATGATTATCCGATGATGGCGCCGAGCTATGCGCGGCTGCGTTCATTGGTCGCCAAACGCAGGCCCGGGCGGTCGCGACCCAGTTAGTCATCGCTTACCGATGAGGCGATGACGGTAACTCATAGCGGGATCATAACGTCCCGAGATCATCGATCGAGTTCAGGGACGCCCGCACGGAACAGAACGAATGATAACCCGACCTAACAATGTTAATGACTTGGGGCTAGGTATAGTGAGCTAGAAGACGCTGTGGACATAATTTCGATTGAAAAGTTCAAGACTCACGACACACACAAACTCGTATCCATATGTCAGCCATTTATTTGACTCAGATCACTGCAACCAAACCGTGCAACGTCCTACCGCGACCGCGTCTGTTCGCCGCTATGGACGAGATGCGCTCAAGCCCGTTTCTATGGATCGGAGGTCCCGCCGGGTCCGGCAAGACCGCGCTTGTGGCGAGCTATATATCAGCGCGAGGGATAGCGGCAGTATGGTGCCGCCCGGGTCCAGGCGGCACCGGAGCTATGAGGCCGCGTACCACGCTCGCACATTTTCTCGAGACCGTACCGAGACCTGACGTCATCATTGTCGAGAATAGTCACCAGATGCCCGCACCGGCTCTCCTGAAACTTGTGGCTCAAGTCGAGACCGGCATCCACGTCGGCGTGCAGCTCATGCTGATCGCAAGAACGGAGCCACCGCCGGACCTCGTTCCCCTGATCGCCAAAGGCGTCGTCGCTGCGCTCTCTGCACTCGATCTTCGCTTTACGTTCGAGGAGACGTGCGACCTGGCGGCGCCACTCAAACCAGACGAATCCACCCTGAAGCGCTGGCACGAGAATTGTCAGGGGTGGGCTCTCGGAATCGCCATAGTGCTGGATGAGGTTCGGCGTCATCCCGAAGACCCTGCGCGAGCGGTGCAGATCGTGAAGCGAGCGACTCCGCTGGTGAAGAAAGACCGGGAACAGAACTGGCTTCCAGCGCCTGAACGTGCAGGACGGCACTGGCCCTGGCGCTTCAGGGTTCACGTGCTGGGCCAATTCCGTCTGATGAGGGCGGATGCGCCGATACAGTGTTCCCGTCGCACTCAGCATAGGCCGCTCGAACTGCTCCAGGCACTGGTCGCGTTCGGCGGGACCGATGTCGGCGTCAGCACGCTGGTCGATACCTTATGGCCTGACGCGGACGGTGATTCTGCCTACCATGCGCTTGAAAGCACACTGTATCGTTTGCGTCAGGTGCTAGGCGCCTCAGGTGCGGTGCGGATGGCTGGGAAGAAACTGACTCTCGACGGGAGTCTGTTCTGGGTCGATCTGTGGGAATTCGAACGCGAGCTGGAGCGCGGTACCAAAACCGAGATTAGAGTCGGCCAGCGTCTGACTTTCGTCCGGCAGCTCTATACTGGGCGTTTCCTCGAGCATGAAACTGACAAACCCTGGGCATTGAATCTCCGCCACGGGCTGCACGATCGATTCCTGCGCTATATCCGTGAAGTGGCCCGCAGCTGTGAACACCGGCGGCTCTGGCAGGAAGCGGGCAAGGCCTACCAGACCGGTTTGGAGCTCGATGCCCTGGGAGAGGATCTATATCGCGGCTTGATGGTGTGTCAACGCGAGCTGGGAGACCTCAGTGAGGCGCTGAAAACGTTTACACGCTGCAGGGAGCTTCTCACGCGGATGCTTGGAGTGCCGCCCAATCCTAAGACCGTAGCGGTTTATCACAGCGTCTGCGAGCGGGCTTCAGCAGGGCTCACTTAGGATTGTGGCATCTGGAATCCGTAAAAACCTTCACCATGGCGTTGGTCCTCAGGCCCCCGCTTTCCCCATACCCGCATCTGTGAAAGGCCCTCCCAATAGTCTGCGCGATCCACCTCACATGGCCGTCGCTTCCGATGCTCGGTGTGACCGACGCGGTCATCCAGTCAAATCCATCGATTACCTGACGGGCAAGTACCGGTCTGGGGGAACCCGCATTCATGTCGTATACGGTCACGACAATTTCGTCGGCCGTATCGTTGTAAATCCTGATGTCGAGTTGATCATCGCCGAAAGTCTTCGACCCCGTCAGCGTCAACGCAAGGCCGAGCACATTGATAGATCGATGACCAGCCCTACGCACTCACGGTACTCCAAAAGTTCATTCGTGCTCGACAGCCGCCCCGTAATAGCCGGCGACCGCATGGATCTCATCGGGCTTGAGTTCCTGCGCGATCGCTCGCATCTGTTCATTGATATCGTTCCGCCGCATGCCTTGAGCGAAGGCTCCGAGCTGGCGTTCAACATACTCTGCGTGCTGGCCCCGCAACGCCGGAGCTCCGAGCTTCTCGACCCCAGGCCCGTGACAGGCAGCGCAGGGTGGAATCCCGCGCCCAGGATCGCCGGCAAACACCAAACGGGTCGCAGGATCGTGCTGTCGCAGACTGCGACCACCTTCTGGTGCGCCCTCACCGGCCGCCGCCGACGTCAGCCCATTGGGACGACGCGCGAAGTAGGCTGCGACATCAGCCGAGTCCTGTTCGGTCAGGGCGGTGGCGATCGCGCTCATGACGCCCCACGGGCGTTTGCTTGAGCGGTAATCATCGAGCTGTTTGTAGATCACCGCCGAATTCATGCCGGCAAGCGTCGGGATGAGCGATGACCGACTGACGCCGCCCTCGCCATGACAGACGACGCAATTGAGCGCGACGAACGCGCCGTGCTCTTCCTTGCCGGACGCGATCCGCGCCAGCGTATTTCCGGTCCAAGCAATACGGGTGGGTGTCCGCGCGGGCGGTTGAAGCTCCACGGCCGCGCGGCTGTCGGAGGTGAGGCCAACCGCGCGGCAGAACGCTGCCCAGGTACCGAGCGTGGGACCGTCTTGTTGAAAGCGCCCGAGCACGAAGAAGCCCAACAGGAACGATACGATGAACACCGCTCCGATCGTCCGCCAGGCAATGCGCGGCAAAGGATTATCGGGCTTGAATGGGCCTGGTTCGCGCACCATTATGGTCGTCCGCCGGCATCGGAGGAGCTGGTCACTGCGACGGCCGGAACCGAGTGCTGCTTCAAAAAGAAGAACTGCCCGATCGGATAGCCGTAGGCGAGGATCATCAGCACCAACACGATGGTGTTCCAGAGGCCGAAGCTGTTGAGCGCCGGCGGCACGCTCACCGGGGGATTTACCGCAAGCGCGTAGCGCATCGGCTCTGCTGCGCTGCGCTCACCACGATGTGAACGGACGAGGATGACGATCAAGAGAATTGCGGCACTCAGAAGAATGAAGCCGCCGAACACGGAGATGATGACGAGCGGACTCATGGGCGCGATTAGGGGATCGGTATAATCGAACGTCGAAACCCGCCGCGGCTGGCCCAGCAACCCGGCGATATGCCAGGGAATGGTGGTGATCAGCATTCCCCAGAACCACAGCCACAGCTGCGCACGCGCCAGGCCCTTGGAGCGCAGCGGCTTGCCGGTGATCCGCGGCCACATGTCGTATGCGATGGCGAAGTACATGATGACGACCGCGCCGCCAAAGATCAGGTGAAAGTGTGCGGTGACCCAGGAGGTGTTGTGGATCATCGAGTTCATGGCAAAGCTCATGTTGATGAGGCCGCCGAATCCACCCAAGGCGAGCATCACGAGCGACAAGCCGACGGCCAGCACCATCGGCTCGCCCCAGGGCAGCGCCCGGATCCACCCGAAGAGCCCGCGGCCGCCCCGAAGGCGGCCCGCGATCTCCAGGCTGGCGCAGATCGAAAACACGGTGAGGAGGGTCGGCAGCGCGACCAGAAAGGTCAGAGAGGACTGCAGGAACTTGAAGCCCGATCCGTGCTCCGGGTCCATGAAGAGATGGTGCATGCCGACCGGCAGCGAGAATACGAGGAACATGATGAAGGTGAGCCGCCCCATCGTATCGCTGTAGAGCCGTCCGCCCGCCGCCTGCGGCACCAGCGTGTAGAAGGCGATATACGCCGGCATCAACCAAAAATAGACGATGGCGTGCAAGGTCACCGAGAACAAGGTACGCCCGAGCGCGGCGTCGATGAGATCGCTCCAACCGAAAGCCCGCGGCAACAGGATGCCCGCGAGCTCGAGGATCACTCCGCTCGCCGCCCAGGCCCATAGCATGGCGGTCGCGGTGATGGCGAACATGGGCAGCGGCACGGGCTTCCCGGGATTGTCCCGTTTCCAGTCCCGCATGTTGAGGATCATCAGCACGACCCAGATCATCGAGCCGCCGACCAGCAGAAACGCACCCCCGTAGTACCAACCGCTCGCCAGGAGCGGCGGGTAGAAGGTGTAGAGCACCGATGCCCGCCCCGAGAGAATGGCGGCGACCGCCATCAACGCGCCGACGAGACAGACGGCGAATCCTATCCATGCTGCCGCCATTCCCCGTATCTGACGTCCCAGGCTCGTGGCGGCAACGGCATAGCCGAAGCCCATTGCAAAAAACGTGGTGACCACATAGGCCATTGCCGTGCCGTGCAAGGTGACCGAGGCGTAATAGATGCCTGAGTCATCGAGCGGCGCCGGCAGCGGACTGCGCATCAGCATCTGCCAGGCCCCGAGCAACACGGCGACCAGGAAGGTCGCAAATGCAACCCAGTAGTGAAAGAGCGCGAGCCGGTTACTGCGGTTCACCGCTCATTCCTTCGCTTGCGTGAGCGACGGGGAGGTCGGTTGCAACTGCTCGAAGTAAGCGGCGAGCGCCGCAATATCCTGGTCATCCAGCTTCTTGGCAAAGAGCGTCATCGTCGTCGGACTGTTCCTCCGGAAACCCTGCCGCCACATCTGTAATTGGAACGCGGTGTAATGCGCATACTGGCCGGCGAGATAGGGAACGGTCGGCGATTCGCCGACGCCGCCGGCGCCGTGACAGGCCGCGCAGTCGGGAATGCCTTTCGCATCATCGCCCGATTCGGCGAGTTGCTTGCCGCGTTTGACGAGCTTCGAATCGCCGTTCGCCAGCGGTGGGAAACGGGCTTCGGTGTTCGCGTAGTAGGCCGCGACATCGTCGATATTGTCGGACGACAGCGCACGCGCGATCGGCGTCATGATGGAATTCGAACGCACCCCGGAAGCGAAATCTCGGAGCTGTCTCGAGAGATAGCCAGCAGACTGGCCGGCAATGCGCGGGAATGCACCGCTGCCGTCGGAGCCGCCGGTGAACGCATGGCATTGTGCGCAAGCCGGAGCGCCGGCAGCGGTGCCTTGCGCCACAATGATGGCTCCCTGCTTGGCGTCCGCCTGACGTGCGCTCTTCGGCTTAAGCGCCGGATCCGGCTCATTGGCGCGATGGATGATGTAGTCGCGGATGGCGGTGGCCTTCTCCCGATCGAGCACCGACTTGAACGGTGCCATGCCGCCCTCCTTCAGTGCGCCGTCCAGCACGACGCTGTACCAGGCGTCCACGGCGATGAAAGGGGAACCACGAAGATCCGGCGTCACACCGCCCGCCACTGCCGCTTGGCCATGGCACACCAAACAAAACTGGTCGTACAATCCCTGGCCCGCAGCAACCTTAGCGGGGAGAGCGGTGTCGGGCGGCGGATCGAGCACCAGTTTCGGCTCGGGCGGTAGAGCCGGCAGATCAACCTTCGCATCGAGCTTGAATACCAGCAATCGGCTGACATTGCGCTCGTTTCCGGACTTGTTGGATGTCTCCCCCTGCAACAGGGGATAGGCGCCTCCCCATCCGGACAACACGGCGATATATTGCGCGCCATCGACTTCGTAAGAGATCGGCGCCGCCATCACCGGCGACTGAGCGAACATCGACCACAGCTTCTCGCCGGTACGCGCGCGGTACGCGGTGATGTCGCCGGCTGCATTCCCTTGGACCACAAGATCGCCGGCGGTCGTGAGAACGCCTCCATTCCACGGCCCTCTGTAGTTGGCGCGCCATACCTCTTTTTGGGCCACCGGATCCCACGCGATGAGATAGCCCTTCACATTGGGTAAATTGAAGGTTGCGGTCGCCACGTTCCAGCCGATCGGCGTCGGTGCATAGTTCTTCACCGATTCGTACGACATCGGAATCTCTTGCGCCGGGATGTACACGAGACCGGTGTTCGGATTGAACGCCATCGCCTGCCAGCTGTGGGCGCCGAGCGCGCCCGGCAGGAGTTCTGCCCGCTTGCCCGTTCTGTCATAGCGGATTCCGGGATTCTCGATCGGACGGCCGGTCTTCGGGTCGATCCCGCTCGCCCAGGTCACCGGGGTGAAATTTTTGGCGGAGATCAGCTGCCCGGTCTTGCGGTCGAGGACGTAGAAGAATCCGTTCTTGTTGGCCTGCATGATCACCTGACGCCGTGCACCCTCGATGGTCAGATCGGCCAGGATTAGCTGCTGGACGGCATCGAAATCCCATTCCTCGCCCGGCGTGGCCTGGTAGTGCCACGCATAATTGCCGGTGTCGGCATTGATCGCGACGATCGATGACAAAAACCAATTGTCGCCTTGACTCAGACTCCGATATCCCTGGTTCCACTCGAGTCCATTGCCCACCCCGAAATAGATGAGGTTGAGTTCTGGATCATAGGAAAGACTTTCCCAGACCGTTCCGCCTCCGCCTTCTTTCCACCACTGGCCGCTCCAAGTCTTGGCAGCCTGCGCGAGAATCGGGCTTTCGGCGGGCTGCGCGGGATCGCCGGGGACGGTATAGAAGCGCCAGGCCAGTTTGCCGGTCTCAGCCTCATAGGCCGAGATATAGCCGCGCACGCCGTATTCAGATCCGCTATTGCCGATCACGACGCGTCCCTTGATGACGCGCGGTGCCTGGGTGATGGTGTAAGGCTTGCTCGGGTCGACGGTCATCACGCTCCACACCGGCTTCCCGGTTTGTGCGTCCAGTGCCACCAAGCGACCATCGAACGTCGCAACGAATATCTTTCCCTGCCAGGCGGCCACGCCGCGACTGACCACATCGCAGCAGCCCCTGACACCCAGGGCGTGCGGTACGGCCGGATCGTAGGACCACAAGAGTCTGCCCGTCTTGGCGTCGTACGCCTTGACGATGCTCCAGGCCGTCGAAACATACAGCACTCCATCGATGGCGAGCGGCGTCGCCTCTTGACCGCGAATGGAATCGAGGTTGGCGTACCAGGCGAGGCCCAGCTTCCTGGCGTTATCACCAGTAATTTGGCGCAGGGGGCTGAAGCGCTGTTCGCTATAGGTCCGACCGTAGGTCATCCAATTACCGGGCTCGTGATCCGCCGCGCCCAAGCGCGTTGCGTCCACGTTGGCGCGCGACTCGGCGGCTCCGGTTGATTGAAGACCTCCCGCAACGAGAAGGAGCAGGGCGGCAAAGAGGGATCGCATCGCAAACATGCGATGCCCGATTGTGCATGCGAGCAATGCTGGCCCTACCCTGTCGATGGCGGACTGAAAACGCAAGTGGCTATTCCCATTACTCACAACTCACCCTTTTGATGGCAGTCGAATTTGCGAACCGTTCCTTTTGCACGACACGTACATGCGCCCACATGGCGTGATGACCGAGACCGCAAAACTCATGGCATGGCATGGCGTACTCGCCCTCGCCGGCAAATCGGGTGCGCACCTCTGCCACGAAGCCCGGTACCACCATGGTATTCACGTTGGTGTCTGGAAGCATGAATCCGTGCACCACATCGGCGCTGGTCAGCCGAAACTTCACGGGCATTCCAGCCGGCACCGCCACGCAGTGGGGGATGAATTCATACTGCTGAGCTATGAGGCGCACGGTGACCGATCCGTCGGGCTCCACGGCCGTACCGAGATTGCTCTCGACAAATTCGCCGCCCAGATGCAGCGTTGTCGGATCGATGACTTCGACGTTGCTGGAGGGGTGCATGGCACCCATGATGCCGGTCACGACGATGACCGACATCATCACGAGGAGCATCGTCGTCATGATCATGATCCAGCGCTTCTCGGTGCGGGCGACGACCTCCGCCGGAACGATGCCGTCCGGAACCGGAGCGTCCGGTGGACTAATTGTTTGGCTAGCCAATTGCCCCTCGCGGAATGAACAAGCAGAAGTAGAAGATCATCCACCCGAGAAACAGCAGCCCGACGGCGATGCTGGCGACTACGAGCGCCCCGATCGGCCCGTTGCGCAGCGCCTGAGCCGCCACGTGGCTTGTGTTGAGGGGCGCAATGAGCTCGTCAGAAGAATCCGCCGCATGAAGTTGTGGTGCGTCGTTCGGCATCGAGATCACTCCTTGTGACTGCGCCGCCGCCGAAACGGCGGCATAGACCAGTTGGTGAAAGGAGACTGGCATGCCCAAGCTCACGGGAGACACACGGCTCGAGATATCGGACTTTTCGCACGTGGGCACATGATTTCCGACGCGCGCAGAGCCGGGAACCAAGGCTTCCGATCGGTGAGCCATCCGTGAGTGCCGAGCGCTCAATGTTCATTCCAGCGGTGCAGGTTCGCGGCCGGTCGAAATGAATCTCCGGCCTTCGGAACCATCGCGCCAGTGTTCATTACATCTACGTTCATGACTACAGGAGCCGATGCATGTTTAAAATGCTCGCGTTTGGTGCTGCCGTCTTATCGCTCGCGAGCGCGACCGGGTGCACAGACCTCAAGCCGTTGCAGGCACAAGTGGACGATCTGAAGCAGCAGGTCGCTCGCATTACTTCGGATCAGAGCAGCTTGAAGGCCGCCGTCGACAACGCCGCGCAGACGGCATCGTCGGCGCTGTCGGCAGCCCAACAGGCGCAGAATCGCGCCGATGCAGCCGCATCAGCCGCACAAGCAGCTCAGCAGAGTTGCGATGCGGTCAACGACAAGATCGATCGGATGTTCAAAAAGTCGCTGAGTAAGTAAGCCTCATCAGGGTGCAGGCGACGGCGACCGGTTGATGACGCATGCAGCAATGGATGAACGAGTGCTCTATGAATACCCATGAACAGACAATACTTGAGAACTTTCTCGACCAACTCGTCCGAGTCCACGGGACGCGGAAGATACCGGAGGCCGATGCAATGATCAGGCGTGCGGTCGACCAGCAGCCAGATGCGGCCTACCTGCTGGTGCAGAGAAGCTTGATGCTCGGGCAGGCGCTCGAAGAGGCCAAAGCACGGCTCGCCGAGTATGAACTCGGTCAGGGGCACGGAAGCTTTCTAGACGCCGGCACATCCAGCGCCCCCGCCACGCCACAAAACATGGCGGCGGCTTCGGCTCCAGAGCGGACTCAGGCGTCCCACCCGGGTCCGGCCTCTGCATTGCCCGGCGCCCTGCCTGCCGCTGCGCCGCCGCCGGAACCCTTGCGCGGCAGCGGAACGGCCAACTTCCTTGGTCAGGTTGCGGCAACGGCCGCGGGCGTAGCCGGTGGGGAATTCCTGTTCCACGGGCTCGAGAATATGTTCGGCCATGGCGCGTCCGCGGCGGGCCACGAAGCACAGTCGTTCATCCCTGAAGAGGACGTGACGGTGAATAAATATTTTGGGAGCGATGAGGCGCCCCATCGAGCCTACGACGATCGACCGGATCGGCCTGATGACCTTGAGGCGGCAGATGACGATTCCTTCATCAATGATGACGATGACGCAGATCTCATCTGAGGAGCTTGGCGTACGCGTCGCCGCTGAAGGTTCAGCTGCCGAACGTCCTGGCGGGGCGACGACCGCCGGGCACGCGATGATCATGTCGAAGTGCGGCAACATGGCGCCGTGGCAGTTGCGCTGTATCCAGGGGCACATTGCCGCCAACCTGCATACCGGCATCAGAATCGCCGAGCTCGCCGGGATCGCAAGATGCAGTTCGTACCGGATCAAGCGCGTCTTCAAGCACAACTTTGGCTGCACCCCGCACCAGTACCTCATACGCCGGCGCGTCGAGCGTGCTCAGCGTCTCCTGATATTGTCCGATGATTCCCTGAGCCGGATCGCCGCGGAATGCGGCTTCGTAAGCCAGTCGCACTTCAGCGACTTGTTCCACAAGATTGTGGGAGAGCGTCCGGGGCGGTGGAGGCGCACTCAGGTACGGCAGAATTTCCGATCCAATTTCACAGTCCCAGGAACGGCCCTGGGGGCCAGCAGTTGACTGGCGGTGGCTAGCTCACGGCTCTGTCGGAGGAACCGGCCTCAAGTGGGCCAACCACTCGTCCAACATTGCTTTCCCGACCGCCACGATCATTGGCCCGATGAAGATCCCGAGCAGACCAAAAGTCTGCAATCCGCCGGCAGTCCCCATGAGGGCGCCCAGAAAGTCGAGCCTTGCCCCCTTGACCATCAGCATAGGGCGCACGAATTTGTCGCTGAGGAACAGCACGGCAAATCCCAGGGCTCCGACCAGCAGCGCAGAAGCTGCCGCATCGTGCGTTAGCTGAGCCACGGACACTGCGGCGACTGCGGCATATCCAATGAACGGCAGCATTGCCAAAATTCCGGTTACCGCACCCCACGCAATGGGGGATGGTATGTGCAGGGTGGCATAAATGATGCCCATGACGATTCCGTCGATGAGTCCGACGAGAACCATGCTATGCACCGTCGCGCGCAACCCTGCCACTGCGACACCGACAAATTTTGCGCCGAGCCGACCGAACTGCTCATCGATGCGGCGAGCAAGCAATTCGGCGAGTGCCTCCCCCCGACGAAACAACAAGACCAGCGCGACGACCGTGATCGCCACGACAAATGTGTGGTACGCAATCAGATTGCCGACCGACTGAAGCGAATGCAGCAGTGAACCGCCTTCGACGCGGCTGAGCAAGGCCGACAGGCCGCCAGGTGCTCCTGCCGCATCGTTCCAAGCGTCGGCCAATCGTGTGCCGACCATGGGAATTGCGCGGACCCAGGACGGGGCCGGCAGCCCGCCCTGATCCATGATCGAGATTTCAGTCAACCACGCTTGGCTCTGTCCCGCCAGGATCGAAAAGGCGAAGACCACCGGCCCCAGCACGAGAACCGTGATCAGTATGGAAAATGCCAGGGGGAGCACGTGCACTCTCAGGGCCTCCGGCGCGTGCTGTGCACAACGGCGATAGAGCGGCCAGTTCGCGATCGCAAACACGGCAGCCCAAATAAGCGGAATCATGAAGCTTCTAATCAGCCAGAGCGTGAGCCCGAGAACGGCCGCAGCCGTAATCCGGCGCGAGCTCAGCCAATTCGGGGGCCAGCCAGTCACGAAACGGACGTGGGCCGGTCAAGCGCCATCAGGTGTATCGAGGCCGCCCTGATGCACCAACCCTCAGTCAAGGCGGCTCCGCGGGGAGGTCAATTAAAGAGCGCGGCGGGACGTGTCCCGCCGCGCAAGGCCCAGGAGGGAGTGCTGGACCGTGGGACCTTACTTCCATGGTTACTCGGTTACTAGAGCGTGATGTGCATACCGTTGGCGGACAGGTTGAATCGCAACCCGCCCGTCTGCGAATGCAGCTTGATGACGACGCCCTTCTCGTTCTTGAGATAGGCGACGGAGCCGCCCTCAATGATCGTCATGCCGGCGGTGACCGCCGAATAGTTGCCGGCGAGATCCGCCGGGCTCTTCAGATTATATACTTCACCCTCGGCATTGATTCCAGCTGCGCCAACGTCCGCGACTGATACGCCCGACAGCTTGAAAGGGTACTGCTTTTGGTCTTTGCTGTTGTAAAGAGTGCCGTGTCCCCAGGTATACCCTATGCCCACGGCGACCGAGCCGCCGCTATACCACACGTAGCCCGAGGGTATCGCTCCGGTCGCAACCGGCGGCGCGGCGTCGTCTGCCGCCAGGGCGACGGCCGACAATAAAAGGGGGGCAACGAGACTGAAGATCAACTTACGCATGAAATTTGACTCCTTAGGTTGTGCGACAGCCAACTGTTAGCTGTTTAGAGGGAAACTTAGCGCAGTGGGGCTCACCGCAGGCTCACGGCTGGGCGTCCCCGGGTCGAGCCCACGATCCATACACGCGATTTTCGCGATACCACTTCACGCCGGCAGGGGCGCATCGTCGCCGATCAACTACCCGTGTTCCTCTCTTTCGCGGTCCCGTGTTCGAACGCGTTCAAGCGTGCTATAGATTCGGCAATCTCGCGATGCAGCTCTCCAAAACCGGCGTTTAGGAACGCAATAGAACCGGTATCGAGCGACTGCACAACGGAGAACTTGGCCCGCAGCGCATCGTGCAGTTGATCGCAGGCCGCGACGCTCTTGCGTGTCAAGCCGACGAAGCCGACGAACCGCGACCACTCTTCGCTGGTGCCATCACACGGTGGCTCCAGGTGCTCCAGCCGCTGCGTGAGTACATCGATCGTGAAACGAGTGATCTTCAAGTTCCTCGCAAAATTGAATAGGACGATCGGCATATCGTCTCTCCCAATTGACCGCGCATGGGGCCGGCTTCCGCACCACGTTAGAACGCCTACACTCACGGCGAGCACACCAATCACAAGGTGGTGAGACTACCAACGCCCCGATTGCACTCCGCGTCTCATCGCAGCGATTCGTCGCGGCCACAAGGCATACGGGGGATTCCGAACATAGTGAACCCTCCCCGAGCCTCGGCGATAAATCGAGTTTGCACGCGAAAGGCCTCCTGCTCCCGCTTGTCGGTGTCGAGGCAGGAGTTGAGGTCGAACCGACCACTGTGGTGCTGCAAGTAATGCACGAACTCGTGGACGGCAATGTGATCCTTCGAGGAGTCGGTCAAGTCCTCCCTGAGGAAAACGACATTGCGGTCCTCGTACAGCCCGAAGACCGGACATGGAGTGTGGTCCTTACACGCCCGGTGGCTGAACCAGCTTTCCGATTTCCACTGCACGTCGGGAAGGTTATCGGGGAACGGATAGCCGGACAGTTGGGAGGCCCACGTCATCACATACAGAACCCATTCCTTCATTCGCTTCCTCGATTGAACTGGCTCGGTGTTCGCATAGAAGCAGCCTATTCGGCCCACCCATCGTGAGGCGATGAGGCTCACTGCCGGCTCACGAGAGCACCAGCGTTCCCCGCCGGTTCGCGTTCCTCGATCCGAGGACGTCGCGACTCCCGGCCCGCTCGCCGCAAGAGCGAAGTCATCGGCACACGGATGAGCAGTCGAAGTGTTGCAAGCAGCGCAAGTCTGGGACGTGCGAACCAGGCTTCGACCTGGAAGCTTCGAGCCATGCCGTGCAGACACCATTCGCAGAAGTGCTCACAGTTATTGGTCAACAGCCGATAGCGGTCTTCCCCGACACGCGATCGTGCCCGGCAGATGACCTCTGGAACGTCGAAATCGGAAGGCGCCTCCGATCTCACCCAGACGCGCTGTCCGCTCGCGAAATGATCGACAGGAACTTCTTCCACCGGTCCTCTGCGCAGACCGTGCGCGAACCCCGCGTAGTGAACGACCCTGCGGGCACCGACGTAGATGCCGTGATGCAGATAGCCACACCGAGGTGTGACAAGGTGCGAAGCCAACGGGGGTTCTTGGTCCCCGACCAGCAGCCACTTGCCTCTGAGTTGCCGGTCAGATGGGGCACGCTCGCACTCTGAGGAAGCGAATGGCATGGTGGTCTCCTCGCCTGAACAGACGCATGGCGGCATCACCGGACCTCAAGCGCCCGTGCTCACAGGCCGCTTCCGGCCATGGCGTAGGCTGCGCGCTCGCGCACGCTGTGAAAGAGGGCTTGGGTCTTGGCGTTGGGCGGAATGCCGAGGAAGCGCGTCAGCAACTCACGGCAGCGCCGGTAGGCCTGCAGTGCTT
>Ga0307516_10001097_pt1 | contig 37724 bp, 59 predicted proteins | sample 19_EM_MG_FD_203310 | JGI IMG/M metagenome (GOLD analysis project Ga0307516, IMG submission 203310) | Populus trichocarpa ectomycorrhiza microbial communities from riparian zone in the Pacific Northwest, United States - 19_EM | ecosystem: Host-associated > Plants > Roots > Unclassified | place... | reverse complement strand
AAGTGGTATATTAAACCACACTTTTAACTGCACTAGCGTGAAATGGCTCATATCGACTCTAATTAGAGGTGATTGTGCCCCCTACAAGTCACTCTAATAAGAGGGGTAAAGTGGGTGCCACAGGTGGTTTTGTCGAAGTCGGCCAGAAGGCTGGGTCCAAAACGGACAGAATTGGGGTTCTTTTGGGGGGTAGCCGGATCCATTTCGCGGACAACATGGACATATGGTGTGATGGGCCAGAGGATGGTAACGGACAAGCATGGCTGAGTGGTAGTGGTACCCATAGCACAAACTGGATGACTTCCCGCAAGATTTTTGCAGTTTCGATTCGTGCTTGTAATAGATCATTTTTTTTCTGTGCCTTTCACGTTGTTTCCTTTTATGGAAGACGCCGCTCAATCGAGACCGACATCGGGCCGTCCACACCTCGGGCCAATTTGCACATTGCACATCTTCTCACTTCTGTCGGCACCATAAACCCTCCCGTCTGGTGTACGTCGCTTTCTTTACCGACATTCAGAACGGCCTCCAGGCTATCAGTGGTGCTATGAAGGAACTATGGGGTAAAAAAAACATCAATCTAGAGAAGGTTTGTTAGCCCCTGCTGTTATATTATTGAGGGGGAAGACAATATCTCAGGGTCGCGCGGTAACGTCAGCAGCCAGTGTTTAAAAACCTCATCCCAATCCCGATGACACTTTATCATCGCCCTCCTCTCATCTTCAGAATCCATCGAAAGGCGTTAACAATGTCGCTGTTCATTTCAGCCGGCAGTGATAGCCGTTACTTCTTCAACCACAACACCTTCAATACCTCCAACCGCATTGAACGCCTGCCTGACGGCCTTCAGCGGGGTAGGTATCAATGAGTTTGTTGTCTGTTGATAGACGGTTAACGGTCGTGCGATAGGGCATGAGGAAACGCCATCCGCACTGAACAGTATACAAGGTACACATCGTCATTTCCCCTCAGTCCTATAAGTCCCCACAGGTATTCCAACAGAGTCCCTTCACGGCATACAACAACACCTTGATGGCCTTGGTCCCATCCGTCCCCAGCGGTCGGCTCTAGAGAACGCGGTCATGTACACAGCGGATGCCGTTGATGAGGAGCTCGACGCGATGGCTCGGAACCCTGTGGACCCTGCTGAACGAGAGGTACTCCAGGAGGAGCTCAGAGTTATGACGCAGCTGCTCCAGAAGTTAACTGAGTTGGAGGCACGCCGCCGATCGTACATGCATGGGCGATCTCGTCGAAGCAACGCTAGGAACGCGTCTGCGAGTGGTGCCCGCCAGACCTCTTCTTCCAATCCCCCCGCTCCGTCTGTTTGAGTTTTCTTTTGGAAAGCGCATCATTCCACATCTCTTGTCGAGGTATGGGTTTAGCGCCGTGCCTTGCCAGGGTGATTCTGATCGCCACCGTGTCTATCTCAGGTTCCGTACAAGCTCAAAATATCGAAGCTCTTCCAGTCTCTATAGGCTTTGTTTTGATAGATTGGATAGGCTCTCTGGATTGAATTGGTCTTCACATACCTATAATTCTCTGATCATCTAAACGCGTCGTGATGAATTATGAGCGACGTGGTTGGGTACATGAAGAATAGGACAACCAGGATCGAGTTTCCGTGCCGCCTCAGGCCTCACAACTCACCAAGCGAAAATCCAACAAATCTAAGTGATGATCGAGACAAGCTCGGTATGGGCCCACGCCTGGTATACTGCATGAGGCACTATGGGCGGCAAAAGACGCAACCGGGCCAGATGAAGGCAGCTGGTCACAACACGCCGGCACAGAGGGTCTCGCCATAACGCTGCCCGGTGTTCTGCTAGTGCGAATCGTGGGCGGTGAAGCTAGTGAAGCAAGGCCGCGAAAGGGAGGGATGATGGGGCTGAGGCGTGTTGGGTGGAAAAGAAGGGGTTGGTGGTGCAGAAGATGTAGAGGACTCAGTGAGAGTAGGATACACTGTGCCTTCCAGAGTCGGTGAATAGCTGTGGAGCTTCGGCTTGATTAAGTTGCCGATCACATGGGGCACACTCAGGCTGATCCTGTGCGTTCATCCAGATCGTAACCTTCATCATGGCACTGAACTGGGCAATGCTGAGCCCAGATGGCTCACCCATGCCCCTCCCAAACGAAATGACAATCACCCAAATAGACACAGGAGTCGACATTCTCCTCATTGTCCCCGACGCCCCGCCTACCAGTAGCTCGACTGCGGGAGGATCTGGAGGGGGCAAGAAGCTCAAGGCAGTGGGCAAGATATGGCTAACGGATCAACGAGTTCGTCTTTTATCATCCCCAACAATTTGAAATGGTTGATGATCCGCATCGTCTCCTGAACAGCTTATCTTCACGAACTCGGAGCAGAATACTCCCTTTGAATCCTTGACGGTCCCCCTACACTCCATCTTGTCGACCCGGTTCGAGCAGCCGACGTTTGGGGCCAACTTCCTGACATTTGAGATGAAGCCTTCACACCAGGGAGGGCTCACGGATGGGACGAAAGCAGAGGTCCGCTTCAAGGATCGCGCCATGTTTGAGTTTGTGAGTCTCTTGGAGAAGACACGGGAGCGGTGGATTTATATGCGAAGGAGACAGGTAGAGGATGAAGATGCTCTACGTATGTCTATCGCTTTGTGGCGCAAAGATTCTGGTCTGATCGCGGTTTGGAACAGCAACCTACACCCCTGGTGGAGAATCGTCGAATCTTTCTATTTCTTCGAGAACGCCCAGAGACAACCCACCGGGCTACAACAGTTGAAGATATTAATCTTATATGCTCGGACTATCACGCTGCGGTCAAGGAATTGGATGTACAACGACTGACTTTCTGTACCACTACCACAACTGTAATGAGCACTCGACACTGTAATACCAGTATGACAGATGGGATTAGAGATTAGATTCGACATGATCTCTTCATCGATTGTCATATCAGGCGCAGGGCGATGGCGCCACGCTGCTATATTGGACAAAACAAAGTTGATAGACACGGATGGGAACAGGACGAGAAGAAACGGGTACTCCGGAAATCGAGGACAGCGTCGAGATATAAAAAAAAAGAATAAGAAAAGGTGCTTAAACAACCACCGGAAAGTGATGAAGTTGTCTTGTACGTGGATATGGTTAATTAGAGGGCTCGTAAAAAGAGAACGGCGCTGTATAATAGTCAACACGAAGGTTGGGGAGGTCACATAAAATAGAACGGAAAGCCGGATAGCAACGCGAGGGGCGGTGTAAGAAATCTCAAAGCCTAGAAAACTCCAATCGAATAATTTTACAAGATTGCAGCGTGATTGATGGGGGAGATGCATAGGTGGACCCTAGAATGCAATGGAATGGAATGATAGAGTCGATAGGTGATATAGTATCTTTCGGAAAACATCAAAACCGGAACATGAGGGATCATCGAGGAGAAGAGCGGCGAACCAAGAAAGTTGAAGAAGCAAGAAGGTAACCGAATATTTGACTGCGCGCCTTGAAGCCGCAAATCTAATGCGAAGGTGACAAAGGCCTCTCCGATATCAAACGAAGAGGAGCGACAGGCCCGTTGGCAATCCCCGAGCCTCCTGGTGCGATTCTCCAAGGACGATCTAGTTCAAGACTCGCGAGTGTGCCGTTGAGGTCATGCATGGCGTCGAACTCTTGAGCCTCACATTCTACGCGGCCACCATTGGATGTCGTCTGACCCGATGGAGGTCGCGAAATAGGCATCTCAGATCGTCCACGACCGACTGCAAAAGGGCTGGAGCCGTCTAAATAGCTGTTATAACGCGTGGCGCTCGCCGGACGGGTGGACGTGGGTGACGTCTTGGCTATAGCACTCAAGCCTCCATTGTTGTCTATGGAATCTTGAGTTTGGAGAGGGAAAAATCCAGGGGCATAGGCCTTAGAAGGATGTGGCAGCGTCTCCGAGCGCGAGAAGGACTCGCGCTGCTTTGTCTCTTGCACGAGAGTGTTGGGGTCGGGGGAGAAAGGAGAGAATGTGGACTGAGTGTGGTGATTTTCCGAGAGATTTGAAAAGCCATTGGAAGGGTATGTCCCAAAAATCTGCGATCCATCTTCCCTTGCGCCCAGCGCCGGATGTTGTATCTTGCCTTCGCCAAAAATGATGTCTGAGACAGCATTCGCATAGCTCCCTGTAAGTGTACTACTGTCCCGTGCATGATCCGAGAGGATGGAGGGAATATTGTCGATATAGCCATGTATATTCAGCTTATGGAGAATCTGAAGGGCTTGCTCCTGTGTCATCATGTTGGAACCTGGGATCGATAACTGACTCTGCATCGCAGCTGTCTGCGCAGCTTGCGCGGCTGCTTGAGCAGCCTTATCTAGAAAAAGAGTTTAGTTACTCCCCAATACAGTGTTTAGAACGGTCCTACATTGACTGCGCCCCCAACTGAGACGAATCCTGCTTCCTCCGATCGGGAAACCTTGCATCTTTTCGATTGCCCGTTCCGCATCGGCCTTGCGCACGAATTGAACGAAGCCACAATGCTTTCCAACAGGAACTTTAACCTGGACGAAACCGTGAGCAAAATCCAAAAAAGGAAAAGCCAAAGATCTCATACATAGTGTATTTCTCCAAACGGGATGAAAAACGTCTTCAGCGTCTCCTCTGAGATTAATGGGGAGAGTCCTCCTACGAACACTGTGGTATTGTATGGATCAGTCGATGTGAGCTGTTCCCCATTTGGTCCAATCAGATTTCCTAATATGGCGCGAGCTTGCGCATGATGTTTCCAAGACTCTTCAGATATCGTGTATCGCGGAGCGGCGTTGTCTCCCTGGGTCAAAGCTTGCCTCATCGGGGCGTCTTGCGTGAATGGCGGTGAGATCGAACTGCCACTGTTAAACTTGATCGCAGCAGCTTCACCCTTTGCGTACTGATGAGCAATCTGTACCAGGACATTGTTCGGCAAGTTTGCCACGTCATCAGGAGGCAGTGAGCCGAATCCGGATGAAGATATACTGGTATTGGACCCAGAGCTTAGCGAGGTAGAAGAGTTAGAGGCCCCGATGGACGATCCTGATCCTGAACTCGAAACGCCATTCCCATTACTGTTAAAAGAGGAGGAGGGTGTGGTGGTGGCAATAGGGTTCGAAACGCTCTTGGTCGTGGCCGAATTGGGGAGGGGTAGCGCAACCGTCACGGGATGCGTCTGTTGATCAAGACCAGCAACAGGGACTTGTACTTGGGGAAGGTCAAGCGATGAAGTGATGTGCGGCGCCTTATATTTAGCTGTGGCAGGGGAAATACGCACTACGTTGACGAACGTAAGTATATGCGCACCGATAACAAAGAAGGCGGCGTACTTGGGCGCGAAAGGCAATACAGACCATGCATTTCGATCAAAGCCCGCTGTTGGTCGGCTTCGTCGGTGAAACTGGAAACATGATGAGGTAATGATAGGCGACGCTAGGACGATATAACTGACCGTACAAAACCATATCCTCTTGAAACGCCGGTGACGGGGTCCAGCATAATCTTGGCACTCTTACAACTCAAGAAAGGGCGAATGAATTTAGGCTCCCTATCGTTCCGCAGGCCCAGGACAGGATTACGGAAGACCGCCACAAGATCGGAGTTGGAGGTTTGCGGGGCGAGATCGCCGACAAAGATACTGTACTCTTTTGGGTACTGCTGGTGAGGAGCGGCTGCGGGGACGCCTTGAGACAATGTATTAGCCAAGGGCGTGGACACTGCAGACGCCCAGTTCATGACAAATGGCTTGGTAGAGTTGGGCATTGTGGCGGGGTTGGAACCGCCCGGATTGATCTGAGCGAGAACGGACGCAGCGTGTGCGGCGGTGGGGAAGGTGAGGTAGCAGAAGCCCGGGTTGTTGGGTTGCTGGCCGGTGACGGGGTCGGGGATGGGATGAGGGATGTTTATACCGACGGGATTCCAGCCCATGAGAGCACAAACCTGCTTGGCGTATTCTTCGTCCATCCAGGGCTCGATATCTCCCCACCAGAGGGTTGAGGTCGCCGTGTTGGGAGTGCAAAAGGAATGAGGGTCTCTGTCGGGGAGTGCCGCAGGGTGGTATGGCGGGGAGGAGGAGCGATGATGGTGGTTGAGAGAAGAGAGAGGTTGTCCTCCAGTCCGTGTCCCATTAGGGTTGTGTCTGTTTGGTCCCGCCCCATACTCTTGTTCTTCCATACGCGCCATCGCGCCAGTGTATCCGCCTTGATTCAAGATCCTGGGCGATGTTCGCCGATCCGTCGTCGACGCGTATGATGCAGGCGCGTAGTATCCACCTTGCATCTGATCTCGCTCGCCGTTCCCGCGAATCCGCAACGCCGTCAGTCCTGGAGGACAATCAAAATCTTGTAGGTCTGCGCGTGACATGTCTGTTAATACGACACCTCGTCAGGAAAGGAACAGCGTAGCCGAAAAGGGGGGAGGAAATTAGAAAATCGAGGCCAAAGTCTCGAAGGCAGGAAATCGACGCGAATGGTTGTCAAGAAGTTGAAATCGAAGAATCCCCTTTTCCGATTTACAGAGACAACAAAAAGCCGAGGGTAACACGATGATACAAGACAGCGCAGACAGAATAGTGGGTGTAGTGGTGACGCAAGCGAAGAACACTTTTGCAACGACGAATATGAACTAGACAGCAACCGAAAGAGAGCTCGAGGGCGACAGCGGGGAGGATTTGAGAGGCGGAGGTGGGTGCAATCGGAGAGATGATTTCAGAACGACGGGTTTGCGTTCAGTTTCAAATTGGCGGAGTGGGGAATAGCTGATTTCCCGCGCCTCCTATTTTTCTCGTCTTGCCTTTAAGCATTCCAGCAGATCGATCACCTCCAACTGGACGGATACGGTTGGCAATCTGACCCCCATGGCCGGGTTTCCCATATCCTTGTGATCACCTTCCTTCTCAAGCTTTTCGATTCTCCATTGTTCTCGGTGGCTGATTCCAGGTAACTTGAATGAGGTGTCTGCCTATAACGGCGGACAATGGAAAGTTTCCAAGTCAGGAATTTGCCAACCCCCTCAAATCTCCAACAGCAAAGTCGGATCAGGGGTCATGGTCAGGGGAATTGTGTAACATTGTGGGTCCAGTGGCTGTGCGCCTTGTTCGCCGATGACTCCTTTTCAGCTCAGCTCCTCCAAAGAGGAGGATTTCAAGGTATAATTTTGTTTTAATTCGCCCGTTTCGTGATACTTTTTTTTTTTTCGGATCCAGGTAGTCTCCGATATATCCTTCGGCAGGGAATGATCTCCGTATGGTGTCTTCCATGGTACACGCCGTTCCTGTCAAAATGACTCTTCATATCAGGCGCTCATGCCAGGTAAGTAATCCAGAGATCCAACTGGCGTCAGGTGCTCTCCTACCTCCACGACAACAGGCCAGATTCGATCTCTTATCTTACCATTGTTCTATGACATCACCATCAAGTTCTCGCCCTCGACAGCGTTTGCCTCAAGAAGTACCTAAAAGCCGACACTATGAGGCTCCTTCCCTCCAGGTTTGCCGGACCCGGGCTTTCATAATGATTTCCCTTTGTTCCAGAAATACCGGTGTGTTCGGGAGGTATGGTTGGGGACGCGTTTGTCGGCAAAGTATTCCGCGTCGTGTGCGGTGCGAACCTCGGTGATGGTACCAGCGCCAGTCCGATATAATTGGATTGTTGGAAACAGATTTAGGTAATAATCATCGATATCCTGGTGGCACTTTGCATGATGTTCTCCCATGTTGAATCATGCTCTACTGTGCTTTACATATCGGTCTCTTGTTTGTTTTGACTTTAATAATGGAGATACTACATACATATGTGCTTCAGTTATTATCCAGCCACTTTGAATAAGGACTCGGAGGCAGTGAGGTTTGTCAGCATCACGTTTCTAGGACAGCGTCCGCGAGCAGACATTGGCAGAGCGCTGTCGCCGTCGTCTGGCTCGATCTAGTTCTGAGTCTTTCGGGCGGCGGGAACATAGCTTGCGTAAGCGACTTGCCTCGCATCGACCTGATTCTAGAAGAACCTCCGGGCCTCATCCCCACTCATAACTGTAGCATACAGCCGTGATATCCACCCAGATGCCTCCCCGTCGACCGTCGGGTGTCCCTGGTCAACCACAGATTTATTCCCCGAATCCGCCACGCTCACATAGAAGCAACGAGTCTCATCATATTCTGGCCACTTTGCAGGCTCCTCATCACTACAGCGTGCAATCATCAATTATCACCCCTACACCCCAGCAGAAGATAGTCCAGGTCGTAGTGAATCGGCTTAAGAATAAGGTGTGTCAAGCTATGTGTTTCTGTTGGATGTGCGATAAACATAGAGCTCTCCCAGCTACCATGCAATTCAGGCGTATTGCTCGATCTTCTGGAAGCTGACGCCACCATTCAGCAGTCGATCGAGGCACTGGTAGAGTTGTCAAATGATTCTCTGGATATAATCGCATGGGCTTTGACGGAACTACTCGACCGGCTGGTTAAAGTAAGCCCTTTTTTTGAGGTCAAATTCTAGTTGCTGCCATCTGATCATTGCACCAGCAAACCGACCCCTCCAGTCCTGTCTCAATCGAAGTCCTTCAGTCCCAGCTTTTTGTTCTCAAGGTCTTGTCTTTGATGATGGCGTCGCGCTGGAGCCAAGCTTCGCGCGGCAATCCCTTATCCAACGCGTATCCAGGCTCGTCCGACTCGTCGATCACAAGAGTAGACCGTAACGGGTCTTCCGACCATTCTGCGGCTTCACCGCCGTTGCAGGAGCCTGTGCCCCTCAACGACAACTGCGCGAGATATGTTTTGAGTGTAATGGCGGTCTTCCTGAACCCCGACCCCGACCATCCTCTTATGCTTCACAGCCACTTCTCCGACCTTTTATTCCGCGATTTCGACTCGCTCGATCTACATGCCGAAGAAGCTGGTGTATATGCGCCTCCTACACCCGCTCCAGCTACTCCACGTCCTATGGATACCCCCCTTCGCACTCAGTCTTCATCCAACTCAGTCAAGTCTAGTAAACTCAGCCTTCATTCTACAATACAGATACCTGCACCAAGAAGTGTGTATGAGAAGACTCATTGCTCTCTAGTCAAATCTTCGGCGCCTGTGAACACGCTCATCGCCAAATATGCCGGACGGATTGTATTCTACCTCTCAGCATCAAACTGGATGGTTGTCAATGAACGCCTGAGAGCGAAAATTCACTCGTTGACTAAAGAATCGCCTGACAACAAGGATATTGGGGACCTTGAACTGATTGCACACAGTGCTTTGGACAGACAACGCTTGGTCCAACTGCTGATTGGTATGTCACACAATTTCCGGAGTTCCTTTTGCCACTGATCAGGGGACAAATATTCTAGAAATATCCTCCTTACTCGTCAGCATGGGGCGGGATGCTCAAATCGCTATAGCGGTTCCACTCCGATCAGCTGTTTGGAATTGGGTCGCCAACTTCCCCGCAGAGTTCAATGAAGCCATTCGATCTAGAGGAAAAACCGAGGGTGCACCGGAGCGGGTTTTCGACCTGCTTTATTCCAAGATCCTACCCGGTGATGAAAAGATCTTCTGGCCGACCCTTACGATCCTCGATTGCATAACCACGGATAGATTGTCGTCAGATTTCCAGTTTGCTTATGCTGGGACGGCTAAGGTTTTGAGGAAGGTGATTTTTTGTCCTACCTGTTTCCTGCAGAGTCCTGGATCAAATCTGTTGTCTGTAGGAAACGAAATTTGGAGAAGATATATTGAAACATGCTGGGAGCGGCTCGAAGTTATCGGAAGTGGCACTGGTCTGTCTGTTGGATATATGTCGTGCCGCCACCTATGTGACGCCTGAGGGTGAAGTCCCTCTCCGCATGATCGCATTGGATGTTGCACATGAAGTCAGGGCAAGTCGTGTTCAGAGTCTCGTTTGTCATGACATCGCGTTAATGCCATAATCCAGGCGGCTCTTCTTTCCCATTCTTCACAAAAACCTTTTTGGGAATCCAGCGAAGAAATAGATATTCCAATTTATGCTGAAGCTCTGGTGGCGATTTATCGATTCCTCCCGTTCGAGGATACCCTTCCTTTGTTTGCATCTTGCGTCGAACCTGAGCGGTCGGAAGCAGTCAAAATTTGCGCTATTCGTGCTTGTTTGACTTTGATTCAGGAGGTTTAGTTGCTACTTTCTTTGCTGAATTAGGGCTGACATAGGTTGTGAAAGGCTGACCGTGTCAAGTGGCAAAAGCCTTTGGATAAGCTCGAAGATCTGATATCACATCGTGTCCGAGAGATCTTTAAAGTGAGGGTTGCATTTCGGCTTGCATCTGCATAATTGATTTCGTTTTTTAGGCAACTGCCCTTCGACGTCCTGAAGTTGATCAATATGGCAATATGAAACGGGTCGCTTCACGTCCCAAAGCGGGCAAATCATTCTCCCGACTTGAAACTCTTTCAAGTCGCGAGGTTCTTCTTCTTGGAATACTTGCCGTGTGGCGAGCAGATGTGTATTTCCAGTTAAAGAATCTGACCCCAACCGATATTGAAGTATACCTGACTGCAGCGAGCAAGATTTGGGAGGCTCCGATGGATATGTCAGTGAGGCTCTCAAGAGCGACGGGCTTTCACATGTTAGCGGAAAGACTTTACGCTTCTATGGCAAGCGATCCTCCAAAACTGGCATCCGATATCAGACTCCTTTTTTTTCGGATTATGCTGTGAGTCTCACAAAATACTCTGATATGCACAATACTGATCCCTTCGATAGTCCTGCCTCACTCACCAGCATTGCGACGAACTTGCTGCACGAAAGGACAGACACTGAGTCCCAGAGCCTGTGGGTGACGATTGCTCTTGAGTTAGTTGAGTTGTTCGTGAGGAAGACGGATGTACGTTGCTCCATGTGTCTTCCGTCTCCGTCTCTTAAGGATGCGTTTTTAGTCTCAAGTTCTCAAGGAGGTCCAAATACAAAATACCCGAGTCCCAGCCCTCGCTATTGCTGAAATCGCTTTCCTTGTTTCTCTCACGTCCGCAGAGAGCACTGTCTCCAATCTGGCTGCAAAAGGGTTGCGGCTCCTCTCTTACGCAGAACGTCAATCTGACGCACCCCTTAATCGGTCCGTGTCGGATGAAGATCGGTCGAAGCGGAACCCGATCTACGAACAACTCGGGGATCCTAAAGTTATGATAGTAGGTAAAGTATTCTAAACTTGAGTGGCATATAATCTCAATTAATCAACTTTTAACCTAGGGCGGATTGCGCTACAAAAACGGATAAGAAAGCTCGTACGATTGATCTCATATTCCTCGGCCGTCTATGTTGCTGTGTGGCAAGAATGTTATTGGCGATGGCGAGCACTATCTGAGATCATCTTTGAGTCAATGTCAGATGCTGCAGATGGCACCGAGGCTTTCCAATCTCCGGCATGGCATCAGGTGCGCAATATCCTCTCTTCCGTTTGTCCACATCTTCTCAAACACCAGGGCAGAGCAAGCGCTTCCAGTGGCAGAATCTCACCCTCTTTCTTGCGGCTCTTGGCGGCGTATGTGCCCAGGATAACCAAGACTTGACCTCCCTAACCGCAGTCATACCACCCTCATCTCTTCCGGACGAGATGCGGGTCATGCAGAATCCGGCGCAGTTGGTCGGAACTTTCATAACCAATCTTACGGACCTGTTGGTTGTTCCTGATACTCAGATTCGCGATACTGCAAGAGATGCGTTGGGTGCCGAGCTGAGTCCCAGACTTTTCTCAAAACTTCTTAAGCACCTGGATGAGTGCGTCCTATTTCTGAGGTCGACATTTCTTCCGGCGTATTGATTTGTTCATAATTAGGACGATCAAAAGTATCGAAGAGGGTGCTGGATCTGAGTTGACGGATGCCTATGTATTGTTTTATGATCAGGTGTGTGGTAGTTTATTTGCTGACGCTGTTTCTCTTGAAACATATACTCATTTCGTATCTAGTTCATCGCTGTAATCAAACTCATCGTGGAAAGCGCCCATGTTGCTCCAGAAGATATCATGAGCATCGATATTTCCTCGACGATGTTGCAACTGGCATCTTTTATGGCTCGTTTCCGTGGCCCAGCTACCTTCCGGATGAAAATCAAGTTTTGTGTCATGTGCGAAAGCGTCTCTGACCGCACACATACTCTAACAGTGCGAAACGAGAGTACTGCTCGGCGCAGCATATTGGATATGGTCATCTCTTGGATTCAGCCGATTACTGTGCGTCTGGCGTCGTAGCCTTCTCAGTTCGGATTTTGAATAATTTTTTTGTTAGGATCAAGATGTAGAACTAGCCGCAGATCAAAGCGAATTGAACATGGCGTGTTTGCGCACAGCGGTGAAGCTCTTGGATCACTTGCAACTTCGTCCGGTAGACCCCTCCAATGCTGGAGATGATATGGTTCATGTGGTCTCCCGATTATTTAACAAGTACTCTAGTGCCCTGCTGAAGTGTTTGGAGGCTTGCCATGTTGAGGTGCCAGTCGGCCTTTGCCCAAGGATGTAGCAATAATGGCTGATTATCTTTTCGACCAGGAATCTGACGCAATTTCCGATGTTGGATCTCTGCATCCCGTCCGTCTTCTTTCCATTCATGAATAAATTTACACTGACGCGCCGCCCAGCCGAGAACGCGATCTTCCAAAAGGGATGCTGAAATCAGAGATCTTGTGATCACTGGCCTATCCCACTTGGTCAGCGCGAATACCGAGAGCGGTTTTAAGCAATGTATCCAACTTGCATATGATCAAGACAATAGAAAACGTGCTATCTTTGCTCTCGTTTTCGCGCGTGTCCTCGGGCAAGGAACTAAGTTTGACCCGGAAGACCATTCTGCAGCTCGATCCCGCCATATTCGACTTTGTGAGGTATGTCACTTCATTCCAGCGATATCTAGTTGTTTTTTAAATCGAAAAAAAATAGCTGGTTAAAGGATCAGATGTAATGTGGTCATTTCTTATGCGATGTGGTAACTCATACCGGATACAGATGGTATTGGCATTGACAATCTGTGACATCTGTCCACCTTCGGAGGTCGACATGATGATATCGGTCCTTCTCAACGTTTTCAACACCCGTGCCTCTCTCCTGAGCCTTATGAAAGCAATGATCGAAAAGGAGGTTGCCGCTTGCTGTAGGATTTCAAATCTGTCGCTTATCGCAGTGCTTAATATGGATCACAGCTAATGAGGTCCACTTGTTCAGAAGTAACTCGACTGGCAATCGATTCATGTCCGCTTTTGCCAAAATTCATGGGTATCAGTATTTGAGAACGCTAATCCAGCCCCTCATCAAAACGATGGCGGACAAACCCCCCGGACATGGGTATGATTTGGATCCCAGCAAAGTTGGCGGGACCGAAACGGAGATTAACAAGAGAAATGTGGAGATTATCGCATCGTCTTTCCTGGAAATAATTTCATCTTCGGTTACGGTTATTCCTCCGTAAGCCTGTTCACTCTTCGTCAGTCCAGGTGTTTATGCACGTTTTTCACCAGCATGTTCCGAGAAATATGCGCACATATCGCCAACACAGTGTCAGTGTTCTTCTTTCCAAACACCTTGAAATTTGGCCCATATATCGATCACAGAGTGCCTCGTTACCCCAACAGTAAATTTCCGGCCATTGGTGCTTTTATTTTCCTACGGTTTGTCATCCCCCATTTCGAACAGCATGGCAAAAGCAATTGATATTGTTTTGGAAGGTTCATCTCTCCAGCAATCGTATCTCCAGCAATCATAGACCTCGAACTGCCAAAGGAATCTGAGGGGGTCCTTCGTAAGGGGCTCATGGTTATCACGAAGATTATCCAGAACCTTGCGAACAACATCTTTTTCGGCAAGGAAATGTATATGACGGGTTTGAACGCATTCTTAAGGGAGAATATCAAGATAGTCACTAAATTCTTGGGAGATCTTACGGTGTGTACCACTCGGCATCTCAGACGACTACCATGTCGTTACCTTACTTCTACTAGAAGAACGTCCCTCTGTCTCCTGAAGAAGAGCTAGACCAGTGGGCGGGGACAACTTCTGATGAGACGGACATTGTTGTTCTTCATCGATTCTTTGACAAGCATGCCGATAAGATTGGCAAAGAACTTCTCAGCTTATCAAAACCTTCGATGGAGGGAGATGTCTCCGCAATCAACGGAAAACGAGCATGGGATGGGCTTTGTGCTCTTCTTGTCGATCTCGGGGCGCCCCTAGAAGTACCGCGACTGTCGAATTTTCCAACTGAGCAACACCCTGAGTACCTGGATTTGCTGACTCGGTATGTTGGTCGAGATACGACACCAATGGATGAAATATTCGTAGGAGTCAGTAACAACGTGGTAGGTGTGCCCTCACTTCTTTTGTCTCCTCCTGATTTTTCGTTACAGGAGGATGGGGCCGTATTTATTCTTCGATTGGCAAAGATTAACGTTGAAGCACTGGACATTGAGCTCTTTATGTTCCATGTATTCAAGGTACGGTCTTGGAATCTTATACTCTGCCGAAACTGAAATTTTGTGTGGTTTAGACGCTGAATCTGCACGTATATCGTGGTCGCGCTTTCAGTATCATCCTTGACTGTACATGCTTTTCGTCGATGTCCGAGGTTCCACTCCAGTGGTTGAAGTACTGCGCTGAACTAATCCCATACGACATCCGTATGAGATTTTCGGCGACACATATCCTGAACCCCAACGTTTTGGCCCAGAAATTCTTACGCCGCCTTTATAATCTCACTGGAGGTTCGTACCCAACCTTCGAGGCTGCTCTTTGAAGCTTAGAAAGTTGCAGGGGTCAACATTTGTTCAACTGTTCGTGCATATGCTTCTGTAGAAGAATTACTGGAACACATACCCGAGGAAGCCCCGAATCACCTCGTGCAAGCAGGTAAGTATACGCATGGCTACCAAGCTACTTTTGACCTAGGTCCCTTTCATAGTGACATTTGAGCAAGAACTTTCGGATGTATTCGAGGATACAACCATGAAATTCCAGCAAGCACCTCAGACGCGTCCCGTCAAACTTCGAATAGGTGCAACCCATATCCGAATCACATCGGTGAGGTTTACCCCACGCGATAGTCATCAGGCGCTGACTGTGATCAGATAAATATGCAATACATCTCGCCTGGATTGTCCTGTCGCGCGACTGAAATCGTCCCTTTGATAGACATTAGCGATGTCTACAATGTTTCAATGGGAATGGATCCTCAGGAGTTTATAATCCGACGAAATCGTCATGGTGCGACTGCATATTTCGCCTCGAGACATCGCGAATTGATCGTCAAGGTTTGTGTCATGGAACTTCTATACATATGTGGCTCATTATTATCTAGAGCATTCGATCTGCCAAAGGACGCTTGAAAGAAGTCCAAATGCCATTGCCTTTAACGGAACGTTTTTCACGTTTTTCAAACGTTCCCGCAACATTACTGCATATCGGACTTCTCAGTGTCGATTTGCACGACGAGGAACTACGCAGCGCTGCATATGACCTGTTAGGAGCTGTCTGTACTTACCTCAAGTATGACAAGAGCCCTCTGGTGACTTCTCAAGGTAATTATCCTACCTATCATGGATATTGTTTCAGTTACGGAAATTTCGTAGCGGGTTTTATCCCCGGAGATCCCAGCGCCTTTGTTATCCAATTGAACGAAAAGCTGGCAGCATTCGCTCCTCAATTGACCTTGGACTTCATCCCTGAGGTCACAGCAGCGATGGTTGGCCTGACCCAAACATCGCAACGTATCCAATGTGTACATTACATGAGTCCATGGGTAAGGAATCTCACGCTCTTTTCCAACCCTGCAAATCCTCTATTCGAGCGTTCCGGAGCCAGACTCAGGGACTGCATCAGGGAATTGTCAGACATGTCGGCGAACAATCCGGAGGTCGGTGTTTATATTTCCAGTCAGGGGATAACTTGCTGAGTTGTCCTCCAGATAACAACGACGATCCAAAAATGCATTTGGGGGGAAGTTAATAAGCTGGATCCTGTGATTGTCGATGTCATCATCGATGAGCTCGTCCACGGTGCCAGTGAGAGAGGGATAGGTAGTCACAGGTCCCAGGCCGTCATTCACGCTGCTGCATCCCTTTCTTCCATTGGAGTACGAGGGAGGGTCTATTCCAAATTGCGCAAGGCACGGATTCACAACTATTCTTGTATGGCCTTAAATATCTGACTGGGAAACACAGGTGTTGTGCAGAGTTTATTCGGCGAATCTGGTTTTCAACGATCTTACTGATCATCCGCACTGGAACGAGATTGCGACGCTCATTAGGCTGGCTCTTGTCGTCGGCCCGTCATCTGGCCAAGCGGGTTGCGACCAGCTGTTTGTACCTGAGCTCATTCACATTGTCTCCCTCGTCGCAGGATCTGGGCCGGTCCTCATTCGTAAATCTGTGCACGGGATCATTGTGAACCTCTTGCAAGCCCTGTATAACTCTCGGATGGAGGAATCTCTGGGACTCGAATACCTTCCCCTGATTACGGATTGCGCCTCGTCTGAGAAACTCCAACTGTTTGGCCTTTCCCGAGAAACATCCACATCGGAATATACTGCAGTAGATCCACTCAGTGCCACTGACGCTCTTGATAACCACGAGCGGCTCACCGAATTCCTCCTTCAGATCATGAAAGTCGCATCGATGTCTCAAGGTATTTTTGAAAGTGAGCATACTGTTCCAATGACTAATCTCTTTTTGTGCCAAAAGGACTCTTGAACGTTTGGCATTCTCGATGGATGAGCCTCATTACTTCGACAGCTTTCCAAGTCTCCCCTACGATCCAGACACGGGCGTTCACCGCACTCGGCGCCCTCATCAATTTAGAAGTGGATGACGACTATGTGTATCAGATCCTCGTCGCTTTGAACACCGCCTTGTCAAAGCACGAGGATGAATGGAAGTGTCCTGTCGTGAGCATTATCCGGTGCTTGTGCAAAATTGTACCGGCACTTCCGAAAACGTCACGATACAACTACCTCCTATTCTGGCTCGCCGTGACCCTTCTGCAGGCCAGCGAATACAATGTCTACACCGATGCCACTCGTCTGCTCCGTGTAACGTTGGAGAATATGGAGAAGCGGGGCATGTTCCGCTCTGGGCCCGTTTCGTCCATCCTTTTGAAGTGTCGAACTCCGCTTGACGAAGTCACTGCTGAATTGGACAAGGCGTTGAAACTCTCGTTCGAGTCCAGTTTCTCATTCTCCCTTGCTGCGATACTTTTCAAAGGAATACGTTATCCAACTCTGAGAGTTGCTGCTGAAGCGGCTTTACGGACGTTGCTCTGTGTTACCGTGAGGTCCCGCCGGAAGAAGGACACTTCTAACGGGTTCAGGGATAGCGTCCCTCCAGATGCATTGGGTTACTTCCTCGCCTTATTGCCAGTATCGACAACCGCGGAGACATATCGCCGGCTATTGGACGATTGTAACATCGATGAGGCTTGGCTGCCCGATGCTGGATTGGATCTGTTGGGCGATGGGGAGTCGGTAGCTCCCCGTATCTCACCCGCTTTCCTGGGGGTGACGGATTCTAATACCGCCCTGCTCGTTACGTCGCTTGTGAGCACTATGCTCAACACCTCACATGGTGACGACACAGAAACCGAGATGTTGTTCTCTCTTCTATCGGAGACCGCAAACTACTTCCCAGAGACTGTTACTCTTGCGTACGCCGTCTGTTTTTTTTGGACTGGCGAGGGTGTGCTGATGATTGGTGTACAACAACAGATCTCAATCGCTCCAAGACCGGATTAAAGATGCATTCGCAAATTCATCTAATGCGTCTATCATCCAGTCCGTATCTAACATCTTCCGAGTGTCTCTCCGAGAGAACGCACGACAGACGTCACATCGAGGCTCATCGTCCACCGTTGCCATGGGGCCAACGGTGCCAGAAGAAACCAGCGGGGTTGGGCCGAGTGCTCAACATCTAAAAGCATTAAGTGACCTAGGTATGGAAGGCCTCGCCCAGAGCTTCCAGTTTTTGCCTCGTTCTCATGCAATGTTAATGATCCATTGGATTCCGAAATTGGTTACGCATATCATATCCTAATACCATAACTCCTTTCATCTTAAAATCTCATTCTTCATTTTACTACGTATACAGTATCATATGCTTCCCTTGTGGTGGAATAATATTGGTCAGGTCATTTCCCCCTGTGTTACGTCATACAGTATGGATTGAATGTAGATCTGGCCATTCGCCACGACGCCACCTTGCGCCAGACTTTGTCTCTCCTCAACCCTGTCGCCACTATAGCATGCGGCAGAACTCAAACAAGTCTCGAACCCCATCTCCAGAATTACTTCGAAGCAACAGCTACCATGACGCCAACACTACCATCGACGACCTAACACTTGCTTTGGCCAATTTTTCGAGAGTCACATCACCGGAACCTTCTCTCTCATTGTCATGCTGCTGCGACGGACAAGACTGCGAGAACCTGAAAGGATGGACGGAACTGAAGTCACGGCTCGAGGGTCGATTGATACTGAGTGCCGGTGCGTCACCCCAAACGCGATAGCGACGTGGTTTCTTGAAGCTAACTTTCCCAAACAGAAGTGGGACAAGCCCTGCTGCACAAACACGAGGCGTATGTGCGTAGCCACAAGGTAAGCTTAATCCAAGCCAGGTCCGTGTCACGACGTTCAATGTAGAGGCACAAGCGCGGCCACCACACTGTAGAGAACGAAGGAGATCGTAATGAGGAAGAAGACTTAGGTCAAGCACATAATGTAATGGAATTGCTCAGGGAGAAGAGTCTATTGGAAAAAGTAAGTGCTTTCCGGGCTCAGCATGATGGTCTCCTCAGTTCCGCGTAGCGTCTGAACGAGGCTCTTGTCAACAATGAAGTCACGGAAGTATCCAATCAGACAATTCTCCAAGAACTAAAAGAAGCAAGATCAGTGATCTCCCGCTTGTCAGCTCAACATGCTCGTTCCCTCGGTTGGGAAACCCGCCTGTCTGCCCTTGTTCAAGAAAAAGATGACATGAAACAGGAACGTGACGCCGAAGCTAACCGGGCGAAATTGGCCGAGTCTCGTTTCGTAGCTGTGAAGGAAAAGACAGGTTAGTCCGGACTATTTTATAACTCTCAGCCTGATTGTGGTGAATCTAGCCAAGTTGCAAAGGGAGGTTAGACAGCTCCAGGATGCATTAGCAGAGCGTAGGTCCTATCAGCTCGAATCGTCTGAGCACATCCTTCGGGATGCTCGAACACAACTGGAAGCTCTACATACCTCGGTGCGTTGTTTTCCTTTCATCCACGTTTCCTCCTCTGACCCAAGCTCATCTAGCAATTAGGCAAGACTGCGCTTGTCGAACAGACAGAACTTGTGAATGTCCTGGAATCTCTTGTTGGCGACAACGAAATCCTCAAGCGAGACAACGCAGAGCTGCAAATTATGCTGACCGATTCTCGTGAAGAGATCCATGTTTTGCAGGAAGAAGTTGAAGAATATCGGACAAAACGACCTTCTCGGAGTGGACGTGAGGTGTCCTCGATGTCATGCCACGTACCTATTTCTGACTTGCAATATAGCTGGCACTCCCCTTGTTAATCAACATTCCTATGCCGCGAGCGTTCCCTCGTCTCTTGGCAAAGACAGTTCGGTGAGGCCCAAGTTTTCTCTGCCGTATCTCATTAATTCATTCACGCAGGTTCCTTCGTTCAATTCGCGGAGCGCCAGTGTCGAGCGAAGATTTCGGAGACCTTTGGTGAGGAATCCCACAGTCGCCGGATATCCTGTTGGATCTGAATGTTTTTTCAAGGAACCTCTTACTCCTGAGACAAGTCGACGTCCTCTGTCACCCACGGATTCATTAGCACCTCCGGAAATGAGGTGGACTTCTTTTGGTCAACCTCGACCCCACATTAGTGACATTGAGGACACCTTCGTCAGTAATGATAACGAGTCTCTCTCTCCGCAGAAGCCCAAGAGTCATAGGACTCTACGTCTTCTAACACGGTCGCGAGGTGTTCAGACCGATGGATGGCTGAGCACTCCCGTTGTAGTTCCTTCACTGTTTCATCCCTCTGTTTCCCCTTCGCAAGATCACCGCTCCGATTCTTCTTCTTTCTCAGATACAACATCATCCAACTTGTCAGGTATACTGGAACGTATCGGCACGCTGTTCCACCGGATGGTGCAAGCAGACGCGCTAACGCTCACGAATCGCTTGAAGCGGCAGCACTTGAAGGGTGCTGACATCGGTCACCTTTCTCGTGTGACTGTGAAGAACATCATCTCGGAATTAACTGCCCTGCATACCCAGCATCGACATTTGCTAGAGGACGAAATTTTGGTGACATCATGTCGGCGCAAGGACTTTCGGCTTCTTTTTAAGCTCTTCAAAGACATCTTCAATGCATTTGCCGAACTCCGCGTTGTCCTCAACGATGTCATTCTTGACCCTTCAATCGCTTTGAAAGTGAGCGAGCTGGCCTTGCATCCAAGCAAGGCAGAAGGGGAGGGACGAGATAAAGAACGTGAACTTCTTTTCAACGGCTCTCTGGCACCAGGTTGGATGGCTCCTATCTCCAAATTATTCTTGCCCAACGCACAAACAGCAGAGCAACCGGGTCCCTCCCGCTCTCTGAGTAGTCAGACTCCTCGCTTCGTCCCAAAACTGGGACCCGCACTGTCTGCCTCTGCTACTACTGTGAATGTTGAATTTTCGGGAACGGCAGTCGGCCGGTCAACAACAAGTATTGTCGCGAAGACAAAAAACTCCTTGGAAATTCCTAACACCTCCCCATCTGCTCCCAGTCAAGGCCCTTCCTCGTCAGTGATGCACATATTTGCGGGTGCATCGCGGAGTTCGTCTCGGGACCCTTGGGTTGTCGTTCCGAAAGGTCCCCGCTCGGTCTCGTCGTCAGTTGAACAGAACCCTGCATATAGTACAACTTCTACAAGTACGGGCCGAATCGAGGCGCCAACACTATTTCGTAATATCGAGGCCGTCCTAGATTTACCCAGCCCTACCCACCTCTACGAAGACCTTGATATATTAGGTCCCCTTCCGCACCACCCCTTACGTCGCCGTGGGCTATCTGACTCTTCTATTCATTCTACATTCAACAGTCAAGCGACAGACGAATCACAGCCCTCCGACTCGTCCGGCGTTTCAGTATGGCCTGACCGACAAGCTGTCTTGCGAACTTTCAGCAGGACAGTGCAGAACCTTCGTATGACAGCGTCAGGTGCGTTGTCTTTAACAGCGGGGTCTGGCGCAGCTACGAGCAGTACGAAGAACCTATCGCAGCAGGAACAGGCACGAGAAGCACTACCGGAGCGCTCGTTAACGAATAAGAACGAGCGTTCTAGCAGCCCTGCTGGGCTGCGCAGTTTGCTTCCGACCTTGTCGTCGTGGGCGGCAGGGGGTAATTTGTTGGATCCCGTGGTCCATGCTGCTAATGCGGCTCTCGGGGGAAGTGTGGATGATGAGGCTTTTATCCCACATACTCGGCGATTGTCAGAGACTCATGGACATGACTTTTTCTGATGAGTGGTTTGTTGGATTTATTTGTTCATCGGGCACTGTAGGATAGGACATATGTACATTAAATGATCCAGATTTCATCGTAAGAGGACCGAGATAACTCTCCCCAATTTCTGAAGTTTGAACCACAAAGTGAACAGCGAGCAAAAGTTTTCCAGTGCTGCCACTGATCAACTCGTTGATCCATCCATCAATCCATCCATCAATCAATTAATAATTCCATTGCAGTAACACCTTCAGTTCTCAGTACGGTGGGTCACCCCACTATGGCTGGATGCCCCGCGGATCGATGTGAGATATGGGCCTTTTGGGGCGCGGAGATATATCGACCATCACATCGAAAATGATACACAATTTTTTGCGAGCGATTCAAGTTGACATTCAACCCTTTCCACACAGTTTTCGGAGGTTCTAGTAGCGGCGTCGCGAAACGGGCAAATATGGTGTTCGACGCATCACGCGTCGCGCTTCACTATGTCACAGGCTAACGTCCTCACCACCATGCCCGGACTTGTCATGTCTTTCGATGAATTTGTGGCCACGCTCACAAAGTATCAGGACATCGTGTATACCAGTCAGCCACTCTTTCTCGCAAACCCAAGTCGCGTACAAGAAGTCCATGCGGAGTTCATGGCTACATCCTCGACCGCTGCTCTTCACGCAGCTGAACTCTGATGACTCAACAACGGCGCCAACTTAACTACCTCCGGTTGAAGGAGTTGTGTCAACTTGTGTGATAAACATCCTCAAATTTTTGATAAGTGAGTGCACCTGAGCCCCGTTCTTCCTGTTCTCACCAGAGCTGTCGTTAGTCGTGTGAGGCAGGCCTACGCGTGCATTGGGCTTCCTCTCAGCGAAAAGCATTTCGAAGCCACCCCGGAGAATCTCAAAAGGCCTCCAGAAGAGCGCACGATCACTCGGCGTGATACGACTATCTTGAGGGTACAGTGGCCAATTGACTTTACTCACCAAGATGCCCGCAATCTGGTAAAGAACGATCCGTTCTTCTTGGCAGACCGTTTGTATGGAGTTGGAGTGGAAGGGGATGACCAGGTGACTTGGCAGGTGATAGGGGTTGCTGTGAGGCGGAGGCAGTGGACATACGAGGTGGAGATGAGGAGCAAGCAGCTAGACGTGCTGGATGAGGACCGCTTTCTGCATTTGCTTGACAAGACTCAAGCTCTCGCCTAAAGACATAATTGATGTCTTGTACTTTTGAGAAGCTCCTGAGGATCGAGCATCGTATGGGAGGAATGTTCCAACCATTGGACATGGGACTGGCTACGTTCGATGTCGCCGTACAAAATCCTTGCAAACCCATCGGACAGAGATGAATAGTCCCTCGATGCTTATGGACTGCATCTACCTTAGCAGGATCTTTATTCTGTCCGGGTAGTGTTGCTGACGTCCTCGAGGGGCTGTTAGGGCAACCTTACAGCTCACAGAGACCACTACACACAAGGCCCTTGCAAGGGGAAATCCCAAATTTAAGTAGCTAGATAGCTACACAGGGAAAATGCAACAATTAGGGAAAGAAAGCAAAGAAAGATAGAAAACCATGTTGCCCTTACAGGGGCGCTATCGGTGGTATGCATGGTATCTGAGGAACTGGTAGAGAACACTCTTTTGTTGGTTTGGGTGGGTCAGGGTCGTAATCGGGATTGTATGGGTTCCACGGGAGGTCAGATGCATCAAAGCTATAATAGATAGGGTTGGGTAGCTTGTCCATTGACTGCCCCATGGCGATGAGCCTTTGATAGAGAACAAAGCCAGCATGTGCATCATTGCCGGCATCTGTACAAGAGGTAAGGATGAGAGGGAGGTGAAAAGGCCGAGAAACGGACAGTTGATTTGATCAGAGGATAAGGGCCTGAGCTCCCAGTCGCTCCATGAAATCATTCCTTTAAGAAGCTCAAGATTTTCGTAGACCTTAACGAGGCGTGCGAGGCCGAGGGAGTTATTGTATTTTCCCCCCCACTGAGCATTGTCGACGGAACGGGCGAGTAACGAGAGATCGACACAGTTGCAGGCAGATACTTGATGGTCATTGAATAGTTTGTTGACATCCTCTAGCGATGCAGCTCAGCAAATGGTCTGGGTCGAAAGAGTAGGACAAACCTTGAATGCCGACACCGGCCTTGACAAAGTCGGATTTCTCAAGAAATTCGCGGAGTTTGTTTGGAAATCCTGAAAGAAGGAGGTTGAAGGGAGAGAGAGAGCAAGTGGAGAGGGAAGAGTTTACGCCGCATGGAGCTGATCTGGATGACCAGAATGAATTTGCTGTTTGCAAGCTGAACGACGGCGACAGGGTTTTCTGGAGCGCCTTTTACAGTGTTGGGTTTCCATTCGAGATCGAAGCCGACGGGGCCGTCGAGTGCAGCGAGATAGGTGTCGGCGTCGTCGGCGTTGGTGATATAGCGCAGCTCGGCGCTGGGGTGATACCTGCGCCAAGAGTAGGCCGGAAGATGCGACATGGAGGGGTTTTCAGGGTGCCGAAATTTTATTAAGCGTGCTATACATGTAGACGAATTCGGAGGAGAACTCCCCGGCGAAACAACTCTGGCTCCTCCACCTCATTCTCCCAATTTCTACCAGCTCCTCTCTCTATCTCAGGATGCCTCCCAAACAGAAATAAAGACCGCCTACCATCGCGCCCTCTTGCACTTCCACCCAGACAAGAACCACAAAGTGAACAGTGCGAAACCCGACCAAGAAACCCCCGACACACATCTACATTCCACCACCGCCGACACAATCCCGATATCTCTGATCAAGGAGGCTTACCGCACCCTCTCAACGCCAGACCTCAGAGCGCGGTACGATACCCTTCTCCAAAAGATCCAACCACCGGGTCCTCGACCTGCCCAGGTCGTCTCTCTGGAGGACTTCTGGGACGATCCAGACGAGGATGGCCCTTGGAGCTACAAATGCCGATGCGGCGGAACGTATACAATCACCAGCTTGGAAATGGAGAAAGGCCACCATCTCGTAGGGTGTAACAGTTGTTCAGAGGTGATATGGGTTGGATTCGAGCTTCACGACTCGGAAGACGAAAGTAAATTATCGTATTAGATTACTACTGCGTTGTATGGTGCCATGATGGCTATCAAAGTTGTGTCCGTCTAATCATCGTCAACGACAATCGCGTCCTGTCGGTCCTTCAACCACTTCTTGTACAGTGCCCAGCGCAACTCTCGTCCAAGTGCAGCCCCCACTTGCAAAGGAACGGCGTTCCCAATCTGGCGGTGCATCTATAACAGAGGAGGGAGACCACGTCAGCGAGGGACCGGTCTCTATTCCATACACTCACTGTTACAACATTGTTGTTCAACGCTTTAAACACGAAATGATCCGGGAATCCTTGCGATCTCGCAAGCTCTCGAACCGTCACCATTCTCTTGCACTGTAAGACAGGATGAGCAAGCTTTGTTAATGAATGACGAGAATCATACCCAGGGATTGAGCACTCTGCTCTGCTTCGCTGTCGGCTCCATGTTGGTCACAGTAGTCGGAAAACATGCATTTTCATCCAGTCGCCCATACAACCCTAAATTTCAAAGATTGAGGTGAATAAGCTTCGCCATAGGCTCAGACTCGTACCCGGGCGGTAGTTATTTCTCGCAGTGGCTGATAAAGGATGAGACGTCTGCCACTCTTGTTGGTCTGGACGCAAATCTGAATGCAATCAGTACACGAATAAATTCTCTTAAAGCTTCGAGCTAACCTCTGTAATCGGCATTGGCCACCAAAGGTATCGAAACAACCCTGCAAGCAACATCAAAGTCAGTCACAAGCCTCCACACAACCAAGGAGACCACGCACCGTTCAACCTTCTTCTTCGGGAAACACCTGGTAAACTGCTGGAGATTCGCCGTCGGCTTCACCCGGGCAAGCAGCTGATACGTCGTCTTGGGCGGATGGTGGTACGGAACGACCCCATGAAAACCACAATGCACCGAAGCTGACGAATCACCACACGCAAACGTTGGGACTGTCTGCTCGCGCTCCCGGATCTCGTGCCTTTTGGAGGCTTTTTCTCGCGCCGGATTCGGATGTTTCCTGTCCTCCGGTTTGGTAAGACACATCCAAAAGGCAGATAGAAACCAAACCATACCAGTCGAAGCGAGGGAGGTCACTGATAGCGTCTTGAATGGTGACCATTGGATGAGGCGCTGTTCCGTTAACACTGCGGATAGGTCTAATATAACGTCCATTGACAGGAAGTTTGATCCCCAAGCCATGGGCGTCGGGGAAATCGTGACTTGGTTGGGGTAATTCAGGCAGAGGGTGTCCGTCGACCGCAGCGATCAAGAAGAATCGGCTACGTCGTTGAGGGGCTCCATAATGGGCGGCTTGTAACAGCCCGAAACGGACTTGATAACTAGAAGGACACAATGCAGAGAATTAATAGACTGTTCCGGAAAATAAAGCAGTACGTACCCCATGTCACCGAGTGCTCGAATGAGAAATTTTAGACCGCCCATCTCCGTCCCACCCTCTAATTTGTGTATTCCCGCCTGCACTGCATCGAATGAGAAACCCAGAAAACCAGGTACGTTTTCAAAATAACAAAGGTCAGGTCGCAGGTGGTCAACCCATGATAGGGTATTGAGAATGAGGTTGCTCTTAATGTCGTTGGCTCTCCTATACATGTTAAGCCGTGAATGCGACTGACTAAAGATAAAGGTCAGAGTGAATGCCAGCCAAACGTGAAAGTCGAATACCAAGGAAAGCCGGCAACCAAGCATTTGGCAGCCTTAATAGGTCCAGGAACCAGTTGCACCTCGTCGAATATCTGTTTCGGTGTTTCGGTGGCGTGTCCTTCCTTGACCTTGATACTGTAGCGCATCATGACATTTGCACACTGGTTATGGACCGCAACATCTGGGTGATTTATTCTGTTGCACCCGATTAGTAGACCTCGAAAGCATATCCAACAATCCTACGCACTTTGTCGTCAGTGCAGCACTCGGACTCTTCTCAATCGAATCCGTAACGTTCAGGCACCCACTGCCTTCCGCCAGTCCCGTACTGAAGGCGGCGACGCCACCGAAGAGATCCAAAGTCGGCAAAGGGCGACGTTCAGCAAATGCGAGGAACTCCCTCATCTGCTGGCGTTCCCCCAATGCCTCAGAGACACAAGGCGCGCAGACGGAGAGGTCTTTATATGAAAGCTTCTTCAGGTCACTCCATAGCTTCACATGGAGGGAAGGGGAAGTATACTTGATGTAGAAGTGGTAGGGGGACATCCACAACCACTCCTCGAGATCGCAGATACAGTGGTGGGAAAAGACGAAGCACACACAGATGAGACTTTGAAGAGGGATCTCCTTAGTCTCTTCCGTCAGGAATACATGACGCTGGGTGTTCATTAGTAAGGCTATCTCGTATAACATCTCTGGAGATTCCTACCTCATCTCTAAGGACCCCCTCAGGCAGTATGTTTGGAGGCAACATTGAGATTCGCCCAACGAGCTGTATCGTCAAGGTTGTTTCAATCACGGCAGTCTCTCGGTGTGGGAAATGTATCCCTCTGACGTATCCAATCCTAGCCGGACCTGACTCTGCCCGATAAAGAACAAAGTCATCCAAATGAAATTTGTTACCACCGTAAGCCACACCCTTGATCCCTTCTTTATCCTTCAATTGGCGATCGAGTCCATCCTCAGCCTGCTGTGTAACCAATGGACAAACCGGGCAATTGTGTGGCGGAGGCTCACCCGATACGAGTTTCAATCGCTCCCTGTCAAGAGAGGTGAATGTCGCCAAAACTGGATCATACGAGAACCTTTATAGGATTCAAAAGATAGGACATGTAAACCTCGAAAAAACTCACTTGACAAAGAAATCCTCTGGTTTGATCCCTGAAGTGTCTGACACTTCATGGACAGTGACTTTTGCAACAATGAACTTGAAGTGTATGTGGTTGCAAAGGTCGTTGTAAAAAAGCTCCTGAGGATGGCCCAATTCCTCGAGCATCGTATGGGAGGAATGTTCCAACCATTGGACATGGAACTGGCTACGTTCGATGTCGCCGTACAAAATCCTCGCAAACCTATCGGACAGGGATGAATAATCCCTCATCCAATCACGGTATAGACTCACCAAAAGTAATCGGCTATGGTGTGTGTAGGTCTGACATCTTCAATATCGTCCGGCAAACCTGGCGGTTGCACCCCTCGTCCTTCCATGGTGCCAATGGTTACAATGACAAAATCGCCCTTCTGGATCATCCAATATTTCGCATCAAAATCACAACGGAACTGAGAAAATTGAGATGCACCTGATACATCTCCCCGTTGATTCGCACAGATTTGAGGTAGATCGAACGGGGCTTGATAGGGTCCTCTAGAGGTCGTACGTCTACTCTCGGCTGCCCCGGCAAGATCTTCGCCTTTCTGACGAGCTCCTGTAACCTTGCATGCGCTGCCTTCTCCCTGGCTTCGGCGAGTGCCTTATTCTGTGGTGGTGGACGCCCACCCACAACAAAAAGCTCTTCATGCACCAGGCCGTGCGCGAGGGATGCTATCAGCGGAGTCACATGTGTTTGTGTCTGGTTCTCTGCTTTGAGAACGGCGAGGTCAAGGTCGGCACCTAGTAGGGATTTAATGGGTGGAGGCAGACGCGGGCGGGATGGAGGGAGATCTCGGTATTGGGGGCGTCGGCGGGATGTTTCTGGAGATGCTAGAGGTGCCCGGCGGAAAAGACGACGTATGAGAGGTTTAGACTTGAGTCCTTCGAGCGCATTATCGCTGTCGAGGACTTGCTGGACTTCGGGTATCTGGGATTGGATGCCAATAGGACTTTGATGGGGCAATAAATTCATGCCCGGGCACTTACTGCATCTAAGAGATGTTCATCGAGATATGTCCGACCGAAGGCATCTACCATAGATGTGAACCGTTGATGGAAGTCGTCGTAATTTTGATTGGGGTTTTTGGTGACCGACGAGATTACCATTTGGGCGATCCTCTTTGTACCATAGAAATGTTGGAAATATGGGGTATATTCGCGAGATGGCATCCTCAAAATATACCAAGCATAGATAGTCTCTATCCACACGGGACTTGTCGCCGAGCCCAGAACTCAGCACCAATTAATGAAGAAAAGAACAAGAAAAACGTACTCGTTATCTTGGGTATAGTCAAAGGTGTACCTCAAAATCGCTCCGAGTCGGACGAATTTCTCATTGTCCTCTTCCCCTCTCTCATCGTCATCCTCCTGCCCCTCATCCTCCTCGTTGATGAAATACGGAAACACGACCCCAGCGCCCTCGAACTGCCTGTCGACACCATCATCCTCTTCTATAGCACACAGCGAGACCATCTCGCTGCGATGGCGCGGGTCGAAAATCGTAAAGTTCGTGAGGACGCGCACAGGCTTCCGTGGTTCATTACCCCCGTCGTCATCGTCGTCGCCAAATGGGTCTTCACCGGTGAAGATGAGATCTGGGGACTCGATTTCAGGATCTGGATGCCCCTCGTGATAGTATGCGACTAGCAGTGTTAGGATCAAGACATATGCAGAACAGTATAGAGAGGCGTGTGTACTTGGTGGAAGCTGTTTTTGCCGTTTGACTTCCTGGAGATCATTGTTGAGGAATCAAAAAGACAGGAACAGCGGGAACGGTTCACTTACCCGGTTCTCGACGGGTTCCAATGATTCACTCGTCCGTTTCAGAGACGTGCTTGACGAGGCGACAGCTGTTGAACTTTCAGAAACTTCGTCAGGAAAAGAGACCTCAAAGGCATTCGGGCGATGTCGTGGCGGCATTCTAGATCAACTGGCGATAAAATTGCCGTGACGAGAGGAGTTGAATTTAATGAGATGTCCACGTGGCTGCGGCGGTGACCTCCGACGCTCTCTCGCTTTGACCCTGAACCAGGAACCCACCTTACCCGCCACCCCCGCGCGTTCAAAATGGGAGGTTTAACATCCCAAGATGACAAGCAGAGAAATATATCCTTGCAACCAGCTCAGCCGTCCCGCGCATGAAATACCCCGCAACGTGGCATGGAAAGTCGTCATCCTATGATAGGTATGTGGACGTTGACGCTGCATAGGCTCTTGTCATCGTTCATGTCCGGGTGTATGGCAAGTAATTTCTTTTATCTGCCTTCGAGGTCACGATACACCTAGTTCACTCATCAAAGTTCTCATCATTTTTGTTCAACTCATCGTCCATTTTTCTCACCCTTGTCCACTCAGCTTTTGCCCAGACCTTTATATACGCCTTCTACTCCTTTGACGGAATCGATCTGGTGGCGATCGCAGCAAGGCCTCACCGTTCTGTGCCTCACGTCATCAATGCCACTTTTGTTCGGATCTTGTTGTTCTACATTCTTACCATATTCACCATCGGGCTTTGCTCAAGACACGACCCTTCTAAATGGAGCTTAGGGGTTCCTGCCCCGGCGCTCATGCGAGTGGCCTTGAAGATGTTTCGTATATTCGATGTCAACATGCAGTCGTCTTTGCCCTTTTCTCGTATCACTTCACGATCTGGGGTGAAGGCATCGTTTTCACTTGGCTTCTCAACATCCGTGGCATCTCGGCAGATTTGGAAGGCAATTTATCTATCGTAAAGCGCTGATTCGAGCTTGTCAGGTTTTTCCTATATGATGGAGTGGGTTGTTCTGAGTCGCTGTTGACATGGTTCCATTTCTTCCTTTTGTTGTTGAAGGTACATCCAGTTCAAGGTGACCATGAACATCGGGATGAATTGGGTCGGAACTGAACCTGAGGCGTATTACGCGGTGGCCATTGATGAGAGGACCAAAGTTGTGGAAACCAGCAAAACTTAGTCGACCGGCTTTCATCAAAGAGGAAGTCCGACAACGAAGCTTAGAAACATGGATGGTTTGCGATTTCGCGGTGAAAGCTCAGGACGGCATGAAATGGTCATGTACTATATAGTAACAGTGACATGGAAATACTCGAGTTCTGTAATGGAATCTTTCACATCATTGTACTAAGTTCACAATAACTAAGATACTGATAGTCAATATATTCACTAGAGGAAAAGCCGGAAGAATCAGGTGGCACAGATTATTGTCAACATGGGGGAGTACTCATACACGAGAATCAAATCAAAGAGACACAAGGAGACCAGGAAAGCCTCGGGGTATGGATCAGGACGAGTCGATCAAGTAGAGGAACAATCAAATATTGGAAACACTGTTCAATAAGCCTGCGTGGCTGGTGTCGCCAAAAGTACCCTCGCCCTGTGCAAGGGCCTGGACGCCTGAACCCGATGCATATTGCCCAACGACGTCGCTCTGGAGGTGCATGGGGACAAAAACGACTTTGCTGTTTGCTGTTTTGGCCATTTGTTGGACTGGAAACGAAAACACGTCAGGAATACCTCTAGGTTCATAAAACCCGATTCTACTCACAGGCTTCCAACTGTCGGATTTGCATAGCAGCCGGGGACGCAAGGATATCAGCAGCTTGGCGCATAAGCCTGGCAGCGTCAACCTCTGCACGAGCCGCGATGACTTTGGATTCTCCGATACGCTTTTGCTGGGCGGCAGAAGAGAGAGAAGTGGCTACCTCTGCGCTGAAAATGATATCCTTGATGAGGATGCCCTCGATGGACACGCCCCACTTGTCGGCGACATCTCCAACAATTTCAGCGATTTCGAAAGCGATTGCTTCACGCTCAGTGACGACACTTTGGACGGCCCGTGCGCCGACGACGTGGCGGAGAGTTGTCTGGGCACGCTCGGTGAGAGCCTGACGGAGGTCGCTGATACCAAAAGCAGCACGGTATGGGTTGGTGATCTGGAAATAGATGACGGAGTCGCTAAGGAGGTATAATTAGAACAGGGTTTGGGAGATAACGACGGTACATACATCTCGACGTTAACGTTATCACGGGTGCTACACATTTCAGACATGAACACACGACCATCAATCAGAATGAATAATGAGCATACATGACGGTTTGCCTCCCAATGGGACTGATTTGAATTTTGACGTCGACGATACGGAGAGACTCGGTGCAAACGTTGACTTGAACCAACCCGGGGTCTACGGATTTGTAGAAGTGTCCGAAGCGGGACACGAGACCGACGGACCCTTTAAAGATGATGATTAGACCTTGGATAATGTGAATAGAGCATGATGGATACCTTGTTGGACGCTACGGAAGGGATTCGGGAAGGGGCAACAAGGGAATGCGCCAACGAATCCAACACAAGAACCCAAGCCTTGCAAGAGAGAGCCGTATATACCATGAGTAACCTATTATGAGGATGAGAGACGCTGGATGAGAGATGAAGAATTTGCTTACCTCCCCAGTTCCAAGGTCTTGAGCGTAAGACGGCTGTATTCAATGGATAGGTCATACGTTGGGCACTGAAGATGCCGAAGAGCGTTACCTGCATCTCACTTCTCTTCAACGGGTGGACGGTAATGACATGGTTCGCAACGCCCATTGGCCTCTTGGTCGCTGGAACCTCGGCTGTGACTGTGGAATGGTGAGTCAAGAGATGTCAGACAATGAGAACAGTCAACAAACCATGAGCAGCATGGTGGTCCACGACGTTGGCGTGGCCGTCGTCGGAGGGCGAGGAATGACGGGCCTTGGTGTCGGCAGAGTGGGACATTGTGGGTGGAGTGAAGGCGGCTGGGAGGGTCTTTATACAAGTTATGATCGAATTAGGGGGGAAAGGACCAGCTGACCACGACCATCCTTCAAGATCGGCAACCACGCCACCACGGACAGCCTCAAGTTGCCTCAGGCATATTCCACTCACCCGCCGACATACACAGCCTGCAGTTTTCTATCAGAACCATCACTGCGCACAAAGTCTCCATTTGGCATCATCCTGCATGACGACAAGCTCTACCAAGTACTGGCTCCTGAAAGCCGAACCAGATTCACGCGTTGTGAAAGGAAAGGATGTGAAGGTATAGGTCTCGTCCTGGACGATGCTCCGTCTAATGTACATGTGTAGTTCAGCGTCGATGACTTTGAGTCGGTCAAAACATCACCATGGGAGGGTGTCCGAAACTACGAGGCCAGAAACCTCATGAAGGACATGCGGATCAAGGATAAAGTATGTTTTCTTGTAAAATAAAGAACCTTCGCCGACCGTTTGTCGGGTAGGCGTTGTTTTACCATTCGAACTGCAAGAATCCTGGTAACTATGTTCCTGCGCAAGTACGCTCTCGCCTCACGACCCTGTCTCCTTTCAGGTGTCGCAGGTTTTGCAGAGGTATGTTTCCGTATTAAATGGACTGTGCCCAGAGCTTATTCTTAGCTAAAACGTATGTAGGTCTCGAAAGAATCATACCCAGATTGTTCGTCCAATCATATATTTTGGTTAGACCCACTTAACATCCTCATGAATCGACAGATACAGCATGGGACTCGTAAGTCATGTGTTTTTCACTACGTGAATATTCTCACTCAAGGTTCCCTCTAGATCTCACCCCTACTTTGACCCCGTAAACCATCCCCTTTCTTTTCCCCGAAATTGGCCTTCACCCCTTATCCGACATGCAGAAATCCAAAAAAGACGACCCCAAATGGTTCATGGTGGACCTCACTTTCGTCTCTCGGGCTGAACACTTCATCCCTTTAACACTCCTTCGTTACATCTCAGAAACATCTGAGCTCCCTCCCCAAATCGCTTACATCGGGGAATCAGGCTTCGCAGCCCTCAAAAGTGAGTTCCTGGCTCTTTTTGACATGAATCTCTCGTTTCACCCAACAGCCCAGACATGGACCTCGTCACAAGGGGTAGGTTGAGCGTGCAACGAGTAGACGAAAAAGCATGGGAAGCCATCACTTTATTGGCTACAAATGGAGGATGGGATGATCTAGATTTGAAGCTGAAGAAAGGGAAAACTGACACGACGTCCAAAAAAGCTCCGGCCCCGAGAAGGACGGCCACCAGAGCTAAACCTGTGGCTCGAAAGACGAAGGAAGAGGATGACTTTGAGGAAGATACTGATGACCAGGACGATGACGAGGATTACGAAGACGGCTTTGCTGGAACGTCCAAGAAATCAAGTGGGAAAAAAAGGAAGAGGAAGGGGGATTCTGATGACGACGAATACGTCTCCCCACGAAGAACATCGACCAGGGTGAAACGGTGACCGAATGATATGCATAAGCAGTTCTCCCTTGTCTACTGTATTCGTTTTCATGCTACGATCTTGAGAATCGGAAAGCGAATGCGCATCCCATTACCCACATGCAATCAAACATAAATGCAACTACAATACAAGCTCCTCTAGCTGGTACAGCCCAAGTAAAAGCCCCGTCTGTTCATGTGCCTGCTTCCGTCTCCGTCTCCAATCCACCACTGGCTTCTTTTTCTTGTCCTCCCCGGCCTCTCTCACAGCCTTAACGTGAGCCCTCGCGAAGGACTCGAGAGGAGCCCTCAACGCTTCCAACTCTTCATTGTACGCGATTTGCGGTTCAACATATGAGCGGATATTGCGGAGGATGCGGTGCGCAGGTACACATGCCAATAGTATCAGGAATGTTGCGTCTAACAGCGTTTGCAAAAAGTCTAGAATCTTGATCACCAAGTATCGTCAGTCAGCCGGTCAAGAGACTGCTACTATTAATGGTTACCTTCTCCAAAGGAGGTAGATCCTTATGTTCCTCTTTTGCACGAGGTTTGAAAACAGGGATACCATGTTCGTCGTTCTTGATATCCTTCTTGGACGGTAACATTCTTATATCCTTCGACATCCATCGCAGTATCCAATTCTCGATCACTTTAAGGATACAGAGAATGTCTTCTGCGTCTCGCAAAGAGTGTCGCATGGCGGACCGGAGCGCAGCAGGAGTGGCAGTGTAACGCATGGAGGAGGATAGGAACGACGCTAAAGATGGTAAATCCGCAGCAGAGTCGACTTGCATAGCATTTGCTCCTCTAGACGCCACTTCATTTTCCCGATGTCGCGCGATAACCTGGTAAAGACATTCCATAATCTCCGTTTCAGAGAGGTCCGGCACTTTGGCCAGCGCAAGCTCGATGGATTGCTGATGAATACGTTGATTCAACATGATTGAAAACCGTACCAATCAACACGTACCCAATCATTCTTAGATCGTAGTGTCCGAAGGAGCCCACCTTCGATCATGTGAGCACTGATCAACTGTCTGTTCAACAAGTAGTGAACAATTTCCGACGAATACGGTGTATTGTGCGGTCTTGGAGGTTGGAGAACCGTTATCAACACATCCCTCACGAATGCATGGTTCAGGACAGGATGGCCATCAGACTAGAAGAAAATCATTATTTCAAAATCGCACCAGAAAACTGAGGCGATGTGGCAAGCCTACCATTCCAAGACCGGTAGCAGAATTCACAGTTTTTGGGGCAGCTTGTGATTCACGTTTTTCCCACTCGAAAAACGCCACATTGGCAGCTTGCGGAAGATTTTTCTCCATGGCGGCTCGCATCGTTGTCAGAACCTTGGCCCGCGCCGCGTCCTGAGACGATGAAGAACTGGATGCTGATGCAGTTGCCTGTTCAACCCATCTGGCGCCAGCAGATGCCTGACCCATGGCGTTTGCAATCGTCGATATTGGCGGACACAGGAAGGGAACTACAAGCACATTTGAACGTGATGTGGTTTTTTGGGTGACATCTCCATGGTTTACATTGTGCGGAGATAATACGAGGAAGGCTTGAGAATTGGTAGCCCTGACAAGGCTGAGCTTGATCGATGTATCTTTCGATTGAAGAAACGTGGAGGGAACAGGCAATGCTTGAGATGCGAGCAGTACAGAGAACCGAAGGTCCCATAACAGGAGAATGATTTCGGGGGTAGGCATATTAGTGAGCGCAGACAAGAGGACGTGCGAAGAGGCCAATGAGAGGAGGGAGATGTCTTCAGGACTTTGACTATTGTCGATAAAAGAAAGCCCCGTCAAGTGAAACGGCTCTGTGCTGTTAGATGTGATGGAAATGCCATCGGTTGATTTCAGCAAGTGGGAATGCCATGTACCGTTTCTAGCTGCATGATGTGAATAAGAAATCAGAGGCTCAAAAATCATGAGTACCTAAAAAGCTGAGGTGACCGACGCTGTTACAAGAAATATCTGCTATGTGCTGCATCCCGTTAAACCGCGACTGCGAAAGGAAACGAGTATAATACCTCTGGATCCAGTTGCACTGAACATTCTCCTAGCTCTAGAAAGGTATCATCTTCGCCGAACGACAAAGTCACAACCCGGATTGCCTGCCCAGAACTTGTTATTAAAACGAGAATTGCTCCGCGAGACGGTGTGGACCGTGGTGGAACGAAGGAACATGATGTTCTTGTATAAATGAATACCCGAAGAACATTCTGAGCGATTTTAGATGGTCTCCACATTCCCTTGACGTGCAAACTGCTGTCAAGCACAGTTATTTCGGCCTCACGAGAGTAGGTTAATAACCGAGCAGGAATTTCATCGCAAATGAGGAGTCCTGATGTTTCATGAGGAACCTGGGGATCTTTTGTGTCAAATCTGTATTGAAATGATTGTTACCGGCGACATGCTCACCACGACCGACTTTTTCTTGAAGGACGCCCGATCTACCAAGGGACTTGATAGATTCTCCCTCCATGTCCATATCGTGCGTCCAGCTTCTTGTGCATCTACGTCAGCCGAAGAGGCAATCGCCGCATATGTTGTGCATATTGTGTCTGTGCCTTCCCGTGTAAATCGACTTATGGCTGGGCAACAAAACATTGTTGAAGGACCGAGGGTATGGGAGACCACGGCATGTACGGCCGACACCTTTCCAAGACGATATAACTTTAATATCATCACTGCATAAAACCGTTGAAGACTTACATCCAATACATGTACACCCTCTGCCTGGACAGTCACCGTCGCGTAACCCTCTGAGCTACCGGAAGCGTTTTCATGGGTCGCAGATACATTCGGTGGCAGCCGCTGTTTCTGTTTTGCTCCTGCCCGGTACAGTATTTGTGAGGCTCCGTACGTTGAGAGCACAAAGGGCTCGTTGATGAATGCATTCATCGACGAAAACTTGAAGAGATTGGGTCACATGAGTGACCGCGAACATGTCTCTATCTCGCACTCTCCAACGTACGGTCCCTCGAATATCGACGACACTCGGGCTTTGCACTAGACATCTCTGTATACCGCATCCACGTAGAATACATGCCAGCTCCACATCTCGGAACAGCTCGTTCACCAACATTCTTGCGGACGAAAATCCTCCCCCAGTGCAAGTCAAGTCCATCACAAACCAAGGCATTAATCTTGCTGACGGTCTCATGATACCCTCCGCTTGCATCTTCCTCGAGGGAAAGGTATACCTCTGGGATGTGCCAAGCACTTTGTGGGCTGAATGGACCAAGGATCATTTCGAGATATTCGAGACAGTCATTCCTCGGCCTGGTACGCTCCTTGTCCTTCATGATTATTTCAGTTGCAGCTCACATACGGCGCATAGAAATCCTTTTGCTCGGAACTGGCCTCACATTATCGCAGATCCCGTTGCCATTGCGATCCTATCTGAATCAACTTGGCATTCAAGTCGATGTCATGGACACGGTACGCGCTTGTCCTGCACTCCACGCAACAACTCAATGGAACTCGTAGAGGAACGCCTGCTCGACATACAACATCCTCTCAGAGGAAGGCCGCCGTGTAGGCGCTGCATTGCTGCCAATCTCCTCACGTTCCTGGAAGAAATTACAGAATTCTATCCGTTGACCACGTCGACATCTTGTAGTGGATATAAACGTCAAGGGTCTTCATCCTCCTCTAAATCATCCACTGCCTTACGTTTGCCTTTCCTAACACTTGATATTGGAGTAACGTCATCCTCGATTGGAAGATCGTCCAAGTCTTCGTCCTCGACACTGGGTTGTGTGTATGTGACTGGTAGCACTTCGCCTGAAGCGTATGGCGGAGGGAAAGAAGAAAAAAACAATCATTATATTGGGCAATTTCCATCGAATGACATGTAAAGCCGACGCGAGTATGAAATTGAGCTTACCAGACGGGTCCTTGAACTGGATATAGAGGTTATCATAGCTCGCCAAGTTGTGATCTCTAACCCGTGTCGTCACGTCCAATACTTCGAATTCGCCTTTCACTGCCTTGCAAAGATTGAAATCGTCAAGGCTCTGCACTCTCGGCACATCTTCGACGCGATTAATGTCAGACGACAAAGCAGAAAGAGCCTCGTCCTTAATTTCCGTGATGGTAGATGAGGGTGACACCGTCACGAAGACCGACAGTTTGTGCGTTCTGAGGTGAAGGTAATGGATCTTGG
>Ga0307516_10001096_pt1 | contig 37726 bp, 51 predicted proteins | sample 19_EM_MG_FD_203310 | JGI IMG/M metagenome (GOLD analysis project Ga0307516, IMG submission 203310) | Populus trichocarpa ectomycorrhiza microbial communities from riparian zone in the Pacific Northwest, United States - 19_EM | ecosystem: Host-associated > Plants > Roots > Unclassified | place... | reverse complement strand
AACCCTCTTGATATATAGTATAACATGCTCTATGTACGACTGCTTGGCTTGGATTGAAGTGTTGCGTGTTGTAGTTAGTGTTTTGCATCTCCGTGTCATTTTGCAATACCGGTCAAGTGATAGTAGTAGTACACACAAAATAGTCCATTACAACTAATGGGAATGGCTGACGTAATCACACACATTGCCAGAATTTCACCAAGTCCCTTTGCCTTAAACTAACGTTCACGCTGCTGCGACTCGCACACCAGCGTACCCGACGACACCGATCACCCTGACCACCATCGACAATTACAATAACCCCGCCTTGACCACCACCACCCCCAGCAGCGGCATCGACCACACCACCTCACCGTGATCGCACCCACAAGTATTTTTTCTTTTTGTTTACTAACTATTATCACAGGTCCTCTGCGTGTACACAGTGATGAGACATGGTGTTTTTATTATACAATATCGGTCAAGTGATCGTACTCTCCGCAGTGACACCTAGTCTAAGCTAAACTTTCTTCCTAGAGGAGTGGCACCAGGACATCCATCATTATCGATGTACGAGTTATGTTTTCGACTTTATTGGGCGCAGAAGAAGCCTCCCAAGAGGAGGAACACTCGTCACGTTTAGGGGGTCAGCGACGATGTATTTTCCGCCCTCGATTTCCGGCGTGGAAGTTGCTAGCAAGGCAAGTGTGATCATCTTGATCTCTATTTACTGGTTTAAGTGACGAAGGTCGCGTTATTTGTACCGATATACTTACCAGTAACTGCTAGAATGCGTCCAGGACATGCCCATCTTCCGAAACCGAACGGCAAGTAACCTTGGCCAACTGTTGATGAGGCGGGTCCTTCCTCCCACCGACAGGGGTTAAATTCTGTGGCATTTTTGCCATACATTGTTTGGCTACGATGGGTGAGAGTGGTCAAAGGGTAAATCAGATTGTCTGCGCATGCACGGTAAGCAAGGTTCATACCATAACCAAGGACGGCAAACCTTTTGGAATGATGTGTTCACCAAGTGGGACGTCGCGAGTTGTCGCTCGGACGACACTCAGTGTGTCTCCTTTCGTTCTAAATACTTCGCGTATGAATGAATCCAGCGTCGTCGAACGACGTAAGGCTTCATATGATAGCCTTTGGATCCCATTGTTATCTATGCTGTCCGCAACGACAGACAGCTCTTCGCGTATGGCTGGTATGTATTCTTTTCGCGTAGACAACTCGAACACGACCCAGACTGCGACAGCTGCCGTCTGATGGACAGAAGCAAAGATAAAGCTGCGTCGTCAGGCAGTTTAGGTGAGTGAAAATTGACCATGCAGGACAAATCAACATACCCAAGGACCAATGTGGACACCCACAATGTCGAAAGGATCGAAACATGACCTTGATCGTCGGTGTACATCCTGGCGATGTAGTGGACTAGCGGCTCCTGAGAGTGAGTTAGATCACACGCAACCGCTGTAATAGGTACATTTACGTCATGTGTTTCTTCCTCGTCAAGCTCATCCAATGTGCGCGTGTGTAGGGGTCGGTATTTGCGACCACTCATCTCTTTCCATATAATTGGAACGATGACCCGGAAATATTTGAAGATGATAATCCCCGACACCAATTTAACCCTAAGTATTCGCTTACTCTTTGGACGGGGCAAGGGAATCTACGGTGCGTACCATGTGACAACTTTCCAGAGTGTTGGATATGTCCGTGCGAAAGGCGAAGTGTTTTGGTACATCCCAGTCATGACCGCAATTGCATGTGCGGTTTCTTCTGTGACCTGTAGGTTGAGATCATTTACGTTATGCTGCAGGTGATAGTTATGATAGGTCGTGAGTACCAAAGATATTGTGGTACCTCTACTCAATGTGCTTACCTTGCCCAGAGCAGCAATCAGCATTGCCTCTGCGATGCAGCGATGCACGTGTGCGAATAGATCAACGCCCTTTCCAGACAGTTGTGATTCGTCTATCATTTCTTTTGCGCAATTGTTGAAAGTAGGAAATACTGACATACCCACAAGGCAGCGTCAGAGCCTGGGACCATATCCTTCGAGGCTAATACTTACTTTGATCCACTAGTTTATCTATTCTTGAGATGATCCCCCCGGTGACCATCATGTGCACGTTCTTGAAGAATCTTCCCTTGCTCAGGGGTATCAAAAACCCCAGATTGAGAATCTATGGTGCACATCGTAGGTCCACACGTCATATCATTTATATTAGATCACTTACCCTTGCCGTTCCGTGTTCAAAGCTGAAGTTGTGGTCATCTGCCAAGATATCTTTGGTGAGTTCTTCGTCAACAATATACTCGAGCTGTGTAGACGCTTTAGAACATGATTAAAGAGAAGGAGGTCCTACCCACTCTTCCTTTCCTCCGCACACCAATGACAGGCCCGTGTTTCAGTAGTGCCGACTCATAGGCTTCCTGAGGACATGTGAACATTTCGTCCGCCTGGCCAGGTAGTGATGAGTTAAATTCGAGATTAGGATACCATAACTCACAGGAATATCTATTATTGGAGGATATCGATATTTCTTGCCGTTATTTGACAACTGTTGGGTATAAAGTGAGGTTTTCTCCACATATTAGCAAATGACACTCACCTTGGAACGCTTCCGTTGTCGGATGAACAGGAAGAAAATGGCGAAAAGAATTAGGGTCCCTATAATTGGTAGTCGGCGGCCGTATCGTGCCGGAAGTGTATGGAAGATGAGAAGCGAAAACGTGTTGGAATAAGATGCACAGTGATCAGTTGCAGCCCGTGTGGGGCAACAGGGCAATGACCCCGTGGCTGGAGACCCCATTGACCTCTGCCTTGGTAATCTGATTGGAGGAACTGAGCGAGATTTATCTGCCGGTATACCATCTTTCTTATACTTCCAATTCGCCGCCTGTGCTCCCCTGCAATGGCTAATGGCAACATTTTTCTGGCGCAGCTGCGGAGAAAGCTAGTCTCGAATTAGGCGTTACAGTGCCCTCGGCATATCCCAGAGACTATAACGTCTGGGAACGTTCCGTAACAATCACTGATCTAGCCACAAGATCGCGCCCAGTCCATCCACCACACAATGGACGCATATTTTTCAGTTCCTTCGAGGCCACTGTGGACGAGTTTCTCCACACGCAGGAAAGTTCCCTGAGGGATCCAAAGGACGCTATGACGAGTTGGGGAGTCTGGGGGGATACCATTTATGTAAGTTGTGGGCTGGTGCCACTGCATCGACCAACGGTTCTGCCCGTTCATTTGCCAACTTAATACAAGCGGTCTTGTATGGAATGCCGGACCACAGTGCTTCTTTTGGGCGTGGGTTGTTCGGTATTCTATACAAAACCACTTGCATCGAGGCAAGTGATAATCGATAATCGATTGCTGTAATCAACGAGGCAGGTTGGTCCGCTCCGCAACTTACACAAATCGTACCCCTTTACACTCATCAACTAGTTGATGCAAACAGCCTTGCGACCTGTACATACTAATCTCGATCAACTTGATTGGCACGCAGCTTTGCCATGTTGTTTATTACTACTATTCCATTTGGTGCCAACCGGGAGCAAATGGATTTAACAAACTGCTTCTGAGCTGTGATGGAATGCTATGAAGCCGACGATGCCAATCGCACGCTATTTATTGTGTACAGCTGAGTGTACAATTTAGATATACTATGTCGTATGTACCCGCACTATTAGTATGTATTGGTCAGGAAATAGTAGTCTAAGAATAGGAGGAAGGATAATGAAAATAAATGGACTGGCTCAAGAGCTCGGGTATAAGGAAATGTTCGTCTTCCCGCAGAGACACAAGTGGTAAGACAACGCAGACTAAAGAAAAGAAGATGTAGAATATCGGCTGGGGGGTCGTCTCTTCACTTACGTAAACACCCGAAATGCTCGGGCCGGAGCTTGGTTGGCCATCCAGTATCGCGGCCGCGCAGGCCCATCCGCTGTCCATCCAACACCAAGAGGTACGAATGTCTTCGACTTTTGGATACCTGTAATCGTTGACTTGTCTGTTTGTGGTGCTGTAGTTTCGGACACACAATGGTGGTGGAAAGCAAACATGTGGGCGCTCCACAGGTTCTCAACGTAGCTCGAATTGCCACGTTAGTTGGATCGATCGTAGTTGCACTTTGTTCTGGAACTAACTACGTTCGTCCCACTGTTATCAATGTCCTAGTGTGGCTCTTCTGACGTCCTAACAGATCTATTCGGGTAGGTGGAGATCAATAGCCAAGTGCTTGCAGATCCCTGATTGTGACTGAGGCGCTTAGCTTACGCTCCGCAACTCGGAGCTCGTCTTCACATCTCTCACACCCAGGTCAATATCGTCGGGCTCGCTGGAAACTGTATGTCGTCTCTCTCCTCTGCGTTTGAGCATTGTTCGAGCTTACGTCTTATAGTTGGTGTTTATATTTTTGGACCCGTATGTGGTCGCATTGTAGATGCCAAGGGACCTCGGATCACTCTCATGGGGGCCTTCATATCCCTGCTAGTTGGATACACGGGAATAAAGTACATATATGACGATGGCATTGGCTCAGGCGCATCCATCTCGCCAGTGCATTTTGCCATGCTCGTCATGTGCTCGTTTTTAACTGGCCTTGGAGCAATCGGGGGCCTATCGTCTGCCATCAGTACTACGGCCAAAAGCTTCCCACAATCTTTGGTACGTAGTCTCTTCATGCTTCCAGATAGCTGTTGCCGTTTACCACTTCCTGGGAAGAGCGTGACAACCAGAGCTTATCTCATGCCTTGTCTTCACAGCACGCTACAGCGACGGCACTCGTTCTCTCAGGTTATGGGCTCTCCGCCTTCTTTTTCTCGACCGTTGCGCACACTTTCTTCACAGGCGATACGTCAGCTTTATTGAATTTACTTGCCCTCGCTACCTCCATTCCCATGCTAGTGGCACTGTTCATCATGAGACCTATACCTCTCCCAACAACCTCTCCGGGTCTGAGGTCAAATGGGGACCAAGACTACGAAACAATCTCAAGCGGGGAGACAATACATTTCATTCCAGGGCTCGATATTGATTCGCTGGACAGACAAGAGCAGCAGAGTTGTACACCTCTCCTAGGCGATCGGTCCAGGAACGGTGGTGCTCGTGTAGGCCAGTCTTCCTCCGCAGCTGAAATGGGCCACTCCCACGGTGCGAGTCCCCCACGGGCTGATAAACTGCCAAACGTATACGGAATCCAGCTCTTTATGACTCCCGACTTTTACATTTTTTTGACCATCGTGTCACTTTGTAAGTCTGCGAAATTCTCCCCTGAGTTCCGACCCTAACGAGACCCTGAAGTGAGCGGAACTGGCCTAATGTGTAGGATACCTTTGCAGCTGCCAGGATCATATCCCACTGATGAACTCGGGTGCAGATATTAACAATGTTGGCTCGATCTCCCTGGCTCTCTTGGCCAAATCGAACCCGGACTATGACCAAGTAGAAGCCTCTAAATGGCAGAGCGCACAGGTATCGACATTGAGTGTAGGTAATTTTGCTGGCCGAATACTGTGCGGTAGGTGTTCCCTTGTCCAATACATGTTCTCTCGCTCAACTGACGCTTCACAGGACTCATCTCGGACTTCATACGCACCAAACTGCACCTTCCCCGTGCATACAGCTTATGTATCGTGTCTTCACTCTTCATAGTATCGCAGGTACTCGCAATCAGCGTTTCGCGGGTCGGTGCATTATGGATCGCAACTATATCGCTGGGACTTGCTTATGGAAGCCTCTACGGCGCACTGCCAGCGATATTGATTGAGTGGTTCGGTCTAGGTGTGTGTACAATGCCTCACCATACCGATTCCCATGAATGAATGCGCTGGCGCCGCTATTTCCACGTTCGCAGCTCATTTATCCGAGAACTTTGGATACCTATGCTTGGCGCCACTCATTGGCGGGAACCTCTTCTCGATCATGTTCGGGCGCAACCTCGATGCGCATACTTCGAGTGCGGACCCGAATGTGCCCCCTGGTTCCGGGAGCGGACATGCATTGCGAGGGCTAATATCTCGCGACCTTCCGACAGAGCGTCAGTGCCTAGTTGGACGGGCATGTTACGTATCGAGTCTGCGCGTCACGTTGATGGCGTGTATTGTTGCACTGGCGCTGAGCGCGTGGGCTGGGATTCGGGAGAGACGACGGCATCTAAGGGTCCTCGAGTGAGTGTACGCCGTGCAAGGTCACCGGCGTCATTCGACGCTCGAGTCGAACAATTCAAAGGTAACTGTATTCACCTTACCTATTACTGTAATTGTGGTTCAACATCACGAATCCTTTTCCACCCGGGGTCATACATACATATCGGCAGTCATTTGGTATTTAGTTAAGGGCATGCAGAATATCATTTTTCTGGGGGCTTTGAAAAGGGCATACGTGACCCAATTCAATAGTGCCAATTTTCTAGCCGCTGGTATGAGGAGTGCGGTACCTGTAGCCTTGGAATGTGTATATAGTAGGAGATGGTACGTACCCTAATATGCAAGGGCGACGTAGCCTGTCTATGACATTTTGTAGTACTTGGTGGCAAACTGACAAACCAAGCACTGCAAAATTTCATAGGCAGGTCACCAGACTAACTAGGAGGGGCTGAGATGTGAGTCCTAGCTAGTCTGAACAACAAATTTTGAGGGTTACCTACGAGAGATTCTGGGTCACCAAACTACCTAGTAGTCCTTCGCATCGAAGGATGTCAGATCAATACGTAGTAAACTTTGTGTATGTTTGTGAGAAGAACAACGTTAACCAATTACGGACTTGAGTTGAGCCTAAGCCTCGCAAATGGCGCAGTCCTGTCTACCCCCAAGAACGTCTGGCGCGTAGTGCTTGGGTTGCGCCGTATCATCTCATTATTTCTTTGCCATCGCACTGGTGGTGCGTCCGTCTGGTTCGAGATGTTCTCAGCGATGGATGGTGAACGGAAGATCCCAAGTCTTCTAAGTGTACCCCGGATTGCCACCTTACTGGGTTCTATCCTCGTTGCTCTCTGCACTGGCACGAACTATGTATGTGCGACCGTCATCTGCAGACCACTTGGAGTCCTGACCTTCGCTGATATACTGTAGATCTATTCTGGTGGGTGGACGTTCACTGTGGACTTGATGCAAATTCCCTGAAGCACAGCGGTGCCTAGCCTATGCACCACAACTCGCAGCGCGCCTTCACATTTCACATACCCAGATCAATGTCGTGGGTCTCGCTGCTAATGGTGACGTTTCTCAGTCTCGAGGGTAGGCATCCGTTTTGACACACCCCAGTTGGCGGAACCGTTTCTGCACCTCTACTTGGCCGCTTCGTAGACACAAAAGGCGCCCGGATTCCGCTCATTGGAGCTTCCTTATGTCTTCTGGGTGGATACTCAGGATTACAGCGCATATATGATAATGGTATTGGAACTGATACATCCATCTCACCGACTTCTTTTGCCATGCTTATAATATGTTTGCTACTCACTGGTTTGGCAACTGGGGCTTCCTCAGCTGCCATCAATACCACAGCCAAGAGCTTCCCGAAATCGGCAGTGAGTTGTCTATTATTTCGCCCAGGACGGGCGTCCTGCGGGAAAGTGTATCGAGTTAGTTCTCCCTCATGCCATGTCTTTGCAGCACGCCACAACGACTGGCCTTGTTCTATCTGGCTACGGGCTCTCGGCCTTCCTATTCTCAGCCATTGCGCATACGTTCTTTCCTGGTGATACCTCAGCTTTGTTACACCTCCTCGCTCTTGGTACTTCCATACCCATACTAGTGGCATTACTTGTCGTGCGACCCATACCTCTCCCTCCAACCTGCACGAGCCCAATGATGGATGGAAGCGAAGGATATGAACCAATTCCGACGGGAGATATTATACCCCTCACTACTGGAGCTGAATTTAACATGGTGAGTATACCATCACGGGAGAGCTGTACGCATCTTCCGGAGGACCAGCTCGAGGATGCAGGGCATCATCCACCGGAATTGTCGCCCACCTTAGAAACGGGTTGGGTAACAAGTCGTAACCACTCGCGGGCTGATGGATCGCCAGATATACATGGAATCCAGCTCCTCATGAGTCCAGACTTTCACCTTATTCTAGCTATCACTTTACTTTGTAAGTTTAGTGAACCTACATCTGTGGCAGCGACTTCTGATGACATTTGAACTTCAGTGAGCGGAACTGGCACAATGTGTAAGGTCTTCTCCAATGTGTTGTTGCATGGTCAATTGACGAAATGGACGCAGATATTAACAACGTTGGGTCCATCGCCTTGGCTCTCTACGCCCAGTCGAACCCGGAGTACGACCATCTAGAAGCCTCCAAATGGCAAGTTGCGCAGGTTTCGACATTGAGCTTGGGCAACTGTGCTGGTCGAATCGTAATAGGTAGTGTTCTTCTTTTCCGTCTCTTTGCTTCCAAACTAAAGCTTTATAGGACTAATCTCAGACTTTATGCGCTCCCATCTTCACATTCCGCGTGCATACTGCCTGTGCATCGTGTCTTCGGCATTCATAATATCCCAGGTGTTCACACTCAGTATTTCGAACGTCGACGCGTTATGGATTGCAACTGTGTCGTTGGGATTTGCTTATGGAAGTCTGTGGGGATCCATGCCGGCTATCATGATCGAGTGGTTCGGTCTCGGTAAGTCCACGTGCCTCCTCCTGTATCGCGCACATATAGGTTATTCACGGGATGCGCAGCCCATCTGGCAGAAAACTCAGGATGGTCCGCGTTTGCTCCCCTCGTTGGCGGGAACCTTTTCTCGATCATGTTAGGAAGAGATCTCGATGCGCATACGCCAATCCAAGTCTCAGCATCCTCAGAACTCCGGCGCACATGGACCGCGTTACCGCGGGCTGGCATGCCATCAGAGCACCAATGCATACTCGGTCGGCAATGTTATGCTTCGAGTATCCGAGTTACACTTGTGGCGTGTATTGTTGCGTTGGTGCTGAGTATGTGGGCTGGGATCCGGGATGGACGACGTCGTAAGTCGTGAGTCGTGCGTGGTAGGGCTGGGTCTTTGTGTGGCATATACAGTAGAATTAATGCATGTAGAGTTGCACTTGGTCTCCGGGGATGTTTTCTTGCGACTTTGCATTATGTAATGGCAGTAGCTAAATCGTCTCTTCATTCAATGATTGATCCAATTGAAATTCTCCAAAACTCGTCACGATATCCCTTTCACAAATGCTACTAAAACACAGGCATCGGGACTTCCATGATCATGACCAGTGATATCCACCAGCCGCCTGACGTGCGGAATGGTGTTGAGAAGCTTGGTGTTACAGTATTCGGATTACCGCCTTTACACTGCTATTATTGATACACTCACGTCAAGCTCCAAGCCATGGTCCCGATTATCGCCCGAGGAGAAAGGACGGGTCAGCTTAGGCCAGCTCCCATACCCACCTCTTGAACGCGATGTCATTCCCGCCCATAGTCAAGGATGCGGAGCACAAACTCTCGGATCTTCTCAGCATATCTAGAATTGCCTCGCTGCTGGGTTCTATCCTTGTTGCGCTCTGTTCTGGTTCAAACTATGTATGTCTGTGCGAATCAATTATCATCTGTGCATTTTTCCTTCTAATACTTATAAATACAGATTTATTCCGGTGGGTTCAGGTTTACGATGGAATACTTGCGACGTATTCTGAACAAAATTGGTGGCCAGTCTACGCACCACAGCTCGGAGCTCGCCTGCACTTGACAAATACCCAGCTCAACATCGTGGGACTCGCTGCCAATGGTGTGTAGTCTCTCTCTGACCCGACTTTAAGCCTATCTGTCGACGTACGCAGCTGGTACATACATTTCCGGCCCTATTATGGGCCGCGTTGTAGATGCGCATGGGCCTCGTATCCCGCTCATCAAGGCTTTTATCTTTTGCCTCGTGGGATACGGTGGAATAAAGCGCATGTTTGACGAGGGCGTTGGCGCAGGTGAAATCCTCTCCGCGCAGCAGTTTGCAATGCTTGTTTTGTATTCGTCGTTAACCGGTTTTGGGGGCGGTAGCGCCACATCCTCCGCCGTCAATGCAACGGCCAAGAGTTTTCCTCAATCGACCGTATGTTTCATCTTTCCATTCCCCCCAAGGAAGAGCATGTTGGCGAGCACTGTGACTCAGATGCTGGCTGCTCTGATGAAGGAGTGTAATTAGTGCAAATTATCTCATGGCTCGTTTCCACAGCACGCGATAACGACTGGCCTTGTCGCCTCTGGTTACGGAATCTCGGCGTTCTTTTTTTCGACCATGGCGCGCACCTTCTTTCCGGGGGATCCGTCAGCCCTACTGCTTCTCCTGGCTCTTACCACATCCATGCCCATGCTGTTAGCACTATTTGTCGTGCGACCCATTCCCCTTCCGTCAACTCATCAACCTCTGAAGGCAGACCAATACGAGGACCACGATTCAACTTCCAATGAAGCGGTTGTGCCTTCCATTCGTAGTGCCAGTGCAGTCGGCATGCTTACCAAAGCAGTCGGTATGATCGAAGGAGATGAACGTCAACCTCTCCTTGGAGTGTCTGTGCCTTCCATTCCTGAAACCAATGCGGTCGGCATAATTGAGGCAAATAGTGGCCAACTTGGAGCAGCCGTGTCTTCTGTTCGTAGTAACGATGCAGTCGGCATACTTACCAATGCGGTCAGCATGATTGGAACGGATAGTCGCCAACCTCTCCTTGGTACTCAGAGGGTTGCTAATTATCAGGGTGTCCCTGAATCATCAACCCTTGCGGAGATGGAGTTAGCCATTGGTCAGAGTCGTTCACAGACAGAAGGGTTACCTGACATATATGGCATCAAGCTCCTCAGAAGTCCAGACTTTTACCTTCTCATCACCATTGTATCACTTCGTAAGTTTTGTCCAAGCTTGACTTTCCCTCTCTGACGACGTCTTGCAGTGGCAGGGACAGGATTGATGTGTCAGTTTTTTTTTTGTCGCAGAAGGGCGCTACTGACACAGCGACAACGTCGATGCAGACATTAATAATGCTGGCTTGATCACTCTGGCTCTGTACGTGAAGGCCAACCCAGCCTACGATGAAATAGAAGCCTCAGCATGGCAAACCGCACAAGTATCGATTTTGAGTATCAGTAACTGGGCTGGCCGGATATTAATTGGTAGTTTATTATTTTCTCTATACGTTGTTACCCCTGACAAACATTGTAGGCGTAGTCTCGGACTTCATGCGAACTCATCTCCACCTGCCTCGTGTATACAGTTTGTGCATCGTGTCTTCACTGTTCATAATTTCCCAGATGGCAGTAATTAGTGTGTCGAGTATCTCCGGGCTGTGGATGGCAAGTGTTATGGTGGGAGTTGCATATGGTTGCCTCCTTGGGACGCTTCCCTCGGTTGTCATAGATTGGTTTGGTCTGGGTGAGTGCAATAAATCCTTTGTCCGTATCGTGTACAGAAATCGCTCACGTACTGATCACCGCGATCTATTGACCGTCGTCATCGAATGTGAATAGCCCATCAATCGGAAACCTTGGGATGGGTAATGCTATCACCACTCCCATCCGTGAACCTCTTTGCAATCATGTTTGGGCGAAACCTCGACGCACATACGCCAAGCCAGGACTCGGAATGGCCTGCGCTTACTCAACGTGCTATCCCTATGTTTAGCAAGTTAATGCTGCAGGACATTCCATCGGAGCGTCAGTGTCGCATCGGTCGAGAGTGTTATGTATCGAGTCTCGGAGTCACACTCGTGGTATCTATGGTTTCTCTGATGCTGAGTGTGCTGGCTGTGATTCGGGATAGATGGCGGAACCGAGCGAGGGCGAGGAGTAACGAATAACTTTGGGGGAGGGAGGTCGGACCCCCAGAGGGCGAAAGACGGGTCGGCGTAGTTGAAATCCATTGTACTGTATTTTCTGACTATCAACGGTATGTCTGTGGTAGCAATCATGTCCCCTGTTCCACCGTCTTTACATCCACGCTGCGATGCAAGAAATGTTGCACCACAGTAGCTGAATATGCACTAAGCCGAAGACGGAATCCTTTTTTTTAATTACATAAATGCAATTATAGTGCTTCGGGGTGAACCACCCCATGTTGCACTCCACTGACTAGTATGTACATACCTACGGGCCTCTGTGGCCTTTAAAACTACCAGTATTTCTATACGAACACAGTCCCAGCTGCTCGATGAAGATGCAGTGGAACCAAGAGGAGGTCAAGGGTACTACGCCACTCTCTGCAAGTGACCACTTAGGTCGAGTCCTGCGTGGGAATTAACGGACAGGTAAAGGACGGGTGCTGTAGGCGGGGTGAGAGCATGGTGGTACAATGTACTTGATGCAGAGTGCTGCTATCCTCTTGGACAGGTCGGGATAGTTTGAGTATTGATTCTTCTTCGTATTTAAACTGGGCATGTGGTGACGAGCATGGGGATGTTACAGACTGAACACACTGCTGTGATCTACTGGGACGTGAGTGCGGACCCATTCTTCGAAGTGGGGAGAGAACTGGAAGCAACGGGAGGTGGCGTGGTCTCGGCACTTGGGGTAGAAGATGGACCGTTGTGGACCGAAGTGTATCTTGACTGCTACAGCACGTTCCGTGCACACTTCACACTTCCATTGCAGTAGTCTCATGTTGACTACTCCGTCATCCATGAGTAGCCAGTACCTAATTCCGTCATCCTCCCCTTGTACATAGGCACGACATTGTTCTTCCAGTGGCAGGCTAACGGATGCATTGGAGGTGATCTTCTGTTGGCTCCGGGTGAGGGTCAGAGCGGGTTTCTGACTCTGAGTCCGTATCTGAAGACAGGGCTATCAGGTCCTCTGTCGCCGTTGGAGTGGTTTGGTTCGGCTGGGAGCTGGGTTTAGCAAGAGGTTGGGCTGCTGACGGTGTGGGGGTGGGCGGGTCTGGGCGGGTGGTGGCTGCGCTAGTCTTGTCTGTTGGAGTAATGCTGACAGTGGCGGTATATTGCCCAGGGTTCTGTTTCTCTTGTTCAACGGAATTTGAGTGTTTATGCGTCTTTTTCTTCCTGGCAGAGCAGGTGTTGGTGTTGAAATAGGGTTCATAGCTGGTTGTTCCGGCGTTGAGAAGTTCTAGGATAAATAAGAAGATCGCCTTTTTCGCGATCAGGGAGGAGGATAGAGTTAAGGGGGTGCCGATACAGGTAAAGGCCATCTTCATGAGGCGTGCATGGAAGGTTGGGGAGAATTCGACCCACGAGAGTCGACCGGTCTCATCTTTTATCGCGGCGACTGTTTCAGCAATAAGGTGGGCTCGCGAAAGATATAGTCTGTCTCGGAAGGTGTTCAATATGAATATGTCAACTGACGAGAGATTGGATAGTGGTTTCGAGTCCATTATGGTTTTTCAACCGTGGGAAAAGCCCGAGCTGGTAACGAAAGAAAGACGGAATCTCATAAACGCGGCCCCTCTTCGCTTCAGGTTGTATTCAGTACTGCTCTGCTCTTCAGGCTTGCCTCGGGATGGCCGACGTGAAACGCAACATTCCGAGTCTCCTCAGCGTGCCCCGGGTCGCTACTTTATTGGGATCCATCCTGGTTGCTCTCTGTTCTGGTACCAATTATGTCCGTGCAACTTCATGTAGCCAATCCACTTGTTCTGACGCCCGCCAATTCAGATATTTTCCGGTGGGTAGACCTTGATAAGTCCAGTTCCTGCAAGATCCCTGAACCACAACGATGCTCAGCCTATGCACCGCAACTTGGAACTCGCCTCAATATCTCACATACTCAGCTCAATGTCTTAGCGCTCGCAGGCCATGGTATGCGCCATATCAAATACCACCACTCCGAAGGCGTCCTCATGTTTGTTCGTAGCTGGATTTTACATCTCTGGACCCGTCTGGGGTCGCATTATTGATGCTCGTGGACCTCGAATTCCGCTCATCGGGGCTGCCGCGTGTGTTTTCATTGCGTACGCAGGAACGAAGCGCATATATGACGATGGCATTGGTACCTCCACGTCACTCTCGCCGGTGCTGTTTGCCTTGCTCGTTGTACTTGCGATGTTCATCGGCTTCGGGGCAAATGCAGGCCTGAATTCAGGCGTCAATACGACTGCCAAGAGTTTTCCGGAATCAGCTGTGCGTATCCTGCCACGTCGTAGGAGAGGCTACTAACGAATGGACTGATAGCATGCTACCGTGATTGGTCTTGTCTTTGCTGGTTTGGGCCTCTCGGCGTTCTGTTTCTCGACTATCGCGCACGTATTCTTTCCCGGAGATACATCTTCTCTGTTACACCTCCTTTCTCTGTCCACCTCTCTACCTATACTGTTCGCCTGGTTCATTGTGCGGCCCATCCCTCTTCCCTCTTCCCACCTGGATCCTAAGGCGGACCAATGCCAAGCTCATGAGCCGATTCAGAGTGGAGAACCTGCACCTTATATCACTGAGACAGATGCCCGTACAATAAACATAGGAGAACCAGACTATCTCACTCCTCTCTTGGGGAACCGGCATGAGACCCACGATCACTGTGTATCCGAGTCATCCTCTGCTCTGGAGATAGGGCAAGTCCGGGACCAGAGCACTGAAGCCGAGAGACCCGACATCCATGGAATCCAACTGTTTACTAGTCCGGACTTTTATATTATTATCTCTATTATGACACTTCGTAAGTCGGCATCTCGTTGTAGATTGTTTTATGTCTGATTGCATCCTGGAGTGAGCGGAACGGGCCTGATGTGTGAGTTGCTCTCCGTTACTAGGGGTTAGTTCTCCCCTGATGCACCTGGTCCAGATGTCAACAACATTGGATCGATCACCCTGGCTCTCTATGCCAAGTCGAATCCGTACTACAATCAAATAGAGGCTGCCAAATGGCAAGCCGCCCAAGTATCGACATTCAGTATCGGCAACTGCGCTGGTCGTTTCCTAATCGGTAACACACCCTTTCCTCATACTCTCCCGCTCACTTAGCATCTCCCGCAGGCGTCATCTCAGATTTCACACGCACATACCTTCGCCTACCTCGTGCATACTGCTTGTGTATCGTGTCCTCAGCTTTCATAATCTCCCAAGCATTCGCTATAGGTGTGTCGGACGTAAGTGCGCTGTGGATACCAAGTGTTCTAGTGGGGCTTGCATATGGAAGTGTGTGGGGGGCATTCCCGCCAATCGTGATCGAGTGGTTTGGCCTGGGTGAGTGCACATACGCTTCAACTCACGTACCGCTATTCATGACTCCTATGCAAAAGCACATTTATCGGAGAACTGGGGATGGGTCGCAATGTCTCCACTTGGTGGCGGCAACATTTTTTCGATCATGTTTGGACGCAACCTCGATGCGCATACGCCAAGTCAGGACGTAAAGGCTATTTTACCGGGTGTCAAGCGTGCCGTAGTTGCGTTGGGTATGATGGTGTCGCAGGGTGTTCCACCACAGCGACAATGCCTGGGCGGTCGGGAGTGTTATGTATCTAGTCTCTGGGTCACACTGATGGCTTGTGTGGTTGCGCTGGCACTGAGTGCGTGGGCTGGTATTAGGGATGGGCGGCGGAGTCGTATGAGGATTTAGAGTAGGTTGTGGGCATGCATGAAAGGTTCAGCAACGATGATTCATGAAATATATATACTTGGTGACCTAGCAATGTGTTCAACGTTCAGGTATCTATGTCTTATGTCTGGTCAGCGTACGACGTGTATGGCACAATCTATACAATGGCTCTGGCAAAAAAAAAACTACCTTCTACACGAAAGAATACAGACAGAACACGAAACAGACTCAGATAACTTAGCTCACAACGACAGAGATGGCAGCACACAGTTCTGTACGAAGTATTCATGGAACCGTCCGTCTTTTGTCAGTTCGGGATGAAAAGTGGTCATCAAATGCTTGCCCTGGCGAACAGACACTATCGTTCGGGGGTCATTGGGATCGAGCTGTAGCGGTGCGGTAGAGGACTTTGGAACGGTCCCAACAGGTAAACGAGCTACGACATGCATCGGCGGTGCATCTGGAGATGGGTGCAGTGCCAAGATGACCTGGGATGGGTGTGTCCATGGGTTTGATCCAAGTCAGATAAGAACAAAGACGTACGGGTGCACGAATGAAGACGCCCGTGAATGGCCTCTCTGAGTTTTGCAGCCCATCGACTATCAGAGGTGCCTCGAAAGATTCGACCTGACCCGATGAGTCATAACATGCGCGGATGACATTTATGACCCATACCTGGGAGCCCCATCCATTTCTAGCCACTGTGACGGACATGCCGCCCAGAAGATCTTGTCCGCCTTTTTTGGTGTTCTCTACGACCTGGGCAAGGAGGATGGCACCTGCACATGTTCCCCAGATTGGCTTCGCCTTGGAAAACTGTCTCAACGGTTCCAAAAGGCCAGCTAATTTCGCCAATAGCGCAATAGTAGTTGATTCTATGAAAGGTTAGCGAAGGGTGACATAAAGGGACACGCCGTGCACCTCCGCCTGGAATAACGAGTGCGTCACATTTTTCGAGATCGTCTGGTGTGCGGACCAAAGAGACGGTGACCTTTCTTGCAGATGGGATCTTTTGAAGAGCGGTCTGATGCTCGGCGAAAGCGCCCTGGAGAGCTGGATGCAGACTGAGCACGATACCTCCGACGAGAGGCGCTACTCACCTAGGATTCCAACAGTAGTCTTGCAGGCCTGCATTTGGGACATTTGTGAGATCAAGAAACAACAAAGAACACGCCAGCTACGATGCTCCCCGCGCAAGAACTCACAGTGGCAGATGAGGTCGGGAGACAGAAAACAATTTTGCCCCTCTGCAAATTTCGAGTATTGGCGAGGCGGGCCGGGCGTGGGAAGAAAAAGGGCAGTCATCTGATTCTGCGATGACTAAGCGACGCATTGCGTTTTTTCCGTTCCAACAACCACCATCTTCGACGACCTCGACATGGCTGAGCTCGACGCTGACCTCTACGGCGGTGAGTTGTTGGTGCTGCAGAAGAGCGCAGAAGTTGATATAGTCTAACAGACCTGTACGGAAACGACGAGTCGGACTTTGCTGCTGCGGTCGAGGTAAACGAGACCAAGCCCGATGTTCAGCAGACGCCAGAGGTGCCATCCGAAATACCGGTGTTCACAACATCGAATCCCCCGGAATTCAAGCAGGAGCCCTCAGCAAATGCGCATGCTGCCCTTCGGCCGAAATCGGAACCTCTATCCCAGCCCACGTATCAAGCAATACCGACCCATTCTAGCCCGACATCTTATTCGACAACTCCGCAACAAATTCCCACGTACCAACAGCCTCAGCCATCAGACTTGAAGGCGGATCGGCCTGAACGAAGTATCCGACCCTCAGAAATGAAAGATGAAGGGTGAGTTGTCGAGGTTGAGCTTACCCCTGATGCCATCAATTAGACCCTGGGGTCGCTGCTGCTGCCGCAGCATGTGGGAGTTTGGCTACTAGCTCTGTAGTCGGTCACATCGTCGTCTCGCCTAGCTACTCAGCTATCGACTAAGACTAGGCTAGCTCTACCGTATCCACTTCCCTACCTCTAGCCTACGCTAGGCTAGCACAACGCTCCGACACAGTAGCGTCCTCTCATTTTCTCTCTGTCATAACGTCTCCTGTCCTTTACAGATAACTAATAGCACCTTTGCTTTTTGCATGTCTCTCTCCGACGTCGTCCTTCGACGTGCTGCGTCCGTACCTCAACTGTCCATGCTCTTGTGCTTGTGCGGTCCCGGCTTTACTATCTATAGCAAGATGTTCATTGGCGGTCTCAACTGGGATACAACCGATGGTACTTACATCGCCATTAATTTCTTGTACCGTTCAGTAGCACTAAATAGGCTTTTGTTTCACGTCATAGAGTCGCTCAGGAACTACTTTTCGCAGTTCGGTAAAGTAGATGCATGCACGATCATGCGCGATGCTGCTGGTCGGTCACGGTGTTTTGCGTTCCTGACCTTCGAAGACCCTGCGAGCGTCAATGCAGTCATGGTCAGAGAACACTTTCTGGACGGAAAAATCGTACGTCCGCCCCTCGTGTTTTTGCAACATGGCTTTCCTCGGCGCTCATGGTCATCGTGTGCCTTCATTATCGATAGATTGACCCAAAACGAGCAATACCGCGCCAGGAACACCAGCGTGCTACCAAGCTATTCATTGGTGGCTTGCCTGGCAGCGTCACGTCTGAATCCATGAGGGACTTTTTCTCCCAGTTCGGCAAGGTTATTGACTCGACGGTCATGCTTGACCGTGAAACTGGACGAAGCAAGGGCTTCGGATTCGTGTCATTCGAAGATACAGATGTCACGCCCTTCCTGGGCTTCGGCAAGCTTGAGATTGATGGTAAACTTGTACGCCGTCCTCGTACAGGACCACGTGGCTTCCACGCTGACCATTCGCGGATTTTTCTAGATTGATGTTAAATTAGCCCAACCCCGCTATCAGCGTGACCATTTCAACGAAGACGGGACTACTAATCAGTACACCAGGGGGACTGGATTTAATGCGCAGGGGGGTGGAAACTTTAACGCTGGTGCAGCGACGGGCACAGGTACCGTCAGTACTGGAATGCCTACCGGTGGGGCAATGCCCGCTGCTTCTGGGGGAAACACCCCGTTCGACCCGCAAGCACTGGCCGCACTGTACACGCGGATGTTCCAGCTCGCAGGTGGAGCTGGTATGATGGGCGGAATGGGCATGAACCCCATGGGGATGGGCGGGATGGGCGGTGGAAACTTCGGGGGAGGGTTTGGAGGTGGCATGGCCGGCATGGGGCGAGGTATGGGCGGCATGGCCATGGCCAGTGGGATGGGCGGTGGGAACGTGGGAAGCGGCATGAGCGGTGGTATGGCCGGCTCGGGAGGCGCTTCTGGTGCTGCTATGGGCAGAGGTGGTCAGGGCGCAAGCCCTCCCACTGGTCCGAATGGCTTGGGCCCAAACGTTCCACGGGGACCGCGAGGCGCACAAGGGGGTCCCGGAGGGCCTGCTGGTCCTGGCCCCCAGCGCGCTGGTCAGCGTGGACAACACAGCTATCACCCGTATGCCCGTTGACGATTGGTTTGGTTATTTCATTCAAAATTCTTGCGAGAAGTCCCTCGTTGTGATCTGGAGGCTTGTGTTGTTTCCATAGGTTATCATCGAAGGTGTGCTAGTTTTTATGTACTTCGTATGAGGACAAACACATTTTCGCCTCAACATTAGTAGTAATGACATTCTACTACAAACAAGCGTCAACAACGTGGAGTATGAGCCGCTACTAGTACTAGTAACGCATCTCGTCAAGCGCTTGTTCACGGCCAACATCTTGTGCATCTAGCTCAGCAGAGCGGCTGAGCTGTCGACGTGGTGAACATGCCCCCCAAAGTGGACCTCGTCATCGTTTTCCGCGTCGCTCCACCTCAACCAGGCGTTGCGCCATCCAAGGAGCAAGTGCGTCAGAGTACTGCGAAATCCGAGCGGCAATATACTGCACTCATAGATACGCTCACAAGGGCGGGACTCAGAGCAGTCGGGAGGCGAGGGGAGAACCAAGACCAGCTGCTCATTATGGTTACCTGCCCCCGGGGTGTGTTGACCAAGCTCGTACATTGCGAACGGTGAGTGTCTAGTACGTGCTCCAAGGGTGGATATGTGGTCATACGCGTTCTGCAGATACTCAGATTTCCTCTACGGACTCCCGATGTCGAAACTTCCATCTGCGGACACAGACCTTGATGCTACTCCTCTCTCGCCAGCCGACCGGATACGTCTCGTACATGCTTATATCACTTCCACCCCGCAAGATGGAGGTCTCGGGATAGTACCAGGGTGCAACGAATGGGACCTTGTTCAGTCCGTTATGGCACTTCACGATCACGACTTTAACGAGCATTGGATACGGCTATGGACAAGACACCGCATTGCTTCCGTACAACTCGAGAAAATCAGAGATCAGGTATACCTTCTGCCATCAAATCGTGATTGCGTTGTTCTGATTTTCACTTCCGTCAGTTCGGTGATTCAGTCGCTCTGTACTTTTTTTTCCTCTCAGCGTACACACGTGCCCTTATCTTCCCAGCTGTCTTGGGCCTCGTGTTCTACTTCTTTGGGACCCCTTACTCGGCGCTGTATTCCTCGCTCCTTCTCATATGGTCTGTCGTGTTCGTGGAGTGGTGGAACCTGCAACAACGCATTCTCTCTGTGCGGTGGTGCACACGAGGGTCGTTCCGGGTGGAGAAACGGAGGGCAGACTACATCCCAAGTCTCCCTTGGTGGAAGAAGGAGTTTCGCAAGATGGCGAGCATACCTACTATACTCCTTTTTGCAAGCATTCTGGCGACCCTTTTGACGGGCATATTCGTACTGGAGGCATTTGTGACACAACTGTACAAGGGTCCAGGACACAAGATAATCGTGAGTTTCTTCGTGGCACCGTTCGTGAAATTTGCTGAGATGCGATCTTAGGCTTTCACTCCTACAATTTTATTCATGGCTCTTGTGCCGAAGCTCCTGGGAATCTACAAGGGATACGCAATGCGGTTCACTGATAGGGAGAATCACGCACACCAGTCAAGCCACAACAGTTCATTAACCATCAAAGTATTCACTCTATCTGCCATGAATGCTTACCTCGGCCTTGCACTCTCCGCGTTTGTATATGTCCCTTTCGGAGAGAGCGTAATGCACTTTGTGCAGCACCATCTATTCTCCGGGAGCCTTCGTGCAGCCGTTATACTTGAGAAATTCGGTACAAACCTTAACGACACTATCAAATTCAGAAGCAAGGGAGAGAAAGTGGCAGGCAATGTATCGACGCTCAGTTTCTTCGAGGCTGATAGAGAGAATGCACGGCAAAAGTTGAATCCCTCGAGATTGCAGGAACAGATGTTTGCATTTACCGTGACGAATCAGGTGGTGAACAACTTCATGGAGATCGGATTGCCTTATGTTTTAAGGGCTGTTGATGCTTTTCGAAGTGGGAAGAGCCTTCGTCATGGAAGGGCTCTAGGGAAGAAGAAACGAGTTGCATTTGAGGATGAACCCGCCGCGCAGACACAGAACCAGACTCAGGGTCAAGAGAAACGCACTGAGGAACGCGAGTTCCTCGAAACCGTACGAAGCGAGGTGACTCGTCCAGAATACGACGTCTTTGGGGACTACGGCGAGATGGTCACGCAATTTGGCTACATTGCGCTCTGGTCGACGATCTGGCCGCTAGCACCTGTCATGGCACTACTGAACAACTATATCGAGGTGCGTTCAGATGCATTCAAGATTGCCACGGTTGCACGACGGCCTATCCCTATTCGCACGGACACGATCGGGCCATGGCTTGAGTCCCTGTCGTTCCTCACATGGCTCTCTGCCCTCACGAATTCCGCGCTAGTGTACCTTTTCCGTCCCCCGGACCACCCCGCTGTCCCTGCTGATGTGGACGTGAACGCGAGTGCTGATGTGCATTTACATCATGATCGTGGTAATGGGATAGCAGCGACGGAAGAGTTACTGGGCCACGCACTACTTGTCGCGCTTCTCGCGTCGCATGGATATCTGCTCCTGCGCGCTGCAGTAAGGCGTATCCTTGAGCTGGCTATATGGCGAGGAAGCGAGGAGGCCAAGGAGGCCGAGAGAGTCGAGAGAGAGATGAAGGAGCAGTACCTGGGGCAAGTCACCTCGCCCACTAGTGATGCTAAAGTGAGTGTGGCCGAATCCTTTGTTCACGATAGCGATGAGTGGGAGGCATTTTGGGCTTCCGATGAGGGACTCGACGAGATTCAGAGACTGGTTAAGGACGCTTAAGTAAATCTGTCACTCGTGTTGTGTTGCTATTCGCAGTCCCATTTCCCCTTATGATATCGATTTGTTCATAGTCATGTTTGTGTTTTTTTGTACGTACCGTATCGTAGCTTTTGTTTTCGTGCTACTAGCTCAACATGCGCATTATATTTGAGCTACACTCAGCTTTTTTGCTGCGTATTTCTTCCCACGATTCGTCAGTTCAACAGAATAGTGTTTCTTAACCTGAGGTTGGTCAATCATACGGATGCCTTTGCGGGGTGTCGGTCATTCGAGGCTGGTTGGCGATGAGGCACCCTACTTTGTCTCCTTAACCGAGCTCGACATGTGGTTCACTCAGCCTCGTCGCAAGTTGACGGGCGTCTTACCCTACCAGCCTCGACCTCACATCGAAGGGCAATCTGGCGACAGAGGGAAGTTACTGGTGACGAACAATAATTCTTTGAGTCGTCGATGTGTGCTGAGATATTCCTCTATCAAAGGTCTGTCACGATTATAAAGTTGGTGACTTTTCTCGTTGGTGCTTGCCATCAGATGTATAATTTGATTCATCACTCAGGGGGGGTATACCGAGTCGCCTTCGGGCCATTGCTATACGTTTAATTTCTGGTCTTTGTGTGATACATTCGTCTAGTACGTCTTCCTTTATCCACAAACCCCTGACTCTTAAACCGATCGGGGTATACAGCTTTTCACACCATCGTGTCACCATACCCCCATCAGGCTGGATCAATGCTGCTCATAAACAAGGTGTGAAAATCTTAGGGACTCTGTAAGCTAGCAGTAGCCAACGTGCACCTCAATCTCGCTCATTCCTGGCTTTATCAGAATACTAGAACACTCAGAATCAAATTCGGATGGCATGAAACTTATGCTGGGAAATGCCCCCAACTTGTCTATGGGTTCGAGTGCTCAGATCGGAAGCATTCTCCTTTCTAGACATTACGCATCTCGCTTGGCTGAATTAGCATATCAGCGTGGCTTTGATGGATATTTACTCAACTTCGAGAGTAGCCTTCCGGGCGGCAGTGAGCAAGCACGGGCTTTAGCAGCGTGGATCGTACTATTGAGAGCTGAACTTCATACGAAGGTTGGATCTCATTCAGATGTCGTTTGGTGGGGTCCGTGATTTTAGTTCTACTTGGTTGCTGACTTCATTAAAGGTATGACAGCGTGACCATCAGTGGTCAGTTGAAATATCAAAACAGACTTAATCACTACAATCTCCCATTTTTCATCGCGTCAGATGCATTCTTCACGAATTATTTTGTAAGCCGTTGCTTAGGTGTGCATCATTTGATTGATTTACTACGTAGTGGTCTCCACATTATCCGTCCATCGGAGCAAGTTACTTCCTGAGTATTGATCCTATCCTGTTGGGTGGTCCAGATGTGTCCGACAATTCTTCGCCAAGAGTGAAAACCCTCGGTGCAGTTTTTGTCGGTGTTGATGTTTGGGGCCGCCACCAGTACGGCGGTGGAGGGCTCAACAGCTACAGAGCAATCACTCATATTGATCCTCAGTCGCTTGGGCTCAGTGTCGCCCTCTTCGGCCCGGGCTGGACCTGGGAATCCGAGCAAGACAACCCAGGTTGGAATTGGGAACAGTGGTGGCAATTCGAGCGCCAGCTCTGGATTGGACCGTCTCGGCCCGACGAAGTTGTACCTGTACCAAAACCACCGCAGTGGCCGTATGGTGGCCCTGAGCGGGATGAGGGACCGTTCAAACCCATCCACGCATTCTTTGCACATGCTCCACCGCCCGACCCTCGCAAATTCTCATTTTACACTTGCTTCTCGCCTGGTATCGGGCATGCTTGGTTTGTCAACGGGGCGAACGTCTTGGAGACGAAACAGCTCTGGACGGATATCGACAAGCAGTGTTCCATTGGCAACCTTGTCTGGCCCCGACCTCTTCTGCACTGGGAAGCCGACAAGCCGACAGAGGACTTGCCCCTCGCATCTACTGGCTTTGATATGACAGACGGATGGAACGGAGGAAATGCATTGAAGTTATCGGTTGTCTATGGAGGCAGTTCTTCGCACGACGCCTTCTTCCGGTGTGTTTGGATACCTGTGCAGTCCCTGGCAGTTACTGTGCAGGAATCGTACGAAGCGCGCGCTGTGTATAAGACCAATACTGGAGAGGGCTGTGACCTCGATCTCGCAGTGAACGTCAAGTCGCTCTCTGCGGAAGGTAGCGTGTCGGTCGAGCCAGCCATTCTCACCGATCTGCAGCACGGGTGGTCTCAGCAGACCTTGAACTTTACCGTTACCTCGCCAGGTCACACATCAGTTGCTGTGGGCCTCATAGCTGGCTCCACTGCCGAAGATCCTACTATTCCGTGTACTTTCGCGATATCCCTGGGACAGCTCGCAGTATACCCATCCCCGCTACTTCCACCGGTTTCGGTTCCCTTGCCTTCTGTTTCCTGGGCAAGTTTCACACCTAGCGCTGCTATTTCGGCAGAATCCTTCGGCAACTTAGTTGGTGTATTAACTTGGGACACGGCAATATCCCTTCCCTTCATGAATCAGATACCTCTGGAGGGGCGTGATCCAGAAGATCCTTGTCCTGCATGGATTTTAGACAACAATCAAATCACTTCGTGCCCATCATTCATCTATTTCAATATCTATATCGCAGTGGGCCTAAACAGCGCTGACGTGTTGGATCCATCATTGGCTATATTCATTGGCACAACTGGACTGGACGGGCGCGGGAATCGATTTTACGTGGAGCCACAATGTCTGCCCGAGGGGTCAGAGGGGAAAAAAGCAGCGAGGTTCTATGTCCAGGGTGTCAGCAACCGCGGGGAAGTTCTCCCTTGGGATAGATGTGCACATGTGGATCATGAGGTGTGAGACTCCCGCTTTACAAGTCAGGTAAATTGGTTCTACGCGAGAAAACCGTTGAACCTGTTCATGAATTTGAATTGAATGCCTCCAAGTCGTGCTCGAGTACTACATGAAATTGAAACACAACCTATAAAACGATCGGCGATGCTGTAGTAACTATAGTATTGTTTTGGTGATTGGAACACTCGCAAGCTCTACTACATATCTGTGAAGTTGGCTTCACTTGTTAACAAAGTATAAATCAACTTCATCATCCAATCAGAGCTATAGAGCCCTCAACTTGAGGGAGAGTGTTAAGCTGGCCTTAAGCCATACAAGTTGATAGCTTGCCGCTTATATAATACGCATGACATCATAGCAGTGGCTTACATACACAGTCGGAGGAATAACATCTCCGTCCTCGACACCATCTAGCCTCTTGTCCGAGTAGTTCCATCTGGGTGATATAGCCCTCGCCTGTACCGTTGCGCCGGAAATCGCCGCATGATTCTTAACATTGAGTACTGATGATGACCCGCATTCCGAGGTGCCGTTGCTCCCTGACAAGTGTCAACAATGCGCTTGTCAATCTTGCTACCCCTCTGTGGGTATTCAGGTACTGTACGCCGGATGTGCCCCGGTTAGCTTCTCCAGACACACAGGGCAAGACACGCATTCATGGTGGCAAACCCGCAACCCCAGGCATGGGTGGGGGTACCAAATTGTGCTGGTGGCCAGATCGGATAGTACCCATACCGGTGACCTGCACGGGTCATCTACTCTCCCCTCTCTTCATCCGTTGCGTTCGCCTTCTGCTTCTCCGCCTTCTCCTTGCGCTTCCGCTTCAGGCCCTGACCGGGCCTCTTTACCACCACCTGATGCCCAGTAGTCGGACCAGTCGTGTTCGTCAGATCTGCAGTGTCAACACCACTTCTTACCGGCGGTATGTGTAACGCTCTAAGGCTGCGAGGGCCTCTCAGTAGAGTGGGGGGGGAGCTAATCGCTGAGGTCTGTGGGTGCTTTTCTTCGAGTATCTGACTTACGACATGAAGTGGTCCCATGACTTGGGGTTCTTAGGGTCGCTCAGGAGAGTCAAGAGGAGGATGGCGACGGTGGTTGACTTAGGAATGGTGAATTCAGTATTGGCAACGTAAAGGACGGCCTCTTGGAAGCTCGTTCTGTGATCTGTGATCTTTTCTCCAAGCCCGAATCATGAATGATTGTGCTTGCGAATCCATCTTCTTCCAAAAGACATCTGCGGCGTCTCCAAGTGACAGTTTGGTGACTTTCCCGTCCATGATATCAAGTAGGTCAAACGCATTTTGAATTCGGAGGGCCCGATCGTGTCGCCTTTGGGGAACATGGCCGCCACGTGTGGGAAATCCTACGACGACGATATCGCTGCCGCTGCGGTTGTAGTGGCTGAGGATTGTGTTGGACTCGAAGTCGAAGACATGGCCTATATTGGCCGAACCCCGCTATCAATCCGCGACTTGGCCCAGGGCTGGACAATGAATAGTATGTCTTGAGGGTCTCTATTTTTATTTGTCAGATCCCACATATACCTGAAGCACTCCAGGACAGATCATGGAAAATATATTGCGGAATCAAATGACCGAGCCCATAAGAATAACCAATTTTGTTCCCCCTCTAGATATAAAATGCAGACAGAAGGAGGCGCCATACATCAAACATATCTTCGCCTCCTGGCTGTCAAAATGGTCCGTTTACTTGGTGTCGCGTCCCTGCTGTTCTCTTCGTACATTGCTCTTGCAGCTGCCGAAGGTACGCCGCGCTTGCAGGCAAATGACGTGGTCGCGAGGCTTGTGGGGAGGACTCTCAATTGTTCTGGTGGTATGATATTCAACTCCACTGACTCTCAACCTGCTTACCTTATGCACAGTTCGGGTGTGCAATGGTGGCAAGTCGTGCTGCGACGAAGGCACGCATTGTTGCTACGACCAAGGCGGTGGTTGTAAGAATTCAATCAATCACAAATCTTTTTTGTTGTTGCTTACAACGGCCCGCGTCATCCAGGCTGTGCTGATGGGCGCACTTGCTCAACTAACCATTGGGGTACCCCTGATTGCAAGTAACCATAGTGTCGCCAACCGAATCAGGCTGAATCGAAGTGGCAGTCTGGTGGGCATTCGACATGTCGAAGTGCACTGAACCAAGTTGGTACTGGGCAAATAGTCCTGCAATGTATTTTTTTCTTCTGATTTTGTGTGTGTTCGAAATGTGTCTACGTCCGTAACGTTAGTCGTTTGTCTAGGACAACTATCAGCGAGTTCGATTCAGAGGATTGCACCCTTGGGAAGGTCATTCTGAAAGTACAGAAAAGAATGAGATGAGCGCCAGGATAACGCGCATTCGCCATCCTTGCATCTATCTGTACTTATTTTCTACTGACGTCAATGTATGTGCCCATGACTCATCACCAACTTGCAGCGGTCACAGTGTGGCCCGTCGTCTTTGTTGTTGCACATGTGGATTATAAGGTGTGAGACTCCGCTTCGCAAGTCAGGTAAATTGTTTCTACGTGAGAAAACTGCTGAACTTGAATTGAATACCTCCAAGTCGTGCTCGAGAAAATACAACCTATGATACCATGATGCTGTAATCATAGTATTGTTTTGGTGATTGGAACACTCACAAGCTCTACTTCATATCTGCGAAGTTGGCTTCACTTGTTAACAAAGTATAAATCAACTTCATCATCCAATCAGACTCAACTTGAGTGTTAAGCTGGCCTTGAGCCGTGCACTTGCCGCTTATATAATACGCATGACATCATAGTGGCTTACATACACAGAGGAATAACATCTCCGTCCTCGACGCCACCATCTAGCCTCCTCTTGTCCGAGTAGTCCGCATCTGGGTGATATAATCCTCGCCTTCAACGCTGCGCCAGTAATCACCGCACGATTCTTAACATTGAGTACTGATGATGACCCGCATTCCGAGGTGCCGTTGCTCCCCAGTGGTACGTGTCAACAATGCGCTTGTCAATCCTGCTGCCCCTCTGTGGGTATTCAGGTACTGTACGTCAGATGTGACTCGGTGGTATTGACACTGCAGATGTGACGAACACGACTGGTCCGACTGCTGGGCATCAGGTGGTGGTAAAGAGGTCCGGTCAGGGCCTGAAGCGGAGGAGAAGGAGAAGGCGAACGCAACGGATGAAGAGAGGGGATAGTAGATGATCCGTGCAGATCACCAGTATGGGTACTATCCGATCTGGCCACCAGCACAATTTGGTACCCACACCCACACTGCCTGGGTGCGGGTTTGCCACCATGGATGCGTGTCTTGCCCTGTGTGTCTGGAGAAGCTAACTCCTTACCGGCGGTATGTGTAACGCTCTAAGGCTGCGAGGGCCTCTCAGTAGAGTGGGGGGGGAGCTAATCGCTGAGGTCTGTGGGCGCTTTTCTTCGAGTATCTGACCTACGACACGGAGTGGTCCCATGACTTGGGGTTCTTAGGGTCGCTCAGGAGAGTCAAGAGGAGGATGGCGACGGTAGTTGACTTAGGAATGGCGAATTCAGTATTGGCAACGTAAAGAACGGCCTCTTGGAAGCTCGTTCTGTGATCTGTGATCTTTTCTTCATGCCGAATCATGAATGATTGTGCTTGCGAATCCATCTTCTTCCAAAAGACATCTGCGGCGTCTCCAAGTGACAGCTTGGTGACTTTCCCTTCCATGATGTCGAGTAGGTCAAACGCATTTTGAATTCGGAGGGCCCGATCGTGTCCTTTGGGGAACATGGCCGCCACGTGTGGGAAATCCTAGTACGGCGACGATATCGCTGCCGCTGCGGTTGTAGTGGCCGAGGATTGTGTTGGATTCGAAGTCGAAGACATGGCCTATATTGACCGAAACCGGCCGCTATCAATCCACGACTTGGCCCAGGGCTGGACAATGAATAGTATTATATCCCGAGGGTCTCCATTTTTATTTGTCAGATCCCACATATACCTGAAGCACTCCAGGACAAATCATGGAAAATATATTGCGGAATCAAATGACCGAGCCCATAAGAATAACCAATTTTGTTCCCCCTCTAGATATAAAATGCAGACAGAAGGAGGCGCCATTCAATCTTCGCTTCCTGGCTGTCAAAATGGTCCGTTTACTTGGTGTCGCGTCCCTGCTATTCTCTTCGTACATTGCTCTTGCAGCTGCCGAAGGTACGCCGCGCTTGCAGGCGAATGACGTGGTCGCGAGGCTTGTGGGGAGGACTCTCAATTGTTCTGGTGGTATGATATTCAACTCCACTGACTCTCAACCTGCTCACCTTATGTACAGTTCGTGTGTGCAGTAATGGCAAGTCGTGCTGCGACGAAGGCACGCATTGTTGCTACGACAATGCCGCTGGTTGTAAGAATTCAGTCACAAATCTTTTTTGTTGTTGCTTACAATGGCCCGCGTCATCCAGGCTGTGTTGATGGGCTCACTTGCTCATATAACCGTTGGGGTACCCCTGTTTGCAAGTAACCATAGTGTCGCCAACCGAATCAGGCTGAATCGAAGTGGCAGTCTAGTGGGCATTCGACATGTCGAAGTGCACTGAACCAAGTCGGTACTGGGCAAATAGTCCTGCAATGTATTTTTTTCTTCTGATTTTGTATGTGTTCAAAATGTGTCTACCCTTCGTAATGTCAATATTAGTCGTTGTCTAGGACAACTATCAGTGAGTTCGATTCAGAAGGATCGCACCCTTGGGAAGGTCATTCTGAAAGCACAGAAAAGAATGGGATGAGCGCCAGGATAACGTGCATTCGCCATCCTTGCATCTATCTGCACTTCTTTTCTACTGAACTGTGACGTCAATGTATGTGCCCATGACTCATCACCAACTTGCAGTGGTCAGTGGCCCGTCGGCTTTGCTGTCCACGTCATCGTTAATGGAGAGTTCACGGGCCTTGACCATGCAACCTGGTTGTCAACTTCAATTCAATGGGCATGTTATTCACAGTCCACTATATGGATTAGACGAGAAAGGTAGATTTCATTGGCCCACCTACAATGCTGCGATGGAGTGAACAACCATGTCCCGTTCCGAGAAAGCGCGATCAACGCACTGGATATAGAGACTAGAATCCAACACATAACATTGTTGGGAGCGCCATCCGCATTTGATCAATCGAGTCACATTTCTAGCGGGAGGTGACATAAGGGAGACGAGTCACCCAACTTTATTATCGTGGCAAACTTTTGTTCGGGGAAGATTAGCACATGCTGGTCCGAGGGAGAAACCAGTTTGTCTTTACCTGTGACTTCCCTCTACTTCTTGATTACCATTCGACGTGACACTGGCTCGCTAGTAAAGTGCAAGTCGCCCTTCAAGTTGCCATGAGACTGATTAAACCACCCCGTCGTCCTTGGCCAAAGAGTGCAAGAAGGTCACCGACCGACCTAGAATGTCAAATCCCATGTGCTTTGAATGATGTCTTTGAGATATGTTCTCGTCGACAGCCAGTGGCAAACGGTGGCAAGAATATTGAGCGTGGGAAATATTGACTTGACATACAAAACTGGGTCTCTTCCCTTTGAAACGTTTTTCGTCGGTTTCACGACGGACATGTCTGAACAACCAGTCATTAGGAACGACAACGGAACGCCGATAGATCTCGGTTCGCAAGACCCAAGCTATAATGGTGACAAGACCCAGCCAACCGAAGAGATCTTGAATGCTCTGAATGCGCTAAACCCCAAAGCAATCTTGGAGGTCACTCAAAATGGCCACGAACCGTCCCTGATGCAAGACGAGTCTGTTCAAGAAACGGCAAAGGAACCGCCCTCTGAGTGGCATGTACTGCGCGAGAAGTTGCGTGACCATCCTCAAGACCCGGAAGGCTGGAACCAGCTTGTGGACATCGCTGAAAATAATGGCGACCTTGAGCAAATTAAACAAACCTACGAAGCCTTGCTCGAGACATATCCCAACACGGTATGAAGTCTTGTTCACTTTTCGGCCGTAGTTTGACAGTGCAATGCCAAGTCGTCTGCCCAAATTGCTTATCTCAACCACTTCTTAAGCCCGGGACTGTTCCAGTACGCCGAAGAGTTATTCAAGAGATTCCTGAGAACGTCGCCCTCAGTTGATCTTTGGAAGTTCTATCTTACTTATGTCAGGTTCGTAGTGAGCGAAATCACGGTACTACAACAGAATTTTTGATGCAACGTTGAAATCTACAGGCGCGTGAATACATCGCCCAACAGCCGCGAAGCCGTCAGTCGGGCTTACGAATTTGCGCTCAACCGCATTGGACAAGACAAAGACAGCGGTGAAATATGGCACGATTACATCCAATTCATCAAAGCTGGCGAGGTGTGTAGTGTCTTAACTTCGTAGGCGTCAACTCACGTCATACTAGACAAGCACTACCTGGGAAGAACAACAAAAGATGGACGCTCTTCGTAAGATTTATCATAGGGCCGTTCAGATCCCTCTTGAGAATGTGGAGAAGCTCTGGTCTGAACTCGAGACCTTTGAGAGCGGGCTGAACAAAATTACGGTGCGTGCAATCCTTTCATCTATTGTATTTGATTATGCATACATACTTCTACAGGCTAAGAAATTTATGTCTGATTTATCCCCGTCACATATGCAAGCACGGACAGTGCTTCGCCAATTACAAAGACATTTGGGTCCCTTATTCCCACCACCGCCCCCGTCTTCGTCTTCAAGGCCGTCAATCTATCTACCGCCTACCCCCACCTTCAACGCTGCTGAAAGAGCTCTTGTCGGCGCATGGAAAACTTATTTGAAGTGGGAGGAAAACAACCCTCTTGAATTTGAAGAAAAAGACAAAGCAACGCTAGTCTCTCGGGTTCAACTCGTTTATCGCAAGGCGGTCATCCGAATGCGATACTACAGCGAGATTTGGTGAGTCTCTTCTGCAGGTTCTTTTTCCCACGTTTATCCTTGTCGGAAAAGGTATATGGCGTTTGTGTGGACGAATGGTGTTGGTAAGCAAGAGGAGGCGCTGAACACTTTAAAAGCCGGCATGGAGGCGAACCCGACTAGTTTCTTGCTCCATTTTGCGTATGCTGAGATGCAAGAAGCGCGCAAGGAATACACAGAAGTCAACAATGCGTTCGACAAGATTCTCGACCGCTTGCGTGTACAACTCGAGGAGCTTGAGACCCGGGTGAATTCAACGGGGGTATCATTTTCGTCTGATGCTTCTGGACGCACTGTGCCTACGAGTGTTCCCAATTCAGCAGCGTCCGCGGTTACCGAAGGAAATGCATCGACCAACTCGTCCTTCGCAACTCAGAGTGCTGATGAGAAACCTCCCAAGTCCAAAGAGCTCCAAGATCGTCGGTCTGAATACGGACTTGTCTGGATTATGTACATTCGTTATGCTCGTCGAGCTCACGATCTCAAAACATTCCGCGCTGTATTTGCAAGAGCCCGGAAGGACCGCTGGACGCCATGGGAGGTTTACGAGGCTGCAGGTGTGTGAGAAGACGACAAAACCAAGCTAAGATTGACAAAGTTTTCCGACAGCGCTGATGGAGTATCATTGCAACAAGGATGGCGGACTTGGAGTTGCATCTCGTATTTTTGAGAAAGGTTTGGAAAGCTTCGGTGACGAGGTTGAATTTGTTTTGAGATATCTTGGCTTCTTGATATCCGTCAATGACGATAACAGTAAGCTGATATGCATTGGTGCTTATTTCACATGGCGCTTATGAGAATTGAATTTCTTTTCAGACGCACGGGCGCTCTTTGAGCGTGTTATCCCTACGTTCAATCCTGAACGGGCACGGCCCCTGTGGGAAAGGTGGGCACGTTATGAGTATCAGTTTGGTGATCTCGAGGCTGCACAGAAACTTGAGAAGCGGATTTCCGAAGTTTATCCAACTGGTGCGTGGGTTCAACGGCAGATCAGAAGCCAAAGCGGGCTGAGAGACCACGTTGCTCGGCAGATCCTCCCATCAAACGTTTTGCACAGCGCCACACATACCTGGGCACTGATGCCATTGCCGCAAGAGACCTCGGGTTTGCCATGGCTGGCCGCCAGCCAGCCAGTAATGCCATATCAGCAGCGGCAGCCTCAGTTCTTGAGAAACGCACAGAATCCCTGCAATCTCTGATGCATGTGCCTCAAAGCCAACCACCCAAGAGACAGGCGTCTCCGGACCTCAAGCGAAGAGAGGACTCTGTGAAGCCCGATTTTGGGCCTCCATCCAAACGTCAGAGACCATTGACACCTCCGCACAGAGACCGAGAGCGGTTTGATGGCCCGCCGCCACCCCGAAGACGTATGGCCAGCCCTGCTGGTTGGGAGAAGGAAAGAGACCGCGAACTTGGACACATCAAGAGGGACCGGGACGAAGACAAGCCGTCTCCTTTGCCTACGGTCTTATCCTGGTTTGTTGGACAGTTACCTAATCCAGCCACTTTTGATGGTACATGTCACTCCATTTGTGTTACAATGGCATTTTCTCTTTGTATTGATCGTCGAATCTTTTGCGTCTTTTCACACAGGTCCGATTTTCAGGGTCGATGACTTGATGATGCTGTTCCGGAATGCTGTAATTCCGAGTGCTACTCGGAGGGCGACGCCGCCGCCGCCGCCTCCACCGCCTCGCTCAGGCATGTCAGTTCTATGATCCCTTAATTCCGGTTGCTAAGACTTTGGACAGGTGGCAGCCGTCCCCCACCAGATTATGGACCATATCAAGGACCTGGAGGTAGGGGTGGTGGTCGGCGATACTGATCCGTATTTTACATCTTGCCTTTTCTCTAATAGTTTGAACTGTGCATATCCCCCATCGCCCTATCAAAAACCCTCTTATGAACAATTGAACTCATTTGCATTTGCGGTCTGAATTTAGGGTGATGATTTCCGCTACAAGTTATGAGAGTATAAAGTACAAGAGGTCGAATAAAGAAAATAATCTACGTCCCAAGAATGATTTTCACTATGTAGTATTATGTTCACACTAATAAGCAACGGGTGACGGGACAGCATTCACGTCACCACCACTGTCAGCAAAGTCATCCAAAAACTCGTCTAGCACGCCAAGTATCTCTCGGACCAGCGCGTCCCTGTTCCATTCTGCCCTGTGGCGCCAGACACATCCGAGGCACATCGCGCGCAACTGTTCCAGCGTTTCGACCGACAGCTGATCGGTGCGCGTGGTGAGCTTGTGTTGGAGTGTAAACATCAATTCTTCGTCTACGTGGAACTCAGGGAGGGGTGTAGGCGGTCGCGAAGGCTCTCGTGGCGGTGACACACACATCGGTTCCGAGCCCGAAGCTTGAGGAACATCGGTAGACATGGAGGGTACAGGTGTGAGGGGGGGCGACGGCTCTGGTTGAGCAGTAGCGGCAACGGCAGCAGCAGCAGGGAACAACTGAGGCTGCAAATCATTGTGCACCTGCGGTCGGGGACTCAGAACAGGCGTGTGGGTATGAGATGATGAAGCGTGTGTGTCCCCATTGAGCAGATGCGAAATCGACATTGGCGGAGCCTTTTCTGGCACTGGCACCGACACTGGCTGTTGCTGCTGAACTACGTGCATGAACGAATCCAAAACATCATGTCTCAGCGCTGGAGCAGGATAGTCGACCATCATCGCGTCCATCCATCCATTCACATTTGGCGCCGTCTGTTCGTGCTGGTGCTGCTCCGGGGCGGGCATTGGCATCGGCTGACCATCATTCGCAAACCTAACAGAGACAGGTGGTCGTCCCTGTCCCTGCTGTGACGCAGCAGGAAGCCCAAGAAGGTCAATAGGATCATGGTCCTCGTCATCGCTGAGCGCAATCGTCCGCGCGCGTTTCTGTTGCCTCGGGCTCGCGCCGCTCTCCTCGGCCTTATCCTCGCCGCCCGCACCAGCCTCGGGCGACCCACTCGGGCGCTCACCGTCACCCGCAGAACGCGCGCGCTTCAGCCTTCTCTCGAGCTGCAGCGGGTCCGTGATCTGGATCTCGGGCTGCTGTCCATTATGCCGTGCGCTTCTCCGCGTGCCCGGTGCATACGCTCCGTTCCCGCCGGCTCCGTTAGCAGCCCCCCCATTCTGTCCCGCACAAGCAGCACTCCTGCCCTTCTCCTTCTTCCGCTCTGCCCGCCTCTTCCGCTCCCTCCCTGCCATCCGCTCACACTCCAGTCTAAACTGCGCATCAAACAGCTCGAGCACGCTCATCTCTGCAGCGGTCAACATGGCCTGTGCCTTGTGCAGACGGTCGCCGTCCTGGCGTGCACATACCGTCGCGTTATGTACGATTTTGCGAATGTCGACCAAAAAGTCTTGCGGGGTGAGGTATTTGCCTTTGTAGAGGTCCGTGTGTATGCGTTCGAGGTCGGTGTCGTATAGCCGCACCGGCACAGGTGCTTCGGGTGGGACTGGGGCTGGAGCTTGAAGTTGGGCTTGGGCTTGGAACTGAGGCTGAGGTTGGGGCTGAGGCTGAAGCGGTACCTGCGACTGCAACTGTACCTGCGGAAAGGGAAGGGGCAGCTGCAACTGACTCTGACTCTGGCTCTGGCTCTGGGTCTGCACCAGCGCATCCGTCTGCACATCCATATGATGGTCAGGAGCACCGTTAACCTCAGCGGGGCCCTGCACCTCCTGCATAACCGTCTCGTGCACCATCTCCACCACGCCATTCCCAGCCTGAATCGTCACATCGGACGCTACAATCTCGACTTCTCTCACGACACCAGCCGGACCGGCAGTGGCGGCGGCGTCGGGGACATCACCTGCACCTGCTGCACCTGCAATGGCACCAGCACCAGCACCAGTCGTGTCGGCACCAGCTGCACCAGGGCGAGGTTCTCCCGCATCCAGACCATCAGGAAGCCCAGCCCCAAACATAACCGCCTCGAAATCATACTCCTCCTATTACACAATGCATCAGTCCACACAAAGAACAATCAACACAGAGAGAACCGCACCCTCGCATTCTTCGTAAACCGCTTAAACTTCCTCTTCAACTCCGTCACGACAGGCCCCAGTCTATACTTGAGCACCGTCATCACCCTCTTATCGCTCTCCTCCTGCACCGCAAGCTCCGCCGCACTCGGCTGCCGCGGCTCCGGAGGCGGAGCGAGCGGCAGCGTCTCCAGCACGCGTCGGCGCCGTCGCACGCCATCTGTAAATGCGCTCGGCGGTCTGCGGATATCCGCGAGAAGAGGTGCAAAGTACGCAGAGATCTGTGTCGCGCAAGGGAGGGACATGGGTATGCGCGTGGCACGGGTGATACCGAACCACGCTTTGACATCGCGAGGGAGAGACGAGAAGGGTGCGTCGGATACGGCCAGGAGTAAGATGGGGTCTGTGGGGCTCAGCGAGTCGAGCATGGCGCGGACGGTCGAACGGACTGTTTCGGAGAGGGCGGCGCACCAGCTTGAGAGGGCGGGGATGTACAGGACGGAGGGCTGGTGTCTCCGAGCTTCGACAAAGAGCTGCACGACGGCAGCTTCGGGCGTCTGTTGTGCGTGTCGTTAGTATCGCAGCATGTATGCTGCGGTAAGCTTACTCACCCGCGTTGAGTCGCCCATCAATGTGCCCAGATCCAGGCTCTGTACATGATACCCCTCCAAGAAATGCAACAGTGCAGCACCGACATATCCCTGGCCCGTCCCAGACTGACCATGCAAGACCAGCCGCGGGCGATACACGCGCAACGTTTCCATTGCTGTCCCATCCGCGTCAGACTCCTCTTCGCAGCAGCAGCAGCAGTGAAAGACGCAACTCACACTGCATAAGCATCTCGCGCTCCAATGCGCCTTCTTCACTATCCTCTTCCCACTGTGCCTCTTCCAGGGCAGTCCGCTTCTGCCGCGCAGGAAGCACCTTTCCGAGTGCATCCTTGACCTGGTCGAATATCTCGCCCAGAAGAGGAACGAGTTGGCTCGGAAGAGGGGACGCAGCTGTCGCAGTAGACCTTGCCGAAGAGGGTACGAGCTCTATTTACAACCGCATCAGAAGCGCACGAAAAGAAAGAAGAAAAAAAAGAACCACGGTACGCACTCTTGACCGAAATCATGAAATCGCGCAACGTAACGCCGATCGTGTCAGGCTTGATCAACAGTCGATCATTCGACGCATAAATCTGGGGATACCGTCTCTGAATCGCATTCAGCGCCGCTTCTGTACACAGCGCCTGGGGTCAACTCGTCAGTACACGATAACGTCCCGAACTTGAGCAGAACCCACCCGCAAATCAGCACCGCCGTACCCCTTGGTCAGCCTCGCGAGTCCCTTGACATTCTCCTCCGCCTTGGGTTCCTCGCCGCCACCACCGCCAGCGCCCCACCCCTCCCACCCCTTCGTCATGATACCCAAAATCTTCTCCCTCGCCTCAAGACTCGGCAGCGGGAAATAAAACTCCCTATCGAACCTGCCCGGCCGCCTCAAAGCGGGATCGACCGCGTCCGGTCTATTCGTCGCACCGATCACGACGACCTGGCCACGCCCATCCATGCCGTCCATGAGCGCGAGCAGCGTCGACACGATCGATGCGTGGATCTGGTCTTGTTTGGAGGAGCGGACGGGTGCGAGGCCGTCGATTTCGTCGAAGAAGATGATGGAGGGCTGGGAGTGGCGGGCTTCTTCGAAGAGGAGGCGGAGTTGGCGTTCGGCTTCGCCTACCCATTTGGAGAGGCAATCTGCGCCTTTGCGCATGAAGAAGGCTGTGTATGCGCGTGAGTGGGTGTATGCGTGTATGCGTGAGTGGGGGAGGACGTACAGATGCCTTTGCCGTCGGAACGACAGCTCGCGGCAAGGGCGCGTGCGAGGAGGGTTTTACCTGTCCCTGGTGGACCGTGGAACAAGACACCGCGGGGTGGAGTGAGACCGAAGCGTTGAAAGACCTCGGGGTAGAGTAGCGGGAGAAGCGTCATCTCCTTGAGCGCATGTATATCTAGAACACCATCCATGTCACTCCGCGTAGCATGTTTGTCAAAAGCACGTACGGTCATCGAGTCCACCGACCTCGTCGAATGTGACATTTTGGTTCACACCGAGTGGATCAGCATCAGCGAGGGCTGTACAGGGGGCAGATGTAGTATATGCGCATACGAGCATGAGAGTGACATACCTGCTTCGCCAATTTTGCCCAGGTTTGAAGGTGTCCCCGCCGTCGCCGTTGCAAAATCGCCCGGCAGCAATCCCGATCCAGCAGACATGGCACCCGCACCAAGCAGAGCCGCGTCGCCAAAGTTCTTCCTAGG
>Ga0307516_10001095_pt1 | contig 37744 bp, 51 predicted proteins | sample 19_EM_MG_FD_203310 | JGI IMG/M metagenome (GOLD analysis project Ga0307516, IMG submission 203310) | Populus trichocarpa ectomycorrhiza microbial communities from riparian zone in the Pacific Northwest, United States - 19_EM | ecosystem: Host-associated > Plants > Roots > Unclassified | place... | reverse complement strand
GAGGAGTCCACTTGCAGAGGATGCAGAGGCAGAGTTGGCCTGGACCTTGAGTTGGCCCTGGAGACGCTCTTTGAGGAAGCACCTGTCCTCAGTATGGCCAAGCTTCTTGCAGAAGTCACAGGCAGGGCAAGGTTTGGTGTCTGACATGTGGAAAGTGATGGATTGGTGATGGATTGGATGGATGGGTTTGGATGGGCCTGACTGATGGGCGAAAAAGCAACCAATTTATGGGAATTGGATGACTAAGCAGGTTTGCCTTGCTGGAGGGACCTCTGGGAGGGATGGATGCAGCAAGGGAAGGCAAGGAATGAGATGGATTGGGGCAGATCTTGTTGGATGGGCCTCAGGGAGGGAGAAGACAACAGAGATGCCAGAGTCAGAGAGTGATCAAATAAGGCAATTTAGGGTGCACAACCCGGGCTCATAACCTGTTAAAGTCACTGCAGAGATGAGAGTAAAAGACAAAGAGTAAAACTCATCTCTGCAGGAATATATAGTTGAATAGTGTGAGAAAGTACTGTATAGTACTACCAAAAAAGGAAATATGCTGGAAATGGAATGATAACATGATCAGATGAAATTACCATAAAAGAGAAATATTGATGGCTTATGTAATCAGGTCATGTGACTGGAGAAACAAAAGAGTGAGTCAAAGCAAATGGTAACAAAGGAAAGAAACAAATGGTGGTGACATTCAGTCACAAGTCATGTGACACAGAGTCACACTTCAACACCTGGACCAGACTAGAAACTGATGGGCTATGTTGGTCCCTGAACTAGTGTTGGAAGATGGGTTAATGATATTCCAGGTGGAAGAGGATATAAGGGATGCCCATTGGACAATGCAATCCCCATCAATCCACTCTTCCCCTACACTAACTAACACCATCAACAGCATTCCTCATGACTTCCATGACTTTCTTCAAGTCCTCTTCCAGCTGTGAGAACACTATGCAGTTTTGGGAAGGGGCATCTTCGGCTCCATCCCTCCAGTCTCCCAGGAGGGAGTGTTGCACACAGTCAAAGCGCCCATTGAAGCACCAGAGCTTTGGAGCAGTAGTGGTGTAGTTTCGGAGTCACACTTTCCACATTTCTCAGAGTTCAGTATATAAGATGTACCTTAGCTACCCCTAAAGAAGAAGAAGGTCTCCCCTCATCTTCCACCTCGTTGTCCTCACATTTTTCTTGTCTTCCCCTCGAGTTTTTCTTGTCTCTCCTCACATTTCCTCTATCCTCATTGTGCTCTCATCATGTCCTCCCCCTCGTCTTCAGTTCACCTCAGGAAGGCTCTTCAGCAAGGGTAGACCCCCCCCTCTCTTCAACTGCCTGCTAGTTCAATGACTGGACCAGTAGTGAGCAGATCAACACCAACTCCCCAAGGCCCTGCTTGAAGGGCATTCCTCAGACTCATTGTCCTCAATGTCAAGCTCCTCTCAACAACAACATGTTGAAGTGTGACTCTGTCACATGACTTGTGACCTCAATGTCACATTATTTGTCTCTTTCCTTTTGTTATCATTATTCTTGACCATTTGACTCTCTTCTTGTTGCAGGACATGATGGGGGAGAAGACCAAAGTGCATTGATGGGATTAACTACTGCCATATACTCCTACAAAAATTCCCTCAGTCACATGATGAAGTCACATGACTGGTTGACACAGACACATTCAACACTTCTAGACCCACATAACCTGATTACATAATCCATCAATATTTACTTTTATGGTAACCATATCTTGATTATGTTGTCTTTCCATTTCAGGCATATTCCATTTTTTTGGTAGTACTGTATAGTACTTTCCCACACTCCATCCAGTATATATCCCCACAGGGATGAGATTCTGCTCTTTGCCTTCCTCTCCCATCTCTGCAGTGATCTTAACACAACAGCACCCAGAAGACATAACCGTCTGGAACAACCAGAAGCACACCCATCATTATGACAATGATCTGCTCACTACTGGCCTAGTTGTCAAACCAGTAGGCAATCGAAGAGAGGGGGGGTCTACCCTTGCTGAAGAGCCTTCCAGAGGTGAAACGAAGATGAGGGGGAGGACATGAGGGGAGTGCGACAAGGATAGAGGAAACATGAGGAGAGACAAGAAAAACTCGAGGGGAAGACAAGAAAAACGTGAGGACAATGAGGTGGAAGACGAGAGGGAACCTTCTTTTTTTTAGGGGTAGCTAGGGTACAGGACTCTGGGAAACACGCAACACTCCTACACTTTGTCCCTGCAACCCATGACATTTCTCACAATGTTCCAACGCTTCCCTACAACATTGTGACACTTTGACCGAGTCTTGTGGAGGTCAGTCTGTAATGAGGGAGCCAGTGTATGCAATATTCGGGTGATCCGGCCTCACACAGAAACAAGACAGAACAACAATACATTCCAACCCTACAGAAGGTGAAGAAGACAGAGATGTCTATCCTCCAGGAGGAGTTCGTCTGGAGGGGGTTGAGGTTGGCCCATGATGTGTTGGACCAGATGAACCCAGTCATCAATACTTGCATTGGGTACACTGTGGTCCTTGGGGCCAAGATCTTCACAGAGATGGAGGGGATGGTTGAGGAGGTGAGCCATCTCAGATTTCCAGTTCAGGATATTCAACTGACAGCTTCTTTAGCAGGGCAGACACAATGAGGAGATCTTCAAGTTGAAGAAGGAGATCTCATGTTTGGAGATGTGTTTGGAGTTGGCCAAGTTCTGTGTGAGCTCTTGTCTGAGCCAGATGGCCAAGATAGAGGTTTGGGTGAGGAAAGTCCAGGACAAGATGGAGGGAGTCGTCCTGGAGGTCATTGACTTGACTTCTGAGGATGGGGAAGGCAAAGAGGCAAGTGGGGATGTTCTTGGGAGTCCTTTCCTTCATCCGGTGATGTGGAATGAGTCTGAGGTGACCTTGGGGTTGCATGTCTTGGGTCTGATCATTGACCCAGATCCTGGACTCACCAGAGGGGCCTCCTTGGAGGACATCAAGAGGGAGTGTACCCACTTCTTCTCAGTGGGGTTTAACAGGCCGGTAGTCCCTCAACAAATAGAACTCCTTTGGTAGACCTAAGGATATGAGTCTCCAAGTATGCTGAATAGACTAAGTTGTCCTTGTCATCTGCAATGACCAAGTGAGAAAAATAAAATAAAGGTGAGGTGGGAAGATAAGATAAGATAAGGATCACGTGAGGAAATGGAAAACTGACAAATTCATGACAAAAAATTCCTCACTCTTGCCACTCCCAGTTTCTCAACTTATAGTAATATTCAACACTTTATACCAATGAGTTCCCAGAAGTTGGTTGGGGACAGGGGAGCTTGGGACACCCACACTCTGGTTACCAACAAGTATCTATTACTTAACCAAGTCTAACATTTACATTGGTGTTCATGTGAACAGTCCCCCACATCAAGGCACCCTACCATTCCTCATATCCCCCAAGGCCACCTTTATCACGTATACGGCCAGTCCCACCAACCTTTGCCTTGCCCTTTGACTTCCGTCCCCCTAGTTCTTTGTACATCTCCCGCATGTCTCCTTTGCTCGGTCGTGATACTGCTAGAGCCTCGCCACGCCATTGTTCTTCCTTTATCTCCTTTGGTGATTGGTAACCAGAACGGGTGTTGGAGGTTGTATACCCCGAACCAACTGACTCCCGAGCCGGAATTGACTGCGTGTATAAGATTCTCTGCGGATAAGAAAGTTAGCGCATCAATGGGGAAATGTAATTGACCATACCCAGTTTTGTTTAGACTCCCGGCGGGTCCACTTCCCAGGGGGGAGACTTTCATCATTAAAGTTCTCCTTCCGATATCGCCGAAACCATACTGTCCAAACGTCGGCAACAAAATCCCCAAGAGAGCAAAATGTTCACCATAATTAATGGATTGACTTGAGCACCACTTCTTGCACACCTGGGCGCAATTTGCAAGGTCCGAAATGTCCAAAAACCCAAATATTCTCTGAGAGAGATGGGTAGGAAATGCCTTGAGGGGGTCTCCACGAGCCCGGGAATTGAACGGTCTACTGGTACTGGGTCTCGAGACCGTTCCTAGTGACGGCGACCCTGGCCTGGTCGCTGGACGCGACAATGAAGGTGTACCCGGTATGGACATCTACACGACGAGTCAGTCCGGGACCGCATACATGGGAACCAGGAGGACATACTACGTTAACCAGCTCATCATCTGAGTTATCCGAATCCGGATGAGTTGTATCAAACCTTCTCTCGATGGAATCCAGGGTCTGGTGTCTAAGCACGTCTTGAAGTAGACTCATAGTGATGCGCGATGTGGAAGAAATTGGTGGGTTCCCGACTCATGCGGCACAAGACATGACGTAGATGAAAATGCATATTTCGCAGCACGTGATCTTACTACACCCCAGCGAAAAGGGCCCAGACGCCTCTGCCATAGCCAACGACTTCATCTGCACCCAACTTACTCTCCCCGAAAATCCTATCTACAAAGGTGATTGGGACTTCACCGACACTGTAACCCAGAGCCTTGGCACGAACCATCATCTCCATCTGGAAAACATAACCACGGGACTTTGTCAAAGTGATTGCCCGTTGGAGTACGTGCTTTTTGTATAACCTGGAAGCCCTAAGATTTCAATGCAAGTGGGTTCACGGTGTGAACAATAACCTACCGAAAACTCCCCGTAAGGTCACTGACTCCCGGGTTCAATACCGTATCCGCCAAAAAGTTGGCACCCCTTGAAACCATCTTCCGTTTCAAATCCCAACCGTGAACCCCACCAGGGGCCGTAGTACTCATCTTCGGGCTAGAGGCAGACCTGTACCGTGTGCCTGTGACAATGTCAAGATTGTGTGCTTGTTGTAACCTGAGGGGTTGAGTTCGGTTGAGTTCTAAGTGTGCGTTGGACGCCTCAGAGGGACGTACCGAACAAACTGAGGTATGAACTTGGGCTAGATTGCCCACAGCAAATTTGAGCGCCGTGTACACACCAAGGCTGAAAGTGCGTACGTGATGGGAGAAGTCGGCGTCCATGATTATCACAAAATCCCCAGTACAAAACTCCAAGCCGTGGATGTAGGCGGTCCTGCGGTGGTGCTGAGGTAACGAGAAAATGTAAAAGTCCGAAAACGCGTACCCCAGACCGAGCTTCCCCGCCCGAGGCTTCAATACCTATGCGGGTGGTTTGGTATGTGAGAGTGATGGGTAAGAACAAACAGACATACGACCCTATCACTCCCGTATACCCGAGCAAGCTGTTTAGCTATTTCTTGCGTTCCATCGGGACTGGCGTCATCAACCACGACGACCTCCCAATCGAAATTGCTGTCTAGACATGTACCGAAACTACCCCCAAGAGAGGAATTCGACGCACCACTCTTGAAATGTTTTCGCCAAGAGCCAGATGATGATCGGAAGATTCTTGCGTTCGTTGTAGGTTGGAAGTATAACGGAATATTTATGAGTGTTCATAGTTGGGTGGCCGCCTTGCAGATGTAACGTTGATGTGTTGGCGAACGGATTCATGATTTCTTCCATCAACTCTCCCACGATCACAGCTCAGCAATTGATGGATTCCTCTAACCACTACTGATACTTGTCTTTGTAGATCCAGGCCAGCCCAACATCACTGATGCCTCCTTGGGACACCTGGAAAGAGCTCGGTTATTCTCACAGGTAGTCCTCCAACAGGGACGAGGAACACACCGCTGCACGATACCACTTGGCTGCCTCCTTTCGATCTTTCTTGCACCCTTTCCCACGGGTGAGGCAAAACGCAAGGCTTTGTTGTGCGTCCGGGTCCCCCAGTTTGGCTGCCACTTGGAAGTAGCTCTGAGATTGGTAAGAATGCCAGAACTTTGGGAAGGCCGACAGACGTACAACTCCCATCTTCTTGTCTTTAGGGACCCCCCAGCCTTGATAGAAACTTTGTCCCACTTCGTATATCGCGAGGATGAGTTCTGACTACTCCGCCTTCAAAGTCAAGACTCGACGCTCCATTTCCAAAGAAGCTCACCCTGATGGCCATCGCATCCTCTCCCTGTTTCCCCTTCTCCAGATCGGCCAGAGCAAGTTCTGCTGCCTTTTTGAGCCAGTGAAATCCGCTCTTCTCGTTACGCGGGCAGCCCCACCCATGCCTCAACGCTAGACCGTACATTAACATCCCCACCCCGCACCCCCCCTGCTCCTTCGCGCTCCGTTCAAAGCAGAGGGCTGATTCCTCGAGTCGGTTCGCCTCGTGGTGTTTGATGCCAAGCTGGAGGTATTCATTGGGGTTTTGGGGATGAATGGCAGGTGCATCAGTCCCGGCACTCGGGGGCAATAGCTTAGGATCCACTTCCTGTGGAGGGACGTGGGCAAATCAGTTAAGCGGAAACGAGTGCTGGGGGAAGGAGACTCACGCCACTATCTGGAGAGGGATGTATGGCAATGGCTGGGATCGACCCAGAGGGGTGGACGTAAGTTTCCGACCCAGCGGTATAGGGCTGCTGACGCCTGGTGCCGGGGAGGTCCCAAGGCCCAGCGGGCGGTTGTTGGCGATCTGGGTACTGTGCGAAATGAGCGGGCACGTGCGAAATATAACTAGAAAGTACGAACAGTAGAGGTACTGGTCTGAACATCGACGAAGGCGCTTTCGTCGTCCTGAAACCTGCTGGTGTCAAAGGAGGATGCAGTTGCGACTGATCCGCGAAACTTCGAACGGATAAGTGGGGAGTGGGGTTTGGTTGGCGCCCGGTCTGTCGACCCACTGTCGGGTTGGTGGGTGGAAGCTTTTCGAAGTAGAGTAGTGAGGGGAGAAGACATCTGCTGGTTGTCGAAGTTTATCCCCCCAGACGAGGTAGCCATGGCGGCCTTCTAGTGGTCAGTGCGAGCTGGAAGGATCATCACTCGCGATCGACATCTGCACCACGCTTATCACCCATCCGCCACCACCCATCTCGTGTGCCCCAGAGCAGCTGCAGCCATGACGAAGACCTATCTCATGAGCGGTCTCATCGAAAAGGTAACTGTGATTCATTCCCCTTGATCCCCCCCTGATCTGCTGACACCCCGCTGTCCTCAGATGCAGTCCCCGGACCAGGATTTTCGGTACTCCCATCCCCTCCATCCCTACGCGTCGTGCTCACTTCCCCCCCCCAGTTTCATGGGCCTCAATGACCTGATGAACGAAATCAAACAAGATCCTAACAACTTCCTTGGTGACGAGGCCACCGAAAACAAAGTCCTTCGTCAGGTGATGACGCTGGTCGAAGATAAGATATCCGAAGTCAAGAACCAGGCTGTCAAGTGGTACGTTCCCCTTGATATACCTGATTTACATCCTCTCTTTCTCAACGCCCTCAGTCTGGGCCAGCTGATCAAAATCATTCGAGAATCCCAGATGGATTTTGTCGTGGACAAACTCATTGACTTCTCATCTAACAAGGATGAGGAGCTCAGAGATATTTCAAGCCTAGGTTTGGCGTTTAACACCGTAGCCTACCCTTTTTTTTTTGACCATCCGGTCTTCACAAATCTTCCAAAATAGCTCTCAAGACGATCACAGCCGAACTCCCCCTAGAGAGTCAAATTGCACCGAAAGCTTGCGCTAAACTGTCACCGAAGCTCCTACACCAACTTTCCAATGCAAGTACAACCCCTATACCGTCTCATTTTCTGACCCTAATCTACCCCCAATAGCCTGTCACGACTCCCCAGGGGTTGGTCGAATCGCTGTCTATCCTTTCAATTCTCTTGACAAGGTTCCCAACCTACTTCTCGAGCTCCACCTTTCTCCCACTCCCACTCCTAACACCATTGTTGTCACACCCTCGTCCGGTCGTTCGCAAGCGTGCCATCACCACAATCGCGCAGATCATCCCATTGTCCTCACCTGATTCGTTTTCTGAACTGCTGAAAACCGAAATCTTACCCAATCTCGCCCCGTCTGCTCCGAACGACAAACAGAAGACAATCGTTCAACTCGTGTCGTCCGTTGTACGACTGTCCACACAACAGATTTCGCCTGTTGTTGTTGAAATCACTCCCGCCATCATTCAATCCCTTCAGAAGGAGGATGAGGAGCTTCGCGAAAGTTGCCTTCAGGTAAAATACCTTCTATATTGAGGAAAGGTTTGTTTACCAGGGAATTCAGGCCCTGGAATCACTGGTCTTCCGTTGTCCTACAGAAATCTCCTCACACGTCGCCGCTGTGATGCAGGCCGGGCTACAGTTTATTAAATACGACCCAGTGAGCATCCACCTACCCTATCTTTATTTTTTCCCATTGATTACTCCGCGTAGAACTATACCGCTGAGGTTGAAGATGAAGACGAAGAGATGGGGGATGAGGACGATGGTGACGAGGACGAGGACGGAGAACTCGACGAGTATGCACTGCACATCCCACTGCTAGTATACACCTGACCGGTGTATCGCAGATACTCTGATGACGAGGACACGAGCTACAAAATCCGACGATCAGCCACCAAGTTATTGGCAGCGGTGATACATACACGCCCGGACCTGCTCTCTTCAATTCTCAGGGACATATCTCCTGTGCTTATCTCACGATTTGGGGATCGGGAACAAACCGTCAGGCTCGAGGTGTGGGCGACATATTCGGCGCTACTATCCCAGGTTGCGACGTACGGTGGACCACTCACAAAAGCTGGAGAAACACCCGTCGGCGGAAAACGAAAACGTGAGGAAGAAATGGACATTGAAGAGTCACCCCATGCACTTCTGAGGGCCCAAGTTCCTGGGCTTTCGAAGGCATTGTTGACCCAGATACGGTCCCCAAAAACGGCAACCGCCACCCTACAGGCGGGGTTTGAGCTCCTAAACGGCCTTCTCTCCGTCTCCCCGGGATCCCTCACGAACCAAACCCCACAAATATTTGCCATTCTGAAGACTACACTGTCCCAGCCATCCTCAACAACCACTTCCGGATTACACACCACTTGCCTAACCTTCTTATCCTCTTATTTCTCGACTCACCCTCCTCCAGCATTCGCAACCGTTCTCCTCGGGATCACTCCAACTTTACTCAAAACCTGCCAAGAACGACACCCGCGCGTTTCTTCGGAGGCTTTCCGAGCGTTTTCTTCACTCTTATGGGCTTTGAAACCAGTCAAAGGTGGCGACTGGGTTGACAGCTTATACGAACTTTCTGTCAAGAGGCTCAGCAGCAGCGATACAGACACGGACGTCAGAAGCTCGGCGGAAAAATGCATCGGAACTCTATGGGCATGCGCGACAGAGGTCATGCAAAGGAAGGACAAAAAGGAATGGGCGGCAATCTGCCGTACGACAGGGAGGACGGAGGGGGCTGTTGAAGTGGTTTCTATGGTGGCACGTGAGGTTTACATCGACGACAATTGGGTCAACGGTTGTGTGTCGTGGGTCATGATACTCCTCCAAAAGAGTGGGAGAAGTGGTAAGGCTGACGTTTTCACATGTCTCGACCTTCTTCTGAGGCGGTCAGTCCACCCGCGGTGTTTCTGTATTTCGACATCTCACGTGCCCTCTCGTCAGGTACGGCTCTGGCCTTCCCACTGCCCTTCCAAACACTCTGCTGCCACACCTTCGTCCCTACATTTCAACCTCAGACATTCCCCTTCTCGCGCAAGCGGTGGCGATCGTCGCTCTGTTACTACGCTTAGCGCCATCCATCACGTTCCCGCTTGTTGAACGAGCATTCTTGAAAGATGTGTCTTCCATCTCTTGTTCGCCATTAGCCTCCGGAGTTGCCTTGGAATCACTTCTCTCCTTCTATGGATCCCTCGTGGAAGCGGATATGCAGATCGCCTCGCATGTCATCCCAAACCTCGTTGCGGTCGCCGAAAAGTCCTCCAAGTCTGAGGTCTCCTATTCGAACGTTGCGAAATGTGTAGCAGAAGTCGTGAAGAGCCAGCGAGGTATTGCGGCCGGCACCATTTCCGAGTTTACCCGGCATCTCAAGGTGGGTTTGGAGTTTCACTTTTTACGCATTTCTAACCCGTCCGATAGTCACCGAAATCCAAGGCTTCGAATGCGGTCCTCGGCCTCCTAGTTCTGGGGGAGTTGGGTAGATTTATGCAAGTCACCTCGCGACCGAAATGCCACCCATCATCTGATCTCCAGTAGTGACATGTCACCCCAACCTGAAGTCTTCAAGATTGCGATTGAACACTTCTCCAACGAACAAGAGGAAGTGCGGACAGCAGCTGCGTTCGCCGCAGGTAAGCCGAACAAAGCTATGCAGTAGTTTCGCGATGTATGAATCACAACCCGATAGGCAATATCGCGATTGGAAACCTTCCACAATTTCTCCCCGTCCTAGTCAGAATGGTCCAGAACGATGCCGAAAAACGACTCCTCTCTCTGCACTCGTTGAAGGAGGTGTGTCAGGAGACTTCCATTGCACGCGCGATCTGATCTCCCCTCCCCAGGTCGTTACGCACTGTTCTCATGGACAATTGGAAGGCTCAGCAGAAACCTTGTGGACCCCGCTGTTCGACAATTCTGAAAACTCTGAGGAAATTACACGGAACGTGGCGGCGGCCTGTCTAGGGAAACTATCAACCACCAATCCTTCCAAATACTTACCACAACTTCATGTAAGTAGCCCTGCACCACCCGCAGTTACAATTCTCACCGCTGTGCAGAACCGCATCACAGACGCAAACCCCACCGGCAGAGCAACGGTCGTCGCTGCCATTCGATACACATTTGCGGAATCAAGTCCCTTATTTGACGAGCTCCTGGGACCCATGCTTATCGATTTCTTATCACTCATGCTCGATCCAGACCTAGTAAGCACCTTTTTCCAATCGTTCAACGCCCTATGGTCCTCACTGCCCAGTAGACCGTCAGGCGATTGGCCTTGTCCGCCCTCAACTCTGCAGCTCGTACCAAGGCGTACCTGATACGTGATCACCTCCAAACGTTGCTTCCCACTCTGTACCAGGAAACCGTTATCAAGTCGGATCTCATTCGCACCGTTCAGATGGGGCCGTGGACTCACAAGGTGGATGACGGGCTCGAAGCGAGGAAGACCGCTTACGAAACACTGTACACACTGGTAGGAACATGCTCATAACTCTTAGTCCGGACAACTGCTAAAGATTCTCTCAGTTGGACACGTGTTTATCGAAGCTCGACCTCCACGAGTTCCTTGGGAGGGTGATTCAAGGACTGAATGACGATTCGGACGAGATAAAGGTCATCTGTCACATGATGCTCTTTCGGCTACCTCAGCTTGCCCCAGCCGCTATATCGCAGAGGCTTGATGAAATCACACCATTCCTGGAGAAATCGATGAAAGGGGCAACAGTCACGAAAGACACCGTCAAACAAGACCTCGAACGTGCTGCCGAGTTGCAGAGGAGCACACTGAGAGCGGTTGTCGCACTCAGCAAGGTCTCTGGCTCTGGCAACTCACTCAAGTTCGACAAATTCGTTGCGGAGGTTCGAATGAGTTCCCAATGGGCCTCGGAATTCAAAGATCTTCAAGGGGTGTAGGATAGCGCAGGCCAAGCTGGGAACGGGTAATAATGTAGATCGTCCACTGTGTTGTTGACTAGCTACTGAAACGGAATATCCTTCTATGAATCTCTGACCCGATCCTCCGCAGTTCTGCCAGCGCTGCTCCATCCCCAAGGACGGATTTGTTCTCCATGGCCCTCCTGCTGAGGTACGGCATCACCTTTTCAAAGAGAAGCATATGAGTCATCCACAATCACCGAGAACTTGGGCTTGGATACGCACTTCCGAGAGATCCCCATAGGGAATGTACCTGTGAAGCACTCAGAAAGGTGTCTTAAGAGTATAGATGGAGTTACTTGCTTGAAAACCACGGGGGTCGGGGACCTTATCCTTGCGACGAGATTGTCCGTCAGCATATCCCGCATTCCTTCTGCTTGTCAGCACGCATTTCGCTACGACGTTGACTGCGTACCAAAAAGTTGCCCAAATGAGATGCGCGACGCAGTTGGTCGTGACAAAGACACCGTTCCGTGGAGTGTGTCCGCTTCGGCCAATCCCTCCTGTTCCAACAATGATATGACCAAACGACAGCTTTCCATATTGTGAGTTCCGAATAGTACAGAGATCCGCGGTTGCAAGTTCTCTCGAGCGTCCAGAGATATTCTTTTAACCAAGGTCCTCGCACAATCGTTGAAGGAAGCATCGGTCTCAGCCTTCGTCAGATATACCGGTGGGATACCTTCCGGTGAAACTGAAACTCTGGGATTCGGAGCCACCTCCTGTTCGTGGTATGCTCCGCGAACTAACTTGACACCTAACGCATACTTTCCGCTTTCCGCATCCATCAGGGATTGGAACAAGTGCGAGCGTGTCCTAGTCAAAAATCCGTTATGAGCGAATCAGGTGAGGACCTACGTAACAAACCTTCGTAGATACGCTTGATACGTCCCGTAAACCATCGGCTGGAGAGAGCCATCAGTCGACAGGCGATTGAATGTTTGGCTGAGTGAGACCGTGTACGCGTCTACCGCCGGCTGCGAGGCGGTGAACATCGCCCCAGACTCCAATTGGTGCACACGAACCTGATACCAGCTACGTTGGAGGTTAGCCCGAGCGATGAAATTCTTTGGAACTAACGAACCTATGCTCTGCATCAACAACAACCTTCACTTGCCGTTCTTTTGCGCGTCGGCAGATCCGAAAGAGGTTCGCCTGGAGGTTCCGTAGAGCTATCCGATCTGCGGGCGACAGAATTGGAGAGTCCTCGGAGGTTGTGAGAATATCCAAGTCCAGAGGTGTTGGACTTCCAGGGAATGGTATTGAGGAAGGGGGTCTCGATCGGGCCAAATGCTGAGAAAGTCTAACCAACGCCTGAGGGTCTGGAAGCAGGGCCGTCTGGGTGGTCTGAGGTGAACACTGGATAAGATGCGATCGTTTGATATCTCACCAATTTTATCGCGACCCACGTACTTCTTTCCGTAGGCGTTGAAAGGGTGTCTTCGTAGTCAGCGGCGGCATCGATGCTGTGAATCATCTCTTCTACCATTTGACTGTGCAATGTGTTCCCGACAACCGCCGCTTTTGTCTCATCGACCTCGACGCTGTATGCCAACATGGATCCTTTGAACTCAGTTCGTAACTGGTGGATGACCGGTATACAGTCCGCCACGGTGTCTCCCCCGACAAACTGATGCCGATGTTATGAGCTATCGACCGTGACGGCCAAGGAGGCAAATCCGAACCTGAGCAAAAAATGACCGACGGACGAGGGCTCCCGCCAATTGCTTGAGACCAGGGAACGAGGTCATGAACGATATTATATGCGGCGACCAGTCCACGAATGCAGGCACGGAGCAGACGGAGAAGACGAAATATGAACGCAACAAGGATGTTAACGGGACACTCCGGATGCTAGAGTCCTCCCCGTTGGTACTGTCGCTTGTATGTACACCACTTGGCCCAAGCATAGAGAAAGTAAGTGTAGTGGTGGTGGCGACTCCAGCTACAAGAACGACTCTGGTCGCGAGGCCCGGAAATCTACGGGGTTGTGCGTTGCGCAAATGATGATACTGCCTGAAGCCGGTCTTACGACAACCGGGCAAGAGGAACGTAGAACGTAGATGGAGAGACATGGGAATGCTGGCGAGACAGGGAGGGCATGGCGAGCGTGGACCTGTTTAAGTAGGCTGGAGATCCGGGCTCGGTTATATAACTTGAAGAGCGCTGTCGCCTTCAGTTCCCCACAGGTTTCTCCGGACCTTCAGTGTCGAGATGTTGCGATGCTGAGTCGTTGGGGCTCGCAACAACCCGAACGTTCTCCGGTGAAGATGTAGGAGACGTAATCGCGACGAATCCGGGGCACATACTGGTCGGCACTTGAACCGCTAAACGATGTCGAAAAGAAAGCAGGAGGATGACGGCGAAAGGGTAAAGACTGCGATGCTGCGGCCTGCCAATTCTTACTCTTCCACCCCAGGAGCTTATAGACGTCGACTTCGAATTTTTCGACCCAATCGCCGACATCGACTGGCATGGGGTCAAACGTCTGTTGGCCCAGCTTCTCCAAGCCGATGCTCCTCTCTTCCACCTCAACCTACTTACGGACCTCATTCTTTCCCAGCCACTCGTCGGTTCAACGGTTAAATGTGACGGAAGGGAGAGCGATCCCTATGCATTCCTCTCCGTCCTCAACCTCAATATTCACACCGTTCGTCCTCTCTCCAAACGTCAACCTGGCCCTGTTGACTGTCACTCTCTACAGGACCACCCTTCAATTAAATCTCTCTCCGAATATTTTCTTTCCAGGGCAAACCACAGCCCCGCCCTCCACGTTGTACTTGAGGAAGCTCTTGCACCGTCCTCCAACACCCATGTCGGCCTTATCATATCAGAGAGGCTCATCAACATGCCAGTACAGGTCATCCCGCCGATGTACAGAATGCTTGCAGACGAAATAAAGTGGGCGGTCGAGGAGGTTATCTCCCCCTTGACCAAACTTTGCGTTATGCTCATCCATGGCCAGAACGAACCCTTCAATTTCAAGTACTACCTCATCGTGGCGCGTACTTACCACCTTTCCCCCGAGGAACTGGACAACTTGGGGCAAAATCCTGACCGCTCAAAGCGGAGAAAAGGCCAAGTAAGTGGGAATGGCACCCCCTGCTTTTTCCATCCAGAAGACGAACAGTTCCAACAAGTGAGTCTATTGCTTTGCCTCCAGTATTTGTCGCTCAGTGCCCGTGGCGTAGGCGTCAACGCATTCCATCCATTATCCATTCGTGAATGCTCAACCAAGAGAGGCGGATGCCTTTGGGCTCGACACCCGTGGTTGCTTAATGTTGGTCCCCGCAGAGAGGCTGTCGGATCTGGTTTCGGGCATGCAAGACCGTTATCACCCTTAACAGAAGGACATATCAGCTGGTTGTTGTGTATCATTCCGTATCGGTTCTGTTCGATCCACGGGCTTTCTGTTATGTCCGATGGCATGACCAGGTCCTACTTGGTACTGATACCCATCTTCAAGCTTGCACCAACAACATCAACTTCGTTCCACCTGGATCCACTCGTCGCCTGCTTCTTGCTCTGGATATACACGAGCGTATTCCTGAAGTGTCTAGTGATCATTTCCGGTGTCTGTACACCCTCGATAAGGCCCGGAGGTGCTCGTTGTGATGGATGGACATCGGGAGACGAAATGTTGTCAATGCTTGACGTGATCAGTTCCACCAAGCTGTTCACGAACTTTGGTGTAACCTAAAATGCGAGTGGGAGCAAACAAGAGTAAATGGTGCATAAACCTCCGCGAGAGGGTGCCAGAAAACCTTACAGCGGGAGCGTCGCGATCCAAGTAATAGAGATAGCGGTCCAGTGTGTCACAGTAATGCTGGGTGGTGATTATCTCCTCGGTGGCGGAGTTCGCAATCCGGAGAGATTTCTGCAAACACTCGAGCACACGCTTGCTATCCTGGTGCGGGAACTGACCACGGCCAGCGTTAGGATTAACCCTCCCCAGTGATGTGTCCGCTTACCGCTTTAATACTGTCGGAGCTAGCATCTTCCTCTTTCTCCTTGGTTCCATCGGATGGCGTTGGCTTCTCCGCTTCTACATCGGCTGCGGATGTTTCCTGCCACCACATATGACTTGCCAAACTCACTGCGGTAGATTGATGCGGTTTTTTTAAAAGCTTAGCTCCATGCAGTGCAGCCTTGGTAATCAAGGTGTCAAAATTGTCAGAGCCGAAAACCTTGGCGCCCTGTAGTGTTCCAATGATGAGAGCCACGGCCTGCAGTTGGGCGCGACTTTCCGAGATGCTTTCTTCGTAAACTGTGAAGGCCTGAACATAGAGGTCGTATGTCAGGTCCTCGAATCCACACTCATCCGCAATTTGCGCAGCCAGTAGGAACAGTCGCAACGCAATCGTCGGGGCATCCACTTGTGTGGCCAGGATAGAAATCAACTGTCGAATGAACTTGATCGTTGTGGACACCCTGGTCTTCCAATCCGCTTCCTGTACTTCCCATCTATACCGATCCTTGGTAGCCAAAGGGAGAACTCACCATGTGTTCCTGATTCTTACACCGCCTACACAGTTTGATCGCTGAGGTTATGAGTGCGGGGAAAGTGAACCGCATTCGTTCTCCACCCAGATCAAAGTGTTTCCTCGCGATTTGCAAAAGCTGCGAAATGATTAAAACAGGGGGCGGATAAACGGGGTGGCAGTTACCTCAAATTGCGTATCGACAGAGTCAGCACGGAAAAGGTGAACCATTCGTGCCACCCAACCCTGTTCCTCAGCGATGTCTTCCCTCTCCGGGTATGGCCCCTGTCTCCTCGAATCTTTGTTTCCCGGTTGCTGACCTGTGGTACCCAAAAACAGACCGGAATCAGACTGGTCCTTGATCAAAACGTGGCATAGTTCAAGTACGCCGTTCACGTCTTCTGGGGTTTCGATGATCGTTTCATTCTTCAAAATGGATGAGATGACCGCGTGCGAGAGTGAACGTCTGGTTGAGTACGGTTGTTGTGATAACAGCGATGAATAACGGGGGATAGCGAGCAGGGTCAGGACGGATTGGTATGAATTGATCGGCGCGGCAAGGAGGGACGCAAGATTGCTTATGGTTTGGGGCGAGTGGACATCGGGACTGTACATTAAATCATGAGCTGAAGGCGGTATGGTGATTATTATAATATGACTTAACTTGTCTCCGTACTCCTTGACCTTTCCGTGGGCGAAGCCCAGAATCTGATCAACGTACTCCAACTTGTCCGGATAACAACTCAAGGAGAGGTTGGTAAGAGAAACCAAAAGTGCGGTAATATCTTGAACGGATAGGTCGGGTCGAGCCTGAAAGCGCGAGTTCACGGGAATGTTTAGGCATGAAAACACACACGGACCTTGATGAGTTCGACAATCTGCTGCCAAAACACCTCGAACAATTTGACGTTTTCAGGGATACCCCTGAACTTGCGCACTGTGACGTCGCCTTTCTCGTCGTCGAGCGACTCCCTATTCAGGCCTTGGGTGACCTGACTGAGATCCTCAGCATCCTTGGCCGGTGCGGAAGTGGGACTTTGTGGTTCTGAACTCCAAACGTCAGCTTCCAAATTCTGCACCCCGTTGTTGCCTGGTGCGGACGTGTTTGCACGTAGCTTGGCTTTTTGTATTTTGACCTTCTCGGCTAGTCGACGAGCAGCGGCCTCCTCCTGCTTCTTGGTTTCCTCTGGATCCTCACTTTCTGCCTCCCGCGCTGCGTACGCCGCGAGTCGATCAATCAGCGAAATGACTATTTGTTTGATATTGACTTTTGGGTGCAATTGGGCGGTCGCAGATAGAAAGGGGCCCAGTGTATGAAGGTGAAACTCGTCCGTGAACACCTGGTTATGTTGTCAGGGTGGTTCGCTTTTCTGTCACTCAACACACCTGGATGACGACTTCCATCAGGTACTCTTGTGCAATAACATCCTTACAGTTGACCACTTGTTCGAGAATTCCCGGAAGGATAACCTTCTGATATAGGTCCAGATCCACACCATCCAGCTGACTGAGTCGAACCAGGTTTGTGCCGACGAGAATACGAAGTTCCTTGCGTTCCATCTCACGTTTTTCCCGATCCCGTGAGTGCCCCTGGTGTTGCAATCGTACCCATAGCTTGTTCATTTCGATGAAGTTGGTGAGCACAAATGAGATGGAATCCTCCAAGTTGCCGGAAGGCCTAACAGGTTTTAGTACAAACGCAACAGCAAACTGTATCGTCAACATACCCTGTCTCAACGCCAACAGGCAGGTGGTCCCTGGTCTGGCCACTTAAATAGTGCCGTAGGAAAAGCCCGCGGATTGGATGCAAAATGCCCCTCGACATCTCCATCATGTCCTTCATGACTTCTTTGACCGGTGCATCGTTGATGGACATATACACTGACCCAACCGTGATCATCAAGTACAGTCTGGGGACGATGTTCCCAGCATACTGGACCAGCTCGTACAAATCTGCCAGATGGTGTTTGCCTTGCGTATGAGCGTCGTATAGATAGTTCGATAAGTGTCTGAGGGCATCGAAAACTGCCATGTCTGGAAGTCTGTTAGGTCAAAGATCCCTTGGAATCCTTGCGACCGGGCGTACAGAGTTCATAGTATTGCTTTGGCGATAAAGAGGAGGTACGCAGTTCCCCAAGCATTGCACTAGCACTCTTCAGTCCGTCCATGAGTTGATCCAGTTCCTGTAAAACTTTAGAGAATCCACGGATTGTAGAGGCAGTGACAACGTACTAAGTGCCGCTTCATCTGTTGCACCTGGATCTTGACCGTGTTGAGAGCGTCACCGAGCATCTTGCCCTCTTCTGCGGCAGGGGCTGCCTGCATGGTGAATTCCCAGAATGCGGGGTGTAGCGGAAGGCGGATACGATGGGCTGAGGATGGGAAGAGCGAGCCGATCCCACAACTGCGATTATTCCCATTTCCGGAAATACAGCGATCGTCATTCCTTGGGTCGGCAGACAGCCTGACAGCAGGTGCCCAGTTGACAAAGGGTAGACACACAAGTACGTATACTACAATCACAAATCGATCAACAATGCTTCTTGTCTATCGGGCTGCTGGATGACGGACGGTGGGACGGTGGGCATGTAACTAGATTGAGGGGCTAAGGTAGGTGCGGTAGGAAAGCTTGGTAATGGAGACGGGCCGATGTTCGCTACTCCTTGTCGCAGTGGGGGAAAATGGTGGAGATTGCCAACAGTATTGGCTCCTTGATGTGGGGGTGGTGGTGAAAGGTGTGAAGACGTCGGTATCCCTTGGTTGGGTCCGGTTTGGAGCGTTGGTGGGTCCACGGCCTGTGTGGGTTGAGGAGGTGGTGGCGTGGGGTGGTACCCAATGGGGTGTGATACGGGTGTGATGAAGGATGGGTGTGTGTAAGTGGCACGCGGAGACGGGGGTCGGATCTGTGTTGGCAGCGCGGACTGCGTCTGAGGGGGCACCCAAGTAGGAGAGGATACAGGCGGCTGTGACATCCAGGTATCTGGTCCTACCTGTCGGAGCGCGCTCGGGTATGTTGGACCAGTGGTTGCAGTGTTTCTCCTTGGAGGATGCGCCACCTGCGCGGAGAGCAACTGGTCGTAAAGTTTGACCGCTTGGGATAGTTTGTCATGCATCTCCGTTAGTAGGTCTACATGAGCTCAGTGACGAAACTCAATACTATCAACACAAAAAGAGCTCACTCTCTCGGCGGCTTGTATCATCGAGGCTCATCGCGAGCTTTGGCCGAAGTCCATTTGCTTGATCGTAAAGCTGGTTCAACGTAGGATACCGGCTAATGTCTCTACCGTTAGGGTCATGTTGTGCCTGTTCCACGGTCTGGGTAAACGTCATTATCGTGTCCGACTCCCGAGGCTCCATGTCATAGTTCGGTAGATTTAACAATTGGTTCGCCAAACGAGGGTCTTGCTGAGCACCAACCAGGTGAGGGGGCGTTGCCACTGGTTGGGAAAAATCAACAGGTGAGGGGGCGCTCGGCGTCGGGTTCGATACTTCTCGCAGGCTCGCCTCTATTGCAGCCTTGAAATCGGGGTCGTCGTCGAGATCCGAACCAGTGGGGTCATTGGTAGGAGCATTTGCCAAAGGTGGCTGAGAGGGGACATAGTCAGAACGGGAAAGGGCCCCAGAAATACCCGCCTCCTCCAGGGATAACTGTATTGCTCGCTGAAGGTCCACATCTGAGTCTTGCATGACCTTACTACGTGGGCCGCGGGTGTTGGAGGGGTGGTTAGGCGACTTCATGACATCAAAGCTGTGTGATAGTAGATTCATTGCTGGCAGTGAAACCCAGCCCAGAGAAAACTCACGGTTTATCTTTAACCCTGGTCAATTTCACGAAACAAGAGTCGCAAACGCGGACTTCTTGAGTGACGCCGAAATGAGGCAAGGGGAGTGACTTGCTCGAACATTGATGATCGAAGACTTGACCGCAGTTACGACAGTGGTGCTTTCGGTTTGTGAAAGTAAATTGTGTACGGCAACGCATACAAACGTCCGAGTCTATCCAATCTGGGGCAGTCTGAGTATCGACCATTGCTGATGAGGTCGACGCCAGGTCTTGTGGAGGGAAACTGAAACCTGTGGGATCGTGAAGTCCAACCTCCTGGAAAGGATTGGCGCTCATACCTTCGCCTTTCAGGGTCTTATAAACCTGCAAAACGTAGCCCAACGTAGGTTTCCCTTCAAATGCGGAAGCCCAGTTTTGTACAAGCCTCAGAATCTTGGCCTTGACTTGCGAGTTCAAAGCCGGAAACTTGAGGATCGAAACGAGGTTATCCATAAATTCTTTGGATGAAATTTCTGCGAGGAAGTGGTCGCCTCCATTCTTGACGCACAAATCTACGAGCTGCGAAATAGGTCAGGCCCACGGCAACTGGTACGGGCAAGGGCAGTACGCTTAGCGCAGATAGTTGGACGTTAGGGTTCTTGTGGTCAAGCCTTCGCTTCAGAGAGCGCATGGCGTCCTTCGGGAGTACAGATTTGGACCGAATCTGGTCACAAATCTCGAGACTCAGGGCCATGTCCTCGGAGCCGGCAGGTAGGAGCTCTGAAGTAGCCTTGTCTGCGGGCGAAGTCAGCGGTGATGAATGAACGCATCGCTCGGAGACACACCTATGGCATCGTCGAGTTGGGGTGCACCCCAAAGCCACGTTCCCAAGGAAGCCATCGTCTGCAATACGGGTGGTGGGTTGAGAGTAAGCAGATTCCTCCAGGCTCATGCACAGTCCTGGCCAAGAGAGGACGCGTATTAGTCAGCATATCTCCTAAAACGGAGAAAATTCGGACTCCGCCGTGAGTCAGCCACACGCCAGTCCGGTCTCCCAATACCCATCCCTTGTGTTGAGACCGTCATCGTCTTGGACGTCGACCCCGTCCAACGCCCTGTTTCAACTCGCGATTATCGTCGAATCTGACTGGCTCCACGTGCTCTGGTCGTTCCCGTCGCCTCTCGCTTGCCTGGACACTAAACTTTCCAGCCCGTCGCCGTTCCACCGTCGCGCCTCAAAATACTATACCTCCATTTATTCTCTTTTAATCACCCCCTGCTTACAACCCTTTACGCCCGGTCCCTCTTCCTTCCCTTCTTTCGCTTGTCCCGTTTTCTGCAACCATGCTAGGTCATCAGTTTGCCTATTCTGCGGCACCTATCCGTAAAGTACGCGAAGTTCAGTTCGGTATCCTTTCTCCCGAAGAAATCGTATGTTTTCCTCTCTCGCTTATCTTTCATTCTGCCCGCTCATATTTCCTAGAAAGCGTACTCGGTCGCGAAAGTTGAGCACCCGGAGGTGATGGACGAGACAACGCACCGGCCGAAAATTGGAGGATTGATGGACCCAAGGATGGGAACAATAGATCGAAACTTTAAATGTCAGACGTGTGGAGAAGGCATGTCGGAGTGCTCTGGACATTTCGGACATATCGAACTGGCTCGTCCTGTATTTCATCCTGGTATGCAAGAACGGTACTGCTTTTCCATTGTTTGCTGAACACCCGATGCTAGGCTTCATCGTGAAAGTCAAGAAGATCCTGGAATGCGTCTGTGTTAACTGCGGAAAGCTCAAGGCTGACATCGTGAGTCGCATCAACATTTCCTCTACTCGTTTCGTTCCCCACCACCCAATTTTCTGGGGGCTCTCTCCTTCATTGGAGAACCCCAAGCCTGTGCTGCGTTAACCCTCATGAGGGTCGTTTTCCCTTCCCTGGCCACCCTCGCCGTCAGGCTTGCGTGGCTTTGAGATTCGGAGGACCCGCGGCCAGGTGAAATGGGGGCTGAACGAGGAGTGCGAAAGTGATCCAGTCGCATACTGCCCTGCGCTGGAGGAGATGGCGACTCGCTTTTTAAAGCGTTTCGCCTGCACTTGGTAGTTCCCTTATCCCCAGTTCCGTGTTCAGTCCTATTGTCCAACACGACCGCCTTGGCAATGTATCACTGACATTTTACCTGTCTCCCGAATCGCGTGTGGGACACATAGTCGGATCCCAGTTTTGCGGACCGCATTCGCCACGTTCGTGACCCAAAAACGAGGATGTCTGTTGTGTGGTCATTCTGTAAGACGAAGATGGTTTGCGAGGCTGATGAGCCCAAGGATGAAGCGGAAGGAAACGAAACCGAGGAGCCGAAGAAAGGGCACGGCGGTTGTGGTGGTGTTCAGCCTACGATCCGCAAGGAAGGGTTGAAGTTGTTTGTGCAGTACAAGAAGCCAAAGGATGAGGATGAGGTAATTGTGCTATCACTTATTCCTGGATCACTGTCTCACAAGTTTTCAAGGAAATGAAATCATTACAACCGGATAAGCGACCGTTCTCTCCATCGGAGGTTTATGCCGTCCTTCGTAAGATCTCTGACGCGGACCTTCACTTACTTGGCTTATCCGACGAGTACGCTCGCCCGGAGTGGATGATTCTAACAGTCATGCCCGTCCCCCCTCCGCCGGTCCGTCCCAGCATTGCCGTTGATGGAGGAACCATGCGAAGCGAGGATGATCTGACATATAAACTGGGAGACATCATCAAAGCCTCCGCTAATGTGCGGAGATGTGAACAAGAGGGAGCCCCTGCGCATGTCATCACAGAATTTGAGCAGCTACTCCAGGTCCGTGCATTCTCCCCTACACCCTTAGGGATGCTCATCGGGGGTGCCAGTTCCACGTTGCGACCTACATGGACAACGATATCGCTGGCATTCCACAAGCCCTCCAGAAATCCGGACGCCCTGTCAAAGCAATTCGCGCCCGCCTGAAAGGGAAGGAAGGGCGACTCCGGGGTAACCTCATGGGGAAGCGCGTGGACTTCTCCGCCAGAACTGTGATCACCGGCGACCCCAACCTCGAGCTCGACGAGGTCGGTGTACCGAGGAGCATCGCCATGAATTTAACGTACCCTGAACGGGGTTCGTGATCCATTCTGGTACCCTTCGCCTACTGATTGTCACTATCAGTGACACCGCACAACATCGCATATCTGCAAGAACTTGTCCGCAATGGCCCAACGGCCTATCCTGGCGCTCGATACGTCGTGCGCGACACTGGCGAGCGCATAGACCTGCGTTACAACAAACGAGCGGATGCGTTCCTTCAATACGGTTGGATTGTTGAGAGACACCTACGGGATGGAGAGTATGTTCCCCCACGCGTGCGACTTTTAAAGACCGACCCCTTAAATTTATATCCAGCTTCGTGTTATTCAACCGCCAGCCCAGCTTGCACAAGATGAGCATGATGAGCCATCGAGTACGATTGATGCCCTACTCCAGTACGCATGACAGCCTTCGATATCCTTCATCACCCTGATCCCTCTTTTAGCTTTCCGGCTGAACCTTTCTGTGTGAGTTCATCTGCGCGTTTGAGATCCCTGGTCTCTCATCAGTCACCAGCACCCCGCCCTACAATGCTGACTTCGACGGTGATGAAATGAACATGCAGTACGTAGCTACAATGCATGGGTGGATTCGCGGCTAATGCACACATCGAAGTATTCCCCAGAGCGAGGAAACCAGGGCCGAGTTGAGTCAAATCGCCTGGGTACCCCGCCAGGTAGGACAATAACAATCCGTGGCACGGAACCCATTATGAATTTCCCCACAGATTATCTCTCCACAAGCCAACAAACCTGTCATGGGGATCGTCCAGGATACTTTGTGCGGTATCCGGAAGTTCACGCTTCGCGATGCGTTCCTGGACTGGACTCAGGTTCAGAACATTCTGTTGTGGGTCCCAGACTGGAACGGAGACATCCCCATCCCGGCCATTCTAAAGCCGAAGCCTCTCTGGACCGGAAAGCAAATCTTATCGCTCTGCATACCCCGTGGGATCAACATCTTCCGTTCACCTGACCCCAAATCCTCGAACCCAGTGTTTGATGATGGAATCATGATCGAGAACGGGGAGATCATATTCGGCATTGTTGAGAAGAAGACGGTTGGGGCATCTCAAGGCGGTCTTGTTCACGTTGTCTTCCGAGAAAAGGGCCCCGAGGCAACCAGAGGCCTTTTCACTGGCCTGCAAACGGTGGTGAACTATTGGTTATTCCACAACAGCTTCAGCATCGGGATTGGGGACACTATCGCTGACAAGGGGACCATGGCCTACATCACCCGGCAGATCGCTGAAAGGAAGTCCAACGTCTCGCGCATCATCGAAGACGCACACCATGATCAGTTGAAGGCTGCACCAGGGATGACCATCCGCGAGTCCTTCGAGAGCCGCGTGGAGCGAGAGCTGAATCTCGCCCGAGACCATTCTGGTCAATACGCGCAGAAAAGTCTGAAGGAAGACAACAACGTCAAGCAGATGGTCGTCGCTGGTTCGAAAGGCTCCTTTATCAACATCTCCCAGATGTCTGTTTGCGTCGGACAGCAGAGTGTTGAAGGAAAACGAATTCCCTTTGGGTTCCGCCACCGCACACTCCCTCATTACAACAAGGACGACTTCAGCGCCGAAGCCAGAGGCTTTGTGGAGAACTCCTACCTACGCGGTCTGACCCCACAGGAGTTTTTCTTCCATGCCATGGCCGGCAGGGAAGGGTTGATCGATACTGCTGTCAAGACTGCTGAGACAGGATACATCCAAAGGCGACTGGTGAAGGCCCTCGAAGATGTTCAGGTGTGCTATGATGGGACAGTGCGCAACTCGTTAGGAGATCTCATTCAGTTTGTCTACGGCGAGGACGGGATGGACGGAGCTTTTATAGAGCGTCAGAGCATCGACACGTTCGCCCTTAACAACAAGGAGTTTGCCCATCAATATCGTGTCGACGTCACCGACCCGGCTGGAGGTTTCGTGCCCGGAACCCTCCAAGTGGGGATTGACGACAGCTCCCTCGAGCTACAAGCCAAGCTAGACGAGGAGTACAAACAACTCGTGGAGGACCGCCACCTTCTCCGTCATTTTGTCTTCCCACAACAAGATTCAGCCTCTCCCCACTATCTACCCGTGAACCTTCACCGAATCGTCGAAAACGCCAAACAGATCTTCCACATCGACGCCCGGAAGCCAAGCGATTTAGACCCCGCGTACATCATCGACGCCCTCAGAACGCTTGTAGAACGGCTCGTCGTTGTCCGCGGTGATGATCCCCTCAGCCTCGAAGCACAACAGAATGCAACCATGGCTTTCAGGATGCACCTCCGGGCGACTTTCAGTACCAGGCGGGTTCTGGAGAGGCACCACCTCAATCGCGAGGCGTTCGACTGGGTCCTTGGAGAGATCGAAACCAAGTTTAACCAATCAGTCGCTCACCCCGGAGAGATGTGCGGAACCCTTGCAGCGCAGTCGATTGGAGAGCCTGCAACACAAATGACACTCAACACATTCCACTACGCCGGTGTTTCGAGTAAAAACGTGACCTTGGGGGTTCCTCGCCTCAAGGAGATCATCAACGTCGCAACGAACATCAAGACACCGTCCCTATCTGTCTACCTCCAGCCCGAGATTGCCAAGGATCCGATCCTAGCCAAGAACGTACAACAGGAGCTTGCGTACACCACTCTGCGCACGGTCACGGCCGCAGTCGAGATCTGGTACGACCCTGACCCGAGCTCTACCATTATCGAAGAAGACAGTATCTTCGTAGAGTCATTCTTCGCTATCCCTGACGAAGAAGTGGAGTCCAAACTCCACCTCCAATCGCCGTGGCTCCTTCGCCTCGAGCTCGACCGCGCGAAGATGATCGATCGCAAACTTACTATGCCCTACGTGGCCGGTAGGATTGCTGAAAGCTTCAAAACGGACTTGTTTGTCATCTGGAGCGAAGACAACTCTGAGAAGCTGGTGATTCGTTGTCGTGTTTTGGGTGGAGCTGACAAAGACGAAGATGGAATGGGCACGGTCGAGGAAGACGTCTTCTTGCGCCAACTGGAGAACACGATGTTGGATTCAGTCAGTTTGCGTGGTGTCAAGGGGATCGAACGGGTCTTCCTTCAGGAACACGACAAGGTCGTCATCACGGCGGAGGGCAGTATCAAGGGGCGCGACGAGAAGGAGTGGGTATTGGAAACTGACGGTGTCAATCTACAGACTGTCATGTGCATCGAAGGCGTGGACTTTCGACGGACATATTCCAACAGCTGTGTGGAGATATTCAACGTCCTTGGAATCGAAGCCGCTCGGGCTGCAATCATGAAGGAACTCCGAAAGGTCATCGAATTCGATGGGTCCTACGTCAACTATCGACACCTTGCCCTCCTTTGCGACTTGATGACCCACCGGGGTACTCTCATGGCCATCACCCGGCATGGTATTAACCGTGCGGATACTGGTGCCCTCATGCGATGCTCCTTCGAGGAGACCGTTGAAATTCTCATGGAAGCCGCCGCTGTGGGAGAAAAGGACGATTGCCACGGTATCGCTGAAAATGTCATGTTCGGGCAGATGGCACCCATGGGAACGGGTTCCTTCGACGTTGCGTTGGACATTGATATGTTGAAGGACGTCATCGTGGATCACCGTTTGCCAGCTCAGAACATGCTTGCCGTCCAAACAGATGGTGGCATGACTCCCGGACAAGTCGCGATGACACCGTACGACAGCAACTCTCCCATGTGGCATGACGCCTCGTTCAGGGCAGAGGCTGCAGCATTCTCGCCGTTGGCCGTCAATGGTGGCGACGACCCAGCTAACTTCTCCTACCTGGGCTTTGGTCAGAGTCCCAAAAGTACTGGCGGGATGTCGCCCGCGCCTCCCACATATAGTCCAAGCTCCCCGAATGTGTATTCCCCAACCTCACCGTATGTGCCCGCCCAATCCCCCTATCAAGCCACCTCGCCGTTCATGACGTCCCCGTATTCCACATCCCCGTTCTTCGATCGTTCGCGAAGCGCAACTTCCCCAACATACTCCCCAACCTCCCCAGCCCTCAACCTCACATCACCGAATTATTCCCCCACAAGCCCTCGTTACTCACCGACCTCCCCGTCATTCTCCCCCACATCTCCTCGGTATAGCCCCCAGTCCCCATCCTTCAGTCCCACCTCCCCTCGGTATTCGCCCACAAGCCCGTCATTCAGTCCAGCATCTCCGCGGTGTGAGTCTTCTCCCCCCATATGGCCAAAAGCTTTTATTAACCCTTCCACCAGATTCTCCAAGTTAGTCATGGGTTTTGTCTCACCATTTTTATTTTTCTAACTCGTCATCCTCCCCACCCCTTTGGTGTACAGCTTGTGAGTAATGTCAACGATACCACGCTCGAAAACTGACAGCCTTTCATAGCACCGGTCCAAATGTCCCCATCGTCTCCGAAGTACTCCCCTACGTCACCAGCATCGCCTTCCTCGCCGAAATACTGTTCGTGGCTTCCACCTCCCTATACGAAACGTTTCCTGACATTTTCCCTCCTAGCACCCACTTCGCCTACCTATTGTAAGTTAATCTCCTGCCGGCTTGTCAACGATAATGACGTCGTTTCCAGCACCCGCATCTCCAGCCTATAGCCCCACGTCGCCACAGTGGTCGCCGACGAGCCCTGCACACGGTGGCAGGAACGGTACCAACAATTACTCGACATCTCCGTCCTGGGAATGAGACATTGCAATATTTCCGGCCAAGCCCAGGACGCGCTCGAACTCATTCTCGGGATGCTTTGGAGTACATATGTATTTACGCATTTAGAGTTTTCAGAGTTTCGCTCTCCCTAGTACGAAATTTGATGATTGTACCGACTTGACCCGGTTGATATCAGACATCGTCACTGGCCGACAAATATGTCCATGGTTGTACCCCAGCCTTGTAGGTCTTCAGTGGTAGGACACACTTGGACATGACTTCACAACATTACCTATCGATGCCGCTCTCGCCACCCGGTTTATAGAACCGGGGCCGACGAAGCAAACTGCAGACTACGGCACCGCCAAGCCCGATGTTGTGAACCAGTCCGAATTTCTTTGTCGCCTCAGAAACTTGCATTGGACCAGCCCCTTCACAACTCGCGTTAGGTTTCGTGTGGGTGATGCATTCCACGATGCTTACACCCCCGCAGCTGCATGGTAATGTAAAAGTGCATCCCAAGACCGGTTGCGCCGAGGGGATGACCCTTCGCCTAAAGGGGATAAGTCTTCGGATGTGGAGTGAGTGAGGGTATGGCCCACCTCCAAGCCACCACTCGGGTTGACCACGTATTTGCCTCCGTGCTGACGAAACAGGTCAGACAATCAGGGTGCAGATAGATAGGTGTCCGACAATACAGTATTGTCACCCCGTTCGACTAATTCAACGGCTCCTCCGGGTGAACAGAGTCGCAAGGCGTCGTATGTAATCAACTGTCACTTGATCAGGGTGACTCTCAGACAATGCAGTAAGCTCACCTCGTTGGATGCAAAGCAGTCATGGAGCTCGATGACCGCGACTTGGTCTCTCCCTTTGCCATTAGGGAACCCCGCCTGAGAGAAGACGTCGTCTGCGCATCGTCGTGTCATGGCGAAACCAACGAGCTCCATCGCGGTCCGCTCTTCGAATGTTTCGAGACCGTCGGTGGTCAATGCATTCCCCGCGATTTCTATCGCTTGATTCTCCAACCCATGCTGGTGGACAAAGTCCTCAGATGCGATGATACAACACGCTGCACCGTCCTAGAGAGACTCAAATTTCGAGATGGCGAGGATGCCACGATTGGTACGTACTGAGGTTGGGCTGCACATGAACTTTGTGAGCTCGTTGGTGATCCGTGGCGCGGCCATCACTTGTTCGGTGCTCCACCCGTTACGGAACTGCGAATACGGATTGTTCAAGGAGTGTTTGTGATTCTTGGAGGCTTAACATAGAACGTCGGAAGAGTCTCTTGAGGAGGGGCGACGGGAATCTCTACCTATCTTGGCGAAATGTTCCACAGTTCCGCCGTATTTATTGAGGTACTCGGTACCAGCGTTGCCAAAGAACCGTGCCGCGCCAGGCCCTTTATTTGCACTGAGGGACACGTTTTCAACCTCTTCCCTCAGGTCAGTGTGAGGCTTCATTGGACTGGGCCGGTCTGGAAAGTGAGTACCCTTGGAGTGTTGTCAGAGAAAATGGAGGTGAGGCAATGTCATCGAACGTGCCAAGGATCCCGGTGCCATCCGCTCGAATCCTAGAGCCATGACACACTCAGCAGCACCGTATTTCACAAGGTTATTGGATTGGTAGAATGCTGTGGAGCCTGTCGAACAGTTATTATTGACATTGACGATTGGTATCCCGGTCAGTCCAAGGTTATATAGTGCCCGCTTGCCATCGATTCAGCACCGTGTGAATGTGCGTGAGGAAGGGGAAATACCTGGCCACTCGTGGAGTCTCCGTAGCAGTAGCCGACATGGGCTGCTTCGATCGAATCGTATGTGACACCTGAGCACAATGAACTCGATGATACTCAAAGAGCGGGACGGGCTACCGTACCCGCGTCCAGTAGAGCTTTAGTCGCGGCTTCCAATCCCATCTAGGAGCGACTCAGTCTGTGGACCAGGACCGGTGGAAGTGGACTAACGTCCTCCGTCGCTCTCTGTCCCCTGGGCTTTGTGAGGTGATTTATTTAATCTGGTCTGTGCTAGATCACGGAAGGAAATGGTTACTCACTTTCGTGAACGCAGTACATCCTACGCCAATGATGAAGGTTTGTCTCTGTCTCTTCGCGTCGGGCATTGTCGTCGACGTGGATGGAACTGCCAAAATCCAGCCGATCGGTCGATTCAATGGTAACCGGCAACCAGGCCCCTCTGGCTCACTCGAAGAGATAATTGATGAGCTCGGCGACTACACGGACGTTCACACTATTTCCTATCAACCTGTATTTACTCTTCGTAGTGACCCCTGCTGGCCAAGTAAACGATCTGGCATCGGTACCGAACCCAAAAAGCCTAGATAATTCCCCAGGCGAGAAGTACCGGAGACGCAAGGGGGCTAGAATCGCCGTGGGATTGGAGTCACCTTTGGCCTGTGCCTGGAGAAAACGGTCGAATGTTTCTTTCGTCTGCGTATGTGAGGTTCGCCGTCATTTCACAGATCGGGATGACTTACATCCAGTAACTCGTTCTCCTGGAGGATGGAACCACTTCGTTCGACCATCTTCGTATACCCTGTCGATGATCAGGGGGTTGGCTGAACTGGTGGTGAATCCTACTGACCCCTAGTAAAACAGCAGGTCCTGTATGAGGCGGGTAGAACGATGTCGAACAATCTTCCCCACTTCTCTAGAACCCGAAGGGGTATGGTGCAGTCGTCGAGGCCCGATCCCTCCTGATCAAGGTAATCTCGGACCGCCCTCGCGCCAGGCGTTCCCCCCGACTTACTCCTGTCGTCTATCCAATCCGTCCCACGACCTGGGATATGCCTCAAGGTTCCCGTAGTTGGTATTTTGCCTGGGAAGGAGAATGGTTCGAATCGAGCCAGAAGATAATATCGCAAGCGGGAGTTCGGTATGCCGAAAGACAACGGGGTGAGAAGGAGTTCGAGGACGTTATATCCGAGGTGGGAAAGAACAGTAAGCAGCGTACGCCTCGTTGAGGAAGTCTTGCGGTCGAGACTTAGCAAAGGAACAGAACGTGGAGGGAGAATGAAGTACCTCGAACCCGGCCACGTTCTCTATCAGCAGCCGATCGGGAAGAGCGTCAGACACGGCCAACGACGGGAGGACGTCGTTGATGAGGTGCAGAAACGACTTGGCCCGGGGGTCGTCACTGTCCCTAGGTGTCGGGTTGAGGATGGTATACGGTTGACAAGATGGGGACAGGAGCCAGAGGTCGGCTGCATGCGCTGCGAGATCCTCGGCGGTCAAGCTGGATATATCAATCTATGTTGTTCTCAGTTGCCACTCGATTCGTGCGGGTGAGAGAGCGTAGACCTGTTTCACGGTAGTCTCTGGGGAGTTGTGAGAGTACACTCTGCAGGCAAGCTGATCCCAATCGAAGGCGGCAGCGACTCGAGCATCAACGGAGCTCTTTTCAAGGGCGTAGTGGAGACCACCTGCATGTCAGGTCAGTGGTGAGTAGGGGAGACGCATGCGCTCTCGCACCTATCCCACAGTAGAACTCGAGGGCGGTTATCGGCATTTTGTTTTGTTCTATTTTATTTTTGCCGGTATTTCCTTTCCGTCGCCGCGATCACGTGCAACCTCATCGAACCGGGAAGTTCAGTTGAACTTTGGGAGTTTTCCGTCAGGAGGGTTTTCGTCCCCCATGTCCTCCCCAGAGTGAGTGTTCCATCCATCCACCGAACCAGGAATCTCACATCCGTCCACACAGAACTCCCCAGCTCCCAACTCCTAAAAGGCAAGCCCATCCAGCCACAGACCGCCCGGCTCTTTGCTCACTTGACCTCCAGTCCCAACACCTGCGCTTCCTACATCCAGGGACAGGAACACTCCCCATCCCTCTCAGGGTGTGCAATCTCCCAACCGCCCACAGCTCGCGATCTAACCACACCACAGACCTTTCCGAAATGTCTCGGTGATTACACAAACCGCCAAGTGCGAGCAGCAGCATGCTTCCAGTTTCATGACCCCAGAGTCGAGGTCCGTCCTGCTTCCCTCCCCACCCCACCACCCCTCACCCCACCCCTAGCCCTCTACTTGCCCGTACGAGGAGGTCCCCTCTTCCGCAACGGTAAGTTTCCTCATCTCTAATGGTCACACGTGTTGAGGATTCGGCTAGTGCAAACACACGATCGAGTCCCATACGGACAGCCTCGTACGTCCCCTCCGACCTTGCCTCTACTACCTGTTCACTTTCTTTCAGTATTCTCAAACCAGATTCTGGGACCACGACCCGAATTCGTCAAACCGCGCCGCCGTCCCGATTATCGTCCCCTTTTGCCGTGCGAAACGCCACTGAAGAACCAATACCCACCGAAACCACGACTCTGCAGAAAAGTCACCAACCCTCCCCTTCCTCCGTTTCTTCGCTCAACCCCGCCTTCGTGAATGATGCCTTCTTTCAATACAATGCTCAAACCCAACCATCACTCATTGCCCCATCCCCTCTCCGCGTGCTGAACAGTGAAGCTAACCTCCTCGCCGATTCCCACCCTTCAAAAATCGAAGGGACCGTGTCCCATCGCCCGGATTACCTTGAGCGGGTCCAGCGAACTCCATCCCCCCTCACCAACTCATCGCTTCCACCCGATCAGTTCTCCCACATCCCTGTTTCCCTTGGCGTAACCGAGACACCCGCGAGGGGCAGACGACTAAAACTTTTTCAAGAAACCTCCGAGGAGAGTTTTGAAGAGAGCTTAATGATCAATGGCTATGCTCACCGCAGCGGAGTCAGCCATAACGGCCAGCTTTCGCAAACGACTCTAGATTGGCTCCGTCACCCTGCCTCTGCAACGCCTTCCGCGCACTGGTCCTATCCATTAACTGTGCCCCCCATTCCTCCCCAAAATGACTCCCCACGAACAGAAAATGAGACGAGGAAGCGGAAGCGGTTAGAGTCCTTCCTATCTCCTACTCCGTGCACCCCAAAACTCCGAATCGTCGACATGAAGGGTAGGGGCAGGATTCTCCTCAACGGAGAAGAGGGAGCCAGTCCACACGAAACCCCAGGCGGTGGGAACTCCGTTCGGCAAAAGCGTTCTGTTGGTAAACGGAACCTCAAAGGGAGTGGAAACGGGAAAGCCTCGCCCTTAAAACGAGGCATCGTCGGCACCCCTCACACACTCGTGGACTCGGGATCGGTTGGTCCGGACTGGCTCGATGCAGAATTCCCGTGGTCTCTTAAAGCTGACCAACTCGTTCGAGCCCACTGGGAGACTCAAGCTGGGAAGATGCGCTGGATAGAAAACTTCCTGGATCGGGACTCCGACTCGGAAAGTGAGGGCGAAGAAATCATGCCTTCCTCTGCCTGGGGGGAGTTATACCAACACCCACCGATGCCCTGCCGGAGGGGCAGGGGGAAGATGGTCCCGATAAAGGCGACCGATCGACGGAGGACGGGAACTATGGTCTTCCCCAGTGATCCCGCCGACGCTCGAGCAGCTCTGTTATCGAGGCGCGCCGTGAGAACTTTAACTCTCCGCCGTGCATCACAGATGCGTCACTCCAACCCCTCGACCGATGGTTCGGGAAGCGGGGAAGATCAAGATTTCTGTATCTGTGAGGGGAAGGTCAAGGACCGTGGCTTGGTGCAGTGCGATGACTGTGAACGGTGGTATCACTTACGGTGCATCGGCGTCAGGAACGCTGGAGAGTTGGGTGGACCGGACGACCCTTGGTGTTGTACCGGTTGTATGAAGGACGCCCGTAGGACCATCACTCCCGAACCTATCATCCCTTCCTCCGAACCCACCATCGTGCCCACAGACGACGACTGTCCAGGAAGTTCACCCAAAGATCCCCTCTTCTTCGTTGATGATCCGGAACGTTCCCCTTTCCCAACATGGCGTCCCCGTGTGCGTCCATCGACGCCTAGTCGTGGTAGCGCTTCTTTCGAGCCACTTTCTGGTTCCTCTTCAACACCCTACTCTAACAAGGGCGATCCTTCGACACCACAAAATCCCTCGAGTGGGCTCGCACGGATTTACGAGACACCAAACCTATCCATCAGCATTGGTGGTGGAGAACCCACCTTAGACCTTACGACAACTCCATCCAGGGGGATGAAGTTCAGTACATTCACGCCAAAAAGCATTGGCCCCTGGTCCTATAACTCTCGTACGAATACAACTGGAATTAGCTTCAATACTCCCTCGGGGAGACATATGGGGTCCGTTAACAGAATCGTGGGCCGCGTCGACTCTGTCTCCGGGATTGCCCCACGGCCGGCACTACCGGATAGTCCCACCCGGAGAAAGGAGGGAGCCATCGGTCGTGTATTACATTCTCGTCGCTTGCACGAGAGCCCGATGGGCTTTGGGGGCCTCACAAGTGGAGGAAGGTTGGGGGGGTTTTCGATGCTGGAGGAATCGCCAGTCGTACGATCAGCTGGGAAGAAGAGGATGAGGGAAGAAGTGGATCTAGGGGATGGTGTCTCTGCGGAGGAATGAGTTCTCGCGTTTATAAATATACACACACACATACACACTGTCGTACACTACTGTTTTTTTACACCTGGCGATAATTCTAGTAACAGGGTAGCGCTGTTGTTCGTCCTCACTCACCCTTCCCGTCGCGCCAGTTGGATCATATTGTATGCTTTCAGAAGTACATTCTATCGACAAGCCCACCTGCCCTCTCGTAGTTTCCATACAGCGCCTTTCGCAGTCTCTCCCCGCTCAACTCTAGAACCAGCCCTCTATCGTTCAGGAATTCCGTATACCGTCTCCATGCCTCCGCGCCTTTCCCCGTCTTTCCATCTGCACCCGGGTTCAGCGTATTTGTCAGCCCCTCGCCGGTTTTCCCCGCCTTCAGAGTCGCGATGCTCCCAACGACAAACAAACCCCGCTTTGCCCTTGTCAGACCAACATTCAACCTTCGTCTATCAGCAAGGAAACCGATGTGTCCCCGTGGGTTGTTTCGAACGGTTGAGAAAATAATGACCTCCTTCTCTCGACCCTCGAAGCCATCCACGGATTTGATTTCTATGCTGGGGAGTTGCATCGCGCGGTGTTCACCCAGAACCCGCTTAAACCGCTCTACGTTTGTCTTATTCTTGTTAAACAGTCGGTCTAGGAGGGAAACCTGCGCCACGTATGGGGTGATTATGCCGATATCCGATCCGCGAAGGGCCTCAAACAGGAAGTCAGCACGCCCACCGCCGAGACGGGTGAAGCGTACAAACCTTGTTGTGAAGTAGGAGGTCTTCGACGATACTGCAGACTATGTGCGCTTCATTCCAGTTCACTCTACTCCGGTCCTTGATAGATTCAGACCCAGCGTGGTCTAGGAAGATAAGGCTGGGTCGGTTGCCGGTAGCAGGGTTGGCCGTCAGATGGCTTGAGATCGGTGGGTCCAGAAACGAAGCAACGTTTCCGACGGAATCGACGGTGCCATCCGACACGGAAAAATTGTAAAACTCGGCTGATGGGAACATCGAGATATCCGGATGCATACGGTATTGGATATCAAGCATGACGGAGGGGATCACTTGGGGGGCGGTCAAACGTCATGACATGGACGTGGAGGGGAGAGATAAGACGCACCCCCCTCTTCCGTGAGGCGTTCAAATAAACTTATCCCGAGGCCGTTTGATTGCGCTTCCTGGCTCGCGATTACCGGTGGGAGTTGCTTGTGGTCACCGATGAGCGCGACATGCTGGGACTGGGAGCTATTCGTCACCAGACGAGCAGCGGGACAATATCGGATGACTTACACCCTTCATAAGAGGAATAAGAGAAGCGGGTTCGGTCGACATCGAGGCCTCGTCCAAGAAGATCACGGGGAAGTCCATGGTGTTCAACGACCGGGACCCAGAGCTGATGCAGGTGGTGCATACCTAAGGGTGTCCATCAGCTCACCAGATGTGTAGGGGGTGAAGGAACGCACAACGTCTGCACTGGTCAGCACTTCCGTCTGCATTTGCTGGTATATAGCCTGCTTCTTGGAGTTGGACCTCGACAATTTCACGTATACAACATCCCGGTAGCTTTTCAAGCGCGAGAGTTCGGGGGATGGAGCCCGTCGCTTCTGGTGTTCTAAAACAGCGACGGATGTTTTCCTCAGTTCCTTTTCAAGCTCGTCCAGGTTCTTTGAGACAACCCTATACTCTGGATAGAGGGGGTGTTGCTCGATCTTGAACTCAAAAGAATGCTCCTGCAGGGTCGACTTGATTTGTCCATAGCCAATCCGAACTGGATCCAACCCTGCGGCCACAAGACCTTCCACCAAGTTGTCGACCGCGACGTTGGTGTATGTGCAAACCATGATTGGGTGTACCACGGCAAAATGTTTCTTAGGAAGCGTGTCAGAGGACTGGGGCACAAACAGCGACCGAGTTCACCTTAAGAAGTTCGACGGTTTCAATGATGGTTTTCGTTTTTCCGGTGCCGGGTGGCTGCAACAAGGTCAATTCAGTCTGTCTCGGACCCCGGGGTGTGTGATGGAGGACGTACCCCTTGGATAAGGCTCATGCCCTCTCCAATCATAGTGGCAACCGCCCTAATTTGAGAGGCGTTCAACGGCAAGTAAGGATCTCCCTCCACTCGAACGGGGTTGGGTCGCATATATCTCTTTGCCCAGCTCATAATCCTCATATCGTTCTTGAAAGCCCCTCTCGAGTCATTGGAAACCCTACTGCCGTGGTCAAGGGTTTCATGAGGGACATACTTAGTTTCGTCTGCTTGCTGGAGAGGGGTGGAGTGTGTGGATTCGGAGGTCGGGGAAAATGAATCGAGGAGGACATGACGAAGGCGGGTCCCATGGAGCATATACTTCTGTCCATCCCCTGTCGCCTCCTCGATGGCGGGTACGTCATGGGAAAGACGAGATATTGCTGTGACCATGCGAGCGTGCGCGATGTTCGATTGGCCAAGGTCCAACCTATACAAAGATCGAGGGTAGTCACTATATGTTTGAAGGAAGGAGAGAATGGTCAAACCTCCAACATCCCTCCTCAAGCCCAGGAAGTGATTCTTGAAAGGCGATCTTGATCTGCGTGGGTTTGTGGTCGATGACGTTGCCTGTGTAAGGGACGTCTTTTAGAGGGTCTGCTCGGGAGACGAGGACGGGGGAGCCCTTCCTGCACGCCCCGAAGATTCAGACACAAGAGAGCAGAACAAAGGAAAGATGAAACCCTCACTCGAAGACGTGGGCAGGGAAAACGACACCAGGGCCAAGCACAAAACAAGCAGTAGGTCTTCCAGCTGTTTGGAAATCCACCCAGTACGCCTTGGTGTTGGTGACGCAGTAGCCTTCTTGTTTGAGACGATCTAGGCTCCAGCTTGAAAGACGCTCTCTAACTACGGCCTCGTTTTCTGCACGCTCGGATGATAAAAGGGGGAGGAAGCTGGAGGATGGGGTGAGCAACCAATTGGGGAGGGCGGGAGTATGGCGCGTCACGGACTGATCCTTGTACTTCTGGATGTGGGCATCATAAGGGTGGCTGGACGCGGGGAGCGGGGGTTGTGCCCGCTTCTCTGGGACCCTTTGAAAGGAACTGAACGGTGGTTTGGGGCTGGGAACGCGCAGCCTCCAATTGAAACGGGGGACGCAGTCGGTGGCGAGCGAATGAGAGTGTTCACTGGCGTTCGCGGACTCGAACGACGACAGAGGTCGGGATAGGTGATCCAAGCATGGAGGTCGAGGGCGTGCAAGGACCGTTGGTACGCGACTCAAGTGCCTCATGGGATTAAGGACATGACAAGGGGATGGACGATCGAGCGCTCAAGGGAAAGTCAATCCAACATATGAACACATGTATGGCAGAGATGGTGGTACAAAAGAGATACACGCAATGGGTGAGTATTACTATAGAATGAGACGTCTACAAATATGCACAAGAACGGGCAGGGGTGAAACGCATAAGTACGGTATAAGCGCGGTGTGACCAAGCAACCCAAAGGAAGAGTGTGAGAGTGAGAGAAAGCGAGAAACATCGATAGCGGGAAAGCAATCAGAAAGTGGAAAGCACGAGAGGACCAACACCTCGGAGGGATTGAGGTTCAACCTCACGGGGTACGCGATACTGGAAATCTGGGGTGGTAATGTGAGCAAAAGAGAAAAAAGCAAAAGTGGGGATCTGAGCACCAACCTCCATCTTTGAAAACGGGGTTAGATTTGAGGCGGCGGAGCTCCTCCTCCTCACGCTCCATGTCGATCTCAAACTGAGCTTTACACCCAGGTATCCGATAACCCTCAATGGTGTTCGTCTTCTTGGGATACCAACGGCCACCGCCAGTCTTCTTACAGATCGCAGAAGAATGCCGAAGGGGGTAAGTGGCCAGCTCGCCGAGATCGTCATCCG
>Ga0307516_10001094_pt1 | contig 37746 bp, 50 predicted proteins | sample 19_EM_MG_FD_203310 | JGI IMG/M metagenome (GOLD analysis project Ga0307516, IMG submission 203310) | Populus trichocarpa ectomycorrhiza microbial communities from riparian zone in the Pacific Northwest, United States - 19_EM | ecosystem: Host-associated > Plants > Roots > Unclassified | place... | reverse complement strand
CCCGAACATTCCCGACCGGGCCGATTGCCCCTTGGAACCGCCCAGCTCGAAATACCTCTTAGCACTCCTGGCCGTTCATCATCCGCGACCAGCGGTTTCACCAAACTCCACAATGTCCTCTCTCCACCCTCAAATATTGCGGGCGTTATCGCTCTGTCTGCTGCTGGCTTTCCTTCCCATCCTCACCAGGGGGGAAGAAACCGCGTTTGATGCAGGTCAGACTCCCACCCAAACCTGATCGATCCAACCCGGCGGCGGGAGCCTCACACACTTCGCCCTGGCGTATCTAGCGCTCATCGGCCGAAGGCTGCTCGAGTTCTCTCCAGACTCTGTCGGCACCTTCGCCACAGTCTTCCCGTCGGACCACCCAGACCTCCCAGGTACCCTGCGCAATTTCCCGGCCTACCGGCGACCCATTGTTCACCCTGCTGACAGGCGAGCCATTCTCTCTTCAGCAATATTACGCAAGGTAAGGACAGCATCGGCTTTGAGGTTATACCCTGCTGCCGTCTAATTGATGGCGATTGTGATCTACACGTCAAGCAGCTGTCACCACAACGGTTCCCTGACCCTCCTCTTCTTCCCCATCTCTCGGCATAGCCAAAATATTCTCAGGTCTGCCAGCCATTCCGCGTCATTGTCCGTCGCTTCTCCCAATCCGACCGCCTGGAAGCCGCGGGTGTCTCTGATCGGCTTTGTGACCATCTTCCAAGATGTCGCCAACACGCCAGAGGAGGACGAGATCGCAGCCTGTTATCTAAAGCGCCACCCCGATGCTGTCCACTGGTTGCCAAAGGATAAACGCCAACCACACATAGTAAGTCTGGTTTTTCGACAACTCTCCTTCCGGCCTTTCTTTTACGACCGCCAACGTCACTGACCACCATACATCAGGCATATTGGGCGAGGTTTGATCCTTCTGTGCGCGGTCTACGTTTTTTATAGTTGATGCTGATTTCGGCCTTGTACTGATGCCGACTTGCCCAGGCGGTATATTTCGTCGGTGGATTCGGAAGGCGAGCAGCAGTGTAGGTCCCATGACCCAGAGAAAGGCTGACCTCTCTATCTTCCACTAGCTCCCACTACATTGGTTACATCCCCCTTGAATTGTATCAGACGGCGCTCCAACCTGGGTCCCCCGATGACCGAAAGGGGGTCACGGGTAGGATTCTCATCGACCAGACCCGGTCCTAACCTTGGAAACAGCTCATCAGACAACAAGAAAGATGTGTCAGAAAGTCTATCGACGGTAGATGTAATTCCCGCCACCCAACCGAATGACACTGTCGGCCTAGCATCGATGTCCATACCCCACCACCCTCCTTTCATCATCCCCATCCCCAATCAATTGGGTACGGAACTCAAAACCTAGAACGGTTACATTAAGCTTCGAACAAGACATCCCCAAGTAACTCTCCCAGCAACTCAACGCTCTCAGCTTCCTCCTCATCTCGAACATCGGTCGGGGCAAAGACTGCTTCGATAGTCCGTCGCAAGGAACCATCACGCAACTCTTCGCCCCAGCTCACATCACGTCCTCCCGGCTCCTGCTGATTGTCTAATGAGGCATACGTAACCAGGAGCTCGTATTTAATCTTGCAGTGAACAGTAACGTTTTTCTCCCTCTCGTGAGAAGCAGAGACTAGCGGTTCCACGGTCGTTTTCCAGCTGGGGATCGTGTACGTTCGCGTGACAGAGCCTGCCGCATTTGACTCCTCCGGGTGCTTCTCCTCAACTCTGGTCCCTCTTGCGCGGGGTGCGGCCCGTTTAGTCTTGGCGGGCCCATCAGACCGAGAGAAATGTCCAAGGTATTGAATACAGACAAGCAGCTTGAAGTGGAGATAGGCTTGTTTCTCTGGCAAATACTCGAGCGCCGTTTGTAACGAGGACCAGTCTTCGATCGGAACCCGTCCACATAGTGCCCCGACAAACATGGGAAGATCAAAACGTATCGTAGATGTCAAGCTAACCAGCTTGTAAAAGGACGGGTTAAGAGACGGTCTCCAAGAAGGAGGGGGAGTGGGTAATTGCTGCGCACCTGAGATAACAGGTTGATTCCACTGCCTTTGTGACGTTTGTTCTGCTGAGAAAGACAAAACAACACGACATCTAGAATCGCGCCCGCATCCCATCGGGGGTCATCGTTGCGAGACCCCGGAATGGTGAGCAATAGGAGTGGGGAGTAGTAGGCTATCGGAAACGCCGTCGAGATGCTCAGCAGAGATGCCACATTCGGGGGTTGATGAGAGAAATACAAAATGGTGCACTTACGTTTCCCCTCTTTCTCAGTCATCTCTGCGTCTCTCTCGAACACGGAGACTAGCCACTCTAGCACGTCCCAGGCACCCTCGCTGACTGGAGCTGAGAGATCTTCTCCGTCCTCGTAGGGTTCCTGTTTGGGTTTCGCCGGCTGACGCTTGGTTCCTTTCCCCTTCCCTTCCGCTTCAGTGACCGCGATGTCCCATCGTACAAAACCAGGCTTGAGTATGGCCCAGACGCTGGTGGCAGACTTGACGCTCAACGACGCAACGCGGGCGATAACAGAATCTTCCCCGTCCAAATCCACATCCGCCCCCTCCACCCTTCCCCGTGTCCCAGATACATCCGGATTGAAGGGGTAGCTCGGGAACGCTCGGAGGAGAGAGGCTGGAGAATTCGTCGCCGCAAAGGAGAAGAGGAGTGTACGAGCGGCGTCTACGGCCTGTTGGGAGGGGAGCGGAGAGTATCTCGGGGCGGTTTGAAATGTATCAGGGAGATCATCCGGAATGAATGGAGTCCCTCCATTGTCCGCGCCGTTCCCCACCTGTTTTCTCGAAGCAGCGGCAGAGGCCCTGAGTGCGCCAGGCACGCCCAGCGCTATACATGTGGCCTGGCGGATGTGGGCCCTACATACCGAAAAAGAGGAGAAACGAAGAAACGAACGCGATCGCCGCCAAAACCCAATACGCGTGACGTCAGAGTCTTACGAACGAAAAACATGAAAGAGAAAGAAGGATGGGTGAGGTAGGTGAGATACTGACGGTAACGGTGAGTATTCCGGCGAGCGGATTTGGTCTAGGGAGGCCAAAGCAACTTCGTATTGCCCCTCCTCGAAACCTCCGTCCACGAGGCCAGCCAACTGTTTCGTAACCTTTCGCTCGCCAACACGCGGCTGAGGAACCTTTGGATTGAGTCTTTGCATGTGATCCCAGAGCGTGGGTTCCAACTCTGTTCCGCGTTCGTTTGTGTTTTTACAATCGCCCACTGCCGTGTGGAGGATGTGAGAGAAGCGATTGAACGATCGAATGAACGGCGAGAGGGGTGGGTGGCACCTGGGCCTGAGGGCTGAAATCCAATCGTACAATCGTCCCGGCTCCACTCCGTGTTAGACTCGAGTTCGCTCACAAAGCGAGGGAGAATTATCCAAGTGTATGCGTGTGTGTCGAAGTGCACCGATCAGCCCTTGGGTGGAATCCTAAATCAGAATGGGATCCTTGATAAATTGTATAGATACATCATAAAGGTCTTCTCACACAGGATTCGTATAACAAGGTTCACCTATCGTACTGAGCCACCTACAGACAGCGACAAAGAAGAACCAACCTGATGCGTCGGAAGGGAAACTACCAGACCAATGGCGTCCCTTTCGTTTTAGGGGCGAACCAGCCCAACCGCGTGCTCGAAAGCCTATTCAAACCAGGAGAACCTTCAATTGAAATTCGCCCATTACGCTTCTCCAATCCGGATGGGGATGCTCATCGTCAAGGCGTTTCCAAACCTGGACAAAAAGGGACCGCGACCGCACACATGCGCACAGATGACTTATTTTAAGATCCACTCCGATGTGTGGCTGAGCTGGGAAACTTGCCTGTTGGATTATTTTTTCTGTTGTGTCGACTTCGAAGCAACCTGAGGGACTGAGGTGTGAGCGCCACCGGCGACCGGCGATGACGAGAGGGTTGTGCGCGCCACTCACATTGCCCTCTGAATGCATCTAGAATGTCCATCACAACGGTCCGATTGGTGCCACGAACCTGGGTGCCGGATATGATCACAGGCCAGATCAGACTAAATGAAATGGACGACACGAAGCCATTAGAATGGAAGCACCAGAATCGGGGGAGTCAGGCGAGCGCACTCTACACCCATCCGTCCCTTGACGCACTCCAGACACTGCGCCAGACAATCCTTAACTTTTTGTTGCACAGTCGGATCATCGGCTGGGAGACGCATGACATCCCGCAGCAGGGCTATCTTTGAAGTTGGCCGACCACAATCAGAAACTCGCGCGGTATGTTCGCGCCGAAGCAGATGAGAAGGAAACCACGCACTTGAAACGCTGATCCGTAAGCCAGGTTTCCGGCAAGTACTCTGGCCAATGTCGTGCAGGATCTATCATCGACCCACCCCTGTAACATGGAGTACAACTCGTTACATTCTCCGTCGTCCGGGGTAGAGATTTCGCCGCTTTCGGGGACCTCAGTCAACGGAGCCAGAAGTTTCGACAAGAAACGGGTGGTCTGAGATAAGCGATCAGACCGCTTGACGTCTCCGCACCGCGACGATGATATCTCACCCTGGCCAAGAGGGGAACGAGTCCCCGAGAGATTCCAAAGAGGTTTTCGACATATGACGGATTCGATCCCAATGCCATGGGATCCATCCTTTCGGGCGGAACGTCAGCCTAAACTTGCAAACTCCCAGGGAATTCAAAACCAACCACCAAGAATCCGCGTCCGGCACTAGGACGGTTGGCTCGGAGCCAGTTGACAGGCACGCTGTCGAGACGTGGGGAAAAGAAATCGGGTCGTCAGCGATCAACCCCTGGTGCGCGAAAATGACGATATCTGGGCGTCGTGTGGGAAAGTGGAGTAAGTGCCCCAGCCCTTCCCATGCGCGCACCTACCGAATATATCATACACCGCGAGGGTCTCCAGCATCAACTTCGCACGAAACACCCCGTTTGACGTTCCAAAACCAGGTTCATCCGCGACACTCCGGGATAAAAGTATTTCCGGTCCGCCTCTGACGTTTACCAAAGTCTTGGCCAAAGCCAGGTTTTTAGTCCAATTGTGGCCGCCGGCAAAGATCTGGGTGAGGCACCACCGCGTTCAAGAATATTTCAGTTTCACTGCACGGATGCCACAGATCACACCGTAGGGACACTCACGTCCATCAATGAAATTGCTAATGACGCCCCAAGGGCGGCGTCACTCTGAGCGCCATGGATGGTGGTGCAAGCTTGGGCCAGAGTTTGCTTCGATTTCAGTCTGAACGCGTTGGCGAGAAGTATGCCCTCTTTGGCACTGTCGGAGCACGCCTGGCCCCGAGAGAGAAGGAATGATCGGTGAACTGATGCAACTCCAAGTAGGGACAGTCGGAGAGCATCAATAGCCGGGTCGTCACCAGGTGCACGACTGAGAATTAGCGGCAGGATAGACGCAACCATCGGATTCTCAAAGGGCACGGCCATGATGAAGTTCATAGAATGGTCGCAATAATGACGGATCTTAGAGAGGTGACATTGTTCAAGGGTATCTAGAATATGCATTAAAAGGGGAATGTACCAGGTTTCTCTCCTGAACCGTAGGGAACTGTAGACTGCAGGGTAAGTGCGGGTGAATAAACGCAAGCGAGAAGAAGGGGGAGGCTTACAAAAGAATCGATAGGATCAATATGATTAGGGATTGACGGTACATGATGATGATATTGCTGTTGACGATGGTCTGGAAGTTGCCGGGGGACGCGAGGATCGTAATAGGAATTGTTGTTGGATATGTGATGGTATGAATAGGATCGTTCTGGCATTGAAGGTGCTAGTGATGGCAAGCCGCTAGGATATCCGTATTGCGAGGAGGAGACGTGCACGCTGGGAGACGCGAGTCAACGAACTGCAGGGGCGTGAGAGGAAACGAACCGAAATGTACCTAGCGCGTCTATCTACAGATAGGTCTTCTCCGATGGTGGACGGTATTTGAATTAAAGGTTCACTAGACGACCAGTGGGTTAATCTATTGGGCGAGGATGGACCCACGTGAGTTTTCACTCACGTAGCACGACGGGCAGGTTGTGAAGGCAAGGCAAGCTCGATATTCTCTCGCTTGGGGGTGGCATCTCGTGTAGGGGGACCGGATTGCTCAGACGAGCCAGCAGTAGAGGGCCTCGTAATCTCGTAGGCGTCTCGGTTGGAACCTTTCCTTGTGGTCGTCGACCGCTTTCGCGTCGGCACACCCTCAGGCCATGTACACTGTCGGACAGCGGAGGTCAGCGAGAGTGGCCGAGGGAGGGGGGGTCGCGAGTCTACTCGCCTCTCTCTGGCCGTGCGTGCACCGCAGGCAATTAGGTTTGGTTTCGTCACACTAGCCGAGACGGAAGGCGGATGAGGAAAATCTATGAAAGCGAAGAGAGGGGAAGCGCGCATAACGGACCTTGATTTTCTTCCCCCTGCAGGTCATGCAGCCGGTCTTGCTGCGAGTGTACTTTGGACGCTTCCGCTGTCCGTTATCGACCTTGGAGGGAGGGGAGACGACGTGCATGGGGCTCTGGGACTGGGGGGTGTGGTTGTTATAGCCGTAGGAAGAATATTCAGAGCTAGCTGAGCTGGAGGGGACGAAGGAAGCGGACGTAAGATTAGCGAACGGGTAAAAAAACGGAGGGACAGAGAAGGCACTGACTAGGACATGGAGGTAACCTGTGGGGGGATACAAGTCAAAAGTCGCGTTGGATCTTATACCGACGCCTGGGTGGCATAAAACCCGTCGAGAACCCAGACAGGTGGACCATTAGAGAAATTTGAAATTGTGGAATGGATCGCTGAGGCCCGAACCGGTTCGTTTCAGATCAGCACACTCCCCATCAACTTCTCATACCATCACGGCGACTTGTTCCGGCAGTCCTTGGGCCTGCCCGTCCCAAATAAAATATATTCCACCAGAGTGCTCAAATGTGTGGTAGATGTCGACCGAGCTCGTCTCTCGCGTGGGTAGGTGGATTTCTTCAGTTGAGTTTGAGATGATCTGCAGCTCACTTGCGGTTATGTCATTGTCTCACTCTTTGATCTTGTTTCGTTGCCCACCGCAAGGATCACTTGACGTTCACACTCAACCCATTCACTCATCTGTGCGTCGTTTCTGCGTGTTCAGGTTTCCACAGGCCTTCTCAACGAGTTACCAAGACAAATGTGCCCATTGTCGTCCATGAGTCTGCCCCGAGTGCAGAAAACAAGAAAACCTCGCCAGCATCTCACGATCTACGCATATCCCCAATCAAAAACCGAACGAGTGGAGTGCTTCCTGTCCAACCCGCACTCCGACCAATCCGAACTCGAATCCTCCACCGCCTCTTCCCCACATTCCGACGCTGACAGCATAGACGACTGATATGGGAACCCTTCACACTCCCCATCCTCCTGCATTGCGTCACGGGCCACCCTCTGTGCCAATAGAACGTCCACATGTAGTGCCTGCTCGGACATTTCTGGTCCACGTGGGGCATCCGTATCTGATTCTTCTTCAAAGGCACAACCCGGACGTCCGGACGGCTCCCACGACTTCCCGTCCCTGCTTGTCTCCGCCTTAGAACGTAAAGCGTCGGAGCCTAGATGCGCTGGGGGCTCGAGCAGGTGATACAGCTCCTGGAATAGTGATTGTTGCCCCGGCTGGTTTCGGCCGTTACCGTTGTTCGCCGGTGCCGCGTGACTTTGGGCATGTGAAACTTCGAGGGGGAAGTCCAAGGAGTTACGGTCCTTTACTGTCACAAACGAGATTCGAGGATCCGTTCGACATCCCGCAATCGGACGCTCGACTTCTTGTCGCGGATCGTCGCGTATCACAGAATGTTGATCAAGAGGGGGCGCCTTTGGTGTAGATACTGGTGATAATGAGAGCCATTCCCCCTCCACATGGTCCATCAGGGAAGGGATAGCCAATGTATGGGGTTCCTTCTTGGGAATAGAGTGAGTATTCGCGAATGCCGACCCCGCCCCTTCTCGTGCCTTGATCCTGGATCTGGGTCGTCCCGTTTCATGTTCCACGTGCAACAGAGGAGATGCCCCCAGAGGGCGTACCTCGCCGCCGGGCCTCCCAATTGGTATCGGACGCGTCGAAGTGGGAGGAAGGGCGAAACGTGTTCTAAAGCTGGATCCCGATCCATCGGGATCCGAGTGACGCACGGACATCACGGAGTAGCCCATTTCCGTCACTTGGGAAGTCTCAGGATCGACAGACCCCGTCGTGACATCCCCTTGTACCCGTGAGACTCTCTTGGATGGGCCCTGCACGCGAGGGCGACGCGTGAGGCCACAAAGCTTGTGTGCCGAGAGGCGTGGTGTGGATCCAGCGTGTGGGTGATTTATCGGGACATTTAAGTCATCCCGTGGCTCGATTGCGGCCGAGGACCGATTCGATCGACCCTGCGCGAAGCGCTCGGTGTTGGACGTGGGAGAGGGGGGTGAGAGACGGTGTGCGGATTCGAGGTTGTCTTCGTGGACCCCCCGTGAGGACCTCCTTTGCTGTGTCTTACGGTTTGGTGGTAAAGAGGGGGGCGGGGGGTGGGGGAGGTAACGTTGGTTTAGTTGACGATCGTAAGGTGACGAGGCGGCCCTTGGCCAGCTGACACCGAATATGTTCTGAGGTGGAAGGATTGATACAGTGCCGGGACATGGGCGAACGGTAACGTGACTTACAACGGAGTCAGGACCCTGGTACGGGCGAGCTTGAGCGGGGTGGCTGAATCGGTTTCCTGCCTGTTCTAAAGTTAAACCCTTCCATCCCATAGGGGGGTCAAGGTGGGAACATACCCCGTCTAGGTAAGATGTGGACGCGTGACCGCTCTCCTGTAAGCGTGGTACGCTCGACTGTCGTCGCTCCCCCTGCGGCCTCCGATTTGTTCGAAACTGTACGGCTGGTTGGCTTGAAACTCCTTCTCGCTTTTGCAATTGCTACACAACGTACCTGGTTCTGAGCTCTCGCCTGGCCTCCCTGTTCATGTTCGAGCTCGCGGCGGGTGTTGATAGGGGCATCGTTAAGCTGGCTGCGACTTGCAAGGGGCGGCCATCCGCGGGCGCTTCGGTTGTCTCGCCGGTGGTTGTACCCCAGCTCAAAGTCGGTCTGGATGGGCTCCAGCTTCCGTGAATTGGCCATTTATGTTATTGGTCGGGCGTGGGGGGTGGAAAGGAGACGAAACAAAAAGAGCGGGAGCATTATTTATAATCCCCACTGCGCTAACCATCCCGAGCCTCGAGGTTTAGCTTGAGACAGATAGGGGCTGGCGTCGCTGCGGTGGCGGTACGGTACAAAGGCTGAGACCGCAGGGCACAGCGAGTACCGCAGATCCAGGCGTTGTCGGACACAGCACCGGGCAGAGTCTCTTACACAGCCCCCGGGCAAATGGCGGGCGCCTTGCAATCACGGAGAGCCACCCCCGCGCCAGGGAGGGGCGTCGTCATCACTGCGTCGGGTGGATACGATATTCGTGAACAGCGATCGACGCGGGGGGAGGGGGACGTTCGGATAAAGCTGGTGGGGAATGGAAACACGAAGATGAAGAAGATCATGAGCAGGTTTGTTTGATCGCGAAGCTGGATTGAATGCAAAACCGCTGCAACCGAATCGAAAGATGTGTTTCGCAGATGCCTTTTTTCAAAACGTTGAGAGCCACTTGCACAATGGCGATCCCACATAACTGGCCCAGCGACCGGCTCACAGATTGTTGGTGGTGATCCCGAGGCGACCGCGCCGTCACAGGGGCGGCAACTTTGTACTAAACCGGCTACTAAGCATCCAGCAGGACCTCGACAATCACTTGTGGAGGGAGCCGCGCATTCAGTCATCGACCTATTGGATATTGAACACCGGTCGGCTCGCTCGAGCCTCTCCCGCATCTGTTCCTTCGAATAGGGGCGGCAAGATACGCAGGTGGGGGCGCGTGCAACGGAATCTAAGCATCGGCGGAAGGGCAAGTCCGGGTCGATAGAAGGAGGTTACTGCGACCACCCCTATCGGTGTCTGCACTTCGAAGAAGACTGTCATAGGAGGCCCCTGCAGGCGGCTTGGACCTGCCCACCTGCTTTCGTATCTTGAAACCATTAAGAAAACCGGGGTCATGTTGTGTCCTTTTTTTTCTTGTAATCATCACGGTGTGTCATATGTGGTATAGCTTCCAGGCCAAGGTTCAGTGACGGTTGAACGTTCTTAACGTTAACAATGTATTGCGGAGGAAGTGGTCGCGCTCCGACCGCGGAAGGCGGGTTTGGTTGCCTCTCACGTAAAATCGAACCGAACCGCCAGGTCCCATTTCTCATTTTCATTGATCATCTCCATAAGCTCTTGAGGAGCGATCAAAGCAAGAAGAAGCGTAGTCAAACCCCCTCTCCCCAAGTTCTCACAAGGCACACAAGACCGCACCGCACTTCCATCTCCCGTCCGCCCAGACCCCAGACCGCGGTGGCAGCCCGGGTTGGACGCCAGCGACAACAGAGCAACCGGGTTTGTATACACGTAAAAATCAGACAACACAATAGGACGGATAGGCCAGCAAGCACATGCGAACGATACACACAGGGTGGGGTGGTTACGGCATACAAGAATGAAAGGGAACATTCCAACCCCAGCTGGCGCGGGCCAGGAGGGGGATGGAAAAGTGACAAAATTCTGGCACAAGGCAGCTGCTCCGATCCCGGGATTGGGATGCAATTACATTGCACGAACGACAGCAGTCGCATTCAATGGCCCGGACCCATCAGAACAGTGGGCCACGCCGTCGCGTCAGTGTTTTCATGTGCTAACGGGCGCTGGTGATTCAGGTTCTGGTAAGGTCGTCGTCGACGGATCTCGGCGACTTGACCCTGGCCGAGACGTCCTGCCACATAAGGTACCAGTCAGCTTCTTTCTCCACTTCTACGCCCGCCTTCTCCCATGAGAAGCATGCCAGCTGTAAGAAAACTCACTCTTCCTTTGATATCGACTTGCGGCCCTCAGGGAAGGACCACCCCCAGACCTGCGCAATCCATTTGGCCATCGGCACTTCGGTTTTCATAATCCTAACTATCCAGCGGTGTTCCAGCATCTCCTTCGGGGCAGGCCGCGAATCTGGGTCATGGGTAAGACTGAAACGCAATTTCAGAAGACAGCCCACACACAATGGAAATCCCAACAAAGAGGGGCGGGGTTCGGAAACTCACGTTTCTTTGATGAAATCCTTCATCGCACTACTCCACTGCACCTTCTCCTCGTCTTCCAGCCTCGGAGGCTGGGTGTGTCACAAACGATGACGTCGGAAGAGAGGGTGCGAGACACAATTGAAAGGATGTGAAAGGACCAAGCAGCAGTCAGTCATATGTCGAATCGGTGATGTCCGCAACGAACAGATAATCACCTCCGAGGCAGAGATGTACATCATGAGTTCGATTGCGGGAAGATCGTTGGGGAATGGGAATCGATTCTGAACCAGCTCTAGCAGCGACAAGCCTGTAGACCACACATCGGACCGGATAGTGTAGGCATGACCACTGATGCGTTCAGGCTGGATCAAAAACCGACCGGTCAGTTCCTGGATATGAAAGCGTGTCCCTCAAGGAACAACGGGTCAAAAGGTAGGAGGACGTAAGGCGTCGTAGAACATTTCACAAAGGGCGGATGCTATCAATTAAACGGGGTGGAAATACGCACTGCCATGTAATAGCCAGTACCCGTGAAGGTACCGGCCATAGATCCGATCAACTCTCCAGACACCCCGAAATCGCAAAGTTTGACAATCCCTTCACGGGACAGGAGGACGTTTGAAGGCTTTATATCCCGGTGAATAATCTTTTTAGTGTGCAGATATGCCAATCCTTGTAATATCTAAGACGCCGAGGGGGGTCAGGGTTCGTCGATCAACACAACGGATGGACAAGGCAGAAACCGAAACTCACCCCTTCCGCGAGTCTGCCAGCTACTTTCTCACCGACCCTCCAGCCTTTCTCCCTTATTCGTTTCCCGACCGCCTCCAAGCTCCCGCCTTCACAGAAATCCATCAGGAGTTTTATCTCACTCGACGATGGTGAGATGTAGGCGGCATAGAACTTGATGATGTTCGAGTGCGAAGTCGTGGACATGAAGGACAGTTCCCTATTGAGCTGCTTCATAGGCGCCTCCCTGGTTGTGATTGTCTTCCTGGCCATCACCATGTCCGTCCGTTTGTCTCTGACTTTGTGGACGGCTCCGCCTGCACCCTCACCCAATCGATCCAGCTCCTGCAAGAATTCATCCGACCACTCGTCGCCCTGACTGCTGTTCGACAGAACCTGATGGATGCTCGTCGAAACAAGAGAAGATAGCTTCGGCGGGGTGGGGTTGATGTCTAGGCTGCGTAGAGTGGCTCGCAGATCATCCATAGTCTTTGTCTCAGCACTGTTCGGTCTAATAGTCGCCTCATCCGGGCCGTCCATAGAGAGAGACGTAGGTTGAAAGGCAGCACCTCCGTAGTAGCCTCCAGAGAACGCTCTATCGGTAGAATCGTCAGGGACATCAGAGCTGCCGTTAGTGAAGCTGGGGAGTTTAAGCTTGGGTTTGCCGGGCTTTGGCTGACCAAGGATTGGGATCTTGAGTGATAAGGATGGTGCGGGCTGTCCTCTATTTGTCGGTGGGTGGGGAGATAGGAAAGAGGTTGGGGGATTGGGCGATGATGATGTTTGAATGCCATTACCGTTAGCTTGTTGTGGTTGTGATGCTTTTCGGATATTCAGTGGTGCGGTCGGGGGAAGTTGGAAGGTCGGTGCCGGCGACGCAGACCTGTTTATGCTCCTGGGGCCTACCGGCCGTGCACTTTGCTGCAACGGCGGGGGGTGATTCATGGTGGAGGAGGTTGAGGAAGGGTGGTGGTCGTCAGGATCTTTGAGAATCTTCGACGCAGAACAACCTCTTTATTATTTCCCAGCTACCCGCTTAATCGGTTCCGCCTCACTCCCGGTCTTTTGCTTCTCAAGGTCTTCTCTAGAAGATCCAGATTTGTTATGTACACGGGGTTCAACGTACACGATATATAGCGCAGACGGATAAGGGGGAAAGGGGAACGGCGTTCCGATTCACCGACGGGGTCGTCCCGGAACATCGGAGTACATAGGTCATAGGGAGGAGAGAGATAATCATCGAGAGGAGAGAGAAGAGGAGAGAGAAAAGGAAAAGAGAACATCCAAGATCCAACAAGAACCTGACACCAACACGGATTATTCGAGAGGATAAGAGTTCGCCAATTCAACATATTCGAACGCTTTCGCGCTGTACACACCGCACACCGCGACGCCTGGTGCGGGTGCCGCCGTGTCAAACCACGCGCCCAGATCCCCAGAGAACTTCTGTGGCAGAGGTTCGCTAATGTCCGTCACCTGGATCGTCCTTTCACCATCGTCCAAGTCGAAAGAGGTAACGGAGGCCGCCGAGGAAATGGAAGAAGCTGGGGACTGAACAAGGGGAGGAGTAGCGGGAGTGAGAACGTCGGGTATTGGGGCCACGGACATGCACTCGTCAGCCATGGGCGTGTGTTCCACTTCCTCCTCTTCTTCGGCCTCCAGGCGACTTTGATTGAGGACCAGCCACTCTTGGTACGGGTCCAATTTCGGTGGTGTCTGAGCCACAGGGAATGCTTGTGCGTTTGAAGACTCAGTTCCAATCGAAGGGAGCGTCCTGCTTCTTCCAATCGTTCTACTCGAAGCCCCGCAGAGATTCGCCGTACCAAACGACAGATCAGCGTGGCTTCTAGATCGGGCCAACGGCTTCCCGGATTGTTTGCCGACCCAGAGCCTCCATTCCAGAGCGTCGCCGAGCGCCTTTTCGCACCGGCCAACCTCACGAGGGCTGAGACCAGAGAGTTTCGCCCAAGCTCGATTGGAACAGCACCTATCCTGGAGGAACTTTGACGCCAGGATAAGGGATGCGAGGAAAGTCCGGCGGGGGCAAAGGAGTGGTGACGGGGCGAGCGGTTCTGGTGACGGCAGCTCGCTATCCTGGGGGGGTTCCTCGGGAGTGGTTTCTTTCGCGGGTGTGACGGGCGCGCTCGCGATCTCCGGGAGCTTTCGACGAACGGCCTCGATGTAACAAAGGGCAGTCTGAAGAACAGTCCCAGAGGTGCGGGAGCGGCGGATGAGCTCCTGCACAAAGCCTTGAAGCGGAGCGACACCGGGTTTCCCGGAAAGACAAGCATCAGTGGAACCACTGAGCGGTGGTGGCAAAGGGGACGGCGGGGGCGTTTCGACGGTGGAGGGGGAGATGGGAGAGGGGAGTTGTTGTATACGACGCTGTATTGCAGGGTTCCAAACACGCCATGCGGGCTCCTGGGAACCAGAAGCCTTCAGCGGTTGGGGTGCAACCTTAGTCGTCGTATAAACCGAAAGATAATTATCCTGCCAGATCTCGGAGAGAGATCTGACGGCATGATCTACGTAGGAAAGCGCGACCTCAATCAGAATCACGAGCGAGCTAAGGATTAAGCAACAGGCGTGCGTGGGGGGGCTTACCGATGAGGCTCGCAGCCTGGCGGGGTTTGCGGTGGGTGGGGTCGGGCGGGAGGTGTGTATGACGAGTGGTCGGATGTGTCGAATGGGGTGGGGATGTTGATACAGCGGAGAGGGGGGTATTGAGGTAGGGGGCTGAGGACTTTGAGGTCGAGGCGATCAAACTGGGGTTGTAGGGTTGCCAGCGCGATCTGGCGCGGGTACCCGCGCCGGAACTTCGCTGGGTCATCGTGTGGAGCATGGTTCTTGGGTTGAATCGAGGGTGTAATAGAGAGGAAATAGCGGGAGTGGGGGTGTAGAATAGTGGATGCGGGACGGTTATCTAGAATACAGTGGCATAGGCGATGGTGGCAGGTTCTTGTTGGATGTTGGGCTCGGACTTGGGACCAGGAAGCTTCGGGGAGACAGAGAGGGATTTCGAGCGGAGCAGCGAAGATATCTGCAAAGAATACATTGTGACTTGTGGGTCGGAGTCGGCTGGACTGTCCTAGAGTCTACGACCTAGGGCGATCCAGATACGGGTGTTAGCTGAAATTTCAGCTAAACAACCGGGCAGAAAAAAACTGGGAAAATTCGGGGAGGTTCAAGTAGGCGTTCCGTGCAGTTCCGTTGTAGAGAGAGGGGGCGGGGGTGAGAGAGCTTTTAGGTGGGCAGAGGCGGAGGGCTGTTCGGATGACTTGCTTCAGGCCACGAGGAGTCAGTAGCCGCTTATGGCAACCCCACTGAGTCACACAGCCCCAGACCAGCCACGCCCCCACCTCCGACCCACATCGGACCTTGCGCCCATCCGCACAGGGTCTTGGTGAAAATAATATTCATCCTATGACATGCTGCTAGATTCCCTCTCGTACTTTAGTCACGTCCACTCCTTCCCCCGCCACTCTTGATCGTGAGAATCGCCTCCTTCGCCGCCTCAACCGCTTGCTCGGAACCTGGCATATGAGTTCTTATGAGCATTCATAACGCACACAACCAGGAATAAGACTCACCAGCAATCACGATCGAGCTGTCCTCCCGGCTCACTGTGATGTCGGCGCCCGTGTCAGCCCGAAGCCGGCTCACGTTGGCGCCACGAGAGCCAACGATCCTTGGGAACAAGCTCCGGTCAGGCATGGTCAGGAATCCAACATGGGTCATCGTCTTCGCATGTTCAACGGCCTCTCCAACGGTCTCACGAGCACGGTCCAGTCCTCCCTGGTCACGGGCTTTCAGCGTCCACTCCACGTCACCTTCCTCGCCCTCCGAGCAGTTTACCACCACACGCCATTGGATACCCCCCTCGTCCTCCCCGGTCTCATCAATTCGAGCCGAAGCGGCACCAGGGGGCGGTGTTGGGACCGCAGCTTTCGTCGGCACGTTAGAATGCTCGACGGTGGCCCCGAATGACCTCAGCGTTCGGAATATATTTCCCTGCTGAGTAACCGCATGATGGTACTTGGCCGGAACCAAGAATACCGTTGTGACTAGCTCCGGAGCCGACTCCTTGATGTGCGACTGTTCCCAAATGCGAGACAACAAACAACAGTCAGACCTCCAAATCCGTCACCTTCACGCCAGCTGGCGAAGGTGACCCACCTTGAGTTCATCAATCGCCTTCTCGACCGCAGGTCTGGGGCCAGACACTCTGACTACGTTCGCAGAGTCCGCACTCGCCATCTCCTCAGCGTTCTCTGGCTCCCCGGTCTGATAGTACGATCGGGATCCTGGGAACTGAACCATGACCGAATATTTGTTCTGCAGCTCGTTCAAGTGCTGACCGCCACGGCCGATAAGCGCGCGATGCTGGGCTGCGGGAATATCTACACCCAATACAACACGATCCCGGAGAGCCGCGACAGCAATCTCGAGTTCAGCCTTGATCTTCTGCACCAGCTTGGGTCCGCCACGAAGCCTGACATCGTCCGAGAGTTCGCCTTGACGTGGGCTAACAAGGGAACGCGGTGAGTGTCAACCGCATGCTGCAGCAAGCAACAGTCATAGATGCTCACAAGCGAACCAGACCGGCCTGGAGTTTAGAATCGGTAGGACCTCCGCAACGAGCGATCAATTCCTTCAGCCCTTGGCCTCCAGCCCCAATCAAGGATCGGTGGAACCTGTTCTCGATTGTCATGTCCACGCTTGTTTCCTCCGGCACGGAGCTTGCGATCTCCAGGATCAAACCCTGCGCCTCCTTGATATCTTCCTTAGTACCCCGGACCGTGATTGTGGCCTCGGCCTCGTAGGATTTGTCCACGTCGATCTGAGTACCGGTGTTGTCCATGATATCGTTGATATTGGCCCCTCCCTTGCCGAGGATTCGGGCAATGGCACGACTTGGAACCGTGAATTTGACACTGTGGTCGTTGTCCTTCTCGAACTCGAGGGCCTGGGGAGGTGGTCAATAATAGTTCTTCCCACCGGCTGGGAGGGGTGCTCACATCCAAGAGTTCTGCCCTAGCACCGGCAACACCCTTCTTACCACCCTTGACGAGGACCTCGTCTGATGTCAATTGCTCGCGGGTCTTGCCTCCCCACTCTGTCGCTTCACGAGGGAAAGTAATCTTGACGCCGTATTTGTCCTCCAGTCTGGTGACGTATTTACCGTTCTGACCGATTAGCGATGGGTGATATTGACGGGGGATCTTCAGGACTTCAGAGGTTTCGTCGGCCTATGCACGCAGAGGTCTAACTTTCATCCTCAACGACGGGAGTAAAGTGCACTTACGTATCGCTCAACTTGATTCAAGATACGCTTCTTGGCCTCCTCCACATTCTCCTTACGACCAGTAATCTGTCACCGTAATGTCAACCAACGTACTCGCTAAGTCAAAAGTGCGCGTGAGTGCCGACCTTGACCCGGGATTTTTGTGCCGCCTTTTCTTTCTTCTTCTTCGAAGACTCCTTGGTGGATTCAGGTTCTTGGTCGAAATGGACGGTAACCCCGAGTGCGTCCCTAATTTTGTTAATTTGTGCACCGCCGGAGCCGACAACGCGACCAACGTATTCCTGATCGATCTCGAATTCGGCGGACTGAAGGGGGGGTCGATGAGCGTCAGTCAGTTTCCCAAACTCTTATGGAGAAATTTCACATACAAAACCGTTGTCAATCTCATCATTCTTGGCCTTCTCGACAATGGCTTTGATCTCTTTGGTGGCACGATCGACCTCCGAAGCCACGCCCCTCACCAGGATGAAATCCTCCGTCACCTCGCCTGCATCCGTGCCGAACTTGATCGAAAGTGTCGTGTCCTCGCCGGTAATCGCGTTGAGAGTGGTGCCGGACCTACCAACGACCGCAGAGTGCCATTTCTTCTCGACCTCAATCAACTGGCTCTTGACATCTGCGGCGTCCTTCATCTTGAGGACCTCCTTCGCGACATCTTCCAAGTTCTTACTCTTGTCCAGTGGCGAAGGGGAGGCAGAAGGAGAAGTAGGGTCATACACAAGCAGCAAGGAGGATTGTTCGAGAGACTCGAGGGGGAAAAACACGAGAACGTTGTGCGTGTCGTGGAACTGCTTCAACCTAAAAACCGGTAAGCAGCTACAACTTGCTCCACCGAAATGAGCTCACTGTTTCGCGTTCTTGGAGGAGATGATCTTATGCACGACCCAATCAACGTTGATATCCTTGGTCGCACCGTTAAGCTTGCCGATCAATTCCGAAGTCTGCCTAATTCCCTCATCCACGGTGTTCTTACTTCCACTGAGCTCGAGGTTGAGTGTGGTGGCTGAATCCCACAAGGCCGGGGGTGGGGTGAAGACGTTAAGGCCGGGATGTGACGTGGTGAGGGTCTCCGTGAAGTTGGCATGGTCGATGTACGTCAAGATATTTTTCGAAGTCTGGATCGGGCCGGGGAGGGGGAACTCATGGATATAGACCGAGTTGGCCTTGGAGATGACAGCAGTAAGACCGTTGGGCAAGTCCTCGCTCTCACCCCAAACCATAACCGCCTCGCTGGGATCCTCGGGTTTTGGCACGATAACTGTGCACTTGCTCTGTGACATGACATCTTCCACGGCCATACCAGTGAGCAACCTGTGCTGGCGCTTTGGGAAGTTCATCGAAACCGAGGTAAGTACAGTTCCCAAGTTCTCCACAGTGGATTTGATAGCGTCCATGACCCTCATGACCCCCTCCCTGTCGCCAGTGACCGTGATCTCCCTTTCATCGGTGTTCAGCGAGGTTTGGACGTAACGGCCCTCGGCAGTTTCCTCGAAAGCTTCACGACGAGCAATCAGGAACGGCAGCATGTGGGGAGGGATTTTACGGATCCTGATACATTTGGAGACCCTGGCCGCAATGATTTCGTTGATGATGCTCCGGGCATTTTCGGCGTGAGGACGGGGAGCCTTGATGGTGATCGGGATGTCGATCTCCTCCTCATCTTGTTCAATAACCAAAGGAGTAGCCGCGCCGGGCACCGAGAGAGTCGTGCCATTGGTAGCGGGGGTAGAGTTGGAAGGGGCAGGGGTGAGCCGATCCTTAGGAGGGATGTCCACACGGGCACCAGTTCTTTCCCGAATATTCTTTAGGTTCGCGCCTGCAATGCAAAACTCAGCGGACAGGACCAGGAGGCAAGCCTGGCGAACCCACCCTTGGTTCCGATGATAGAGGAGATAATCGATGCAGGAGCCTGGACGATCAAAGTGACCACGGGAGAGCAAGCGGCGACCAGTGCGCTCTTGGCCCTGTCCAACTCCTTCTGGGATTCTGACTTCAAGTAGAAGGTAGTCTCCCTCCTGTGATTGGTGGAGGCCTCGATTTTGACCTTGAACTTTTGGGTGATGCCTCTGGTAACTTCGCTGAGAGTTGTAGGACGACCATCCTTTCCGGCTCCGGAGAGGTCGATGTCTTGGAGGATGAAGGATTCGGTTACACCAGACGGCTTGACGCGGAGTTTAGCGCCCCAAGCGGAGGTCGTGGGCTGGGTTTGGGTCGCCGCAGCTGGAGAAGGTGACAAGGACGGGAAAGCATCGTGGGAGCCAGTGTCGAGTTCCTGCTGACGGGATCGAGAGGGAGCGATGGGAGTAGGACCCGCGTGCCCAGGCAAACTGGGGAACGGATCGGGGGCACCCTCGAGTTCGTGCTTCTTCTGTTGGTCGTTTGCAAAAGAGCAGGGTAAAATACAGTCAGAAACATTTGCCACCGCACGGCGCGCACACCAATCCACGGGTGACCGACCTGAAGCTCAGCGGCGGACAATGGCATTGTTCGTTAATCCAGACAGAAAAACCTGTTGGAGTAGAGTATACGGGTGTCCGAGTAGCGATGGGGCCGGTGACGGGGAAACCTGGAGAGAAGAGGCGATCAAGCGGGTCGCACTGCTGGCTGCGTTTGCAAGAAATGAGACGTGGTGGCAGGCGCTTAATCCCACCCCGCCACCCGGTTCCGAACTGCATCCGACATCAGATGAAATATCAACGGGTTCCGTTCATGTGATGGTATGCTATGAAGTCCTACTCTACTTATGTAGTCTCCCTCAGAGGTCGATGTGCGATGGGTCATCCAGGTTCCTTCGCGACCTCGAAAACACGGATGCAAACCTCTTCCTCAGTGACGTGATGCTCGCCGCACAGTCCTTGGCACCAGCCCTGCAGTACTCATAAAACGCCAATGAGCGAGTCCGGAGGCTTTCGATGAGCGGAGACGGCTCAATGAATTCGGTCTATCCAAAACATCAGGCATCCACCATCGCTCGACGAACAGGGGTAACTTACATCGTTCATCGAATGCGGATCGTATTCTGCGGCCCACATCCCCCTGAAGAGGTTGACGGCGTGCAGACTCTCCACAAATCGGTGAAGGGTGTTGATTAGGGCGACCACTTCCGAGCGAGTTAGGAGATTCCTGTTAGAATATGGGCTGCGACTAATCAGCCTCGTAATGTAGGCGCAAATGGGGAGAACTCACTCCAGCGCCTTCTCGTCAAGCTCGAAGAGGACTTTCATCGCAGTCGCGACCCCCGTGGTCTGAACCTTACCCCATAGCCTGCATTTGTCACAGCCAACACAGTCCATGATCCTCGTAACGTTTCTGAAGTGGTCCTTGATTTCTTGCTTCAAGACCTACATACAGTCATCAGTGAAGCGACGCCCACACGATGACCCTTGGCTCACATTAGCATCCTCCCCGGCGAACATTAGCTTTTCGTCGAACTTGCCCACTCGGCGGGCAGTGTTAACGATACTTTCAAGAAGGCTTTTGGTCTGTGCGTCCTCTTCGTGTGTGCCCGTTGAACAGTAATCGTATGCTGACAGGTAGGGACCGAGGCGAGAGACCGCTCGCAGGAGGAGAACGGTGTTGAAGTACAACTGTTGCAACCGGTCGGGGTGTACACCGACTCGATCTATGAAACATTGGAGGTTCGGTGCCTGTAGGGTGTGAATTACTTCTGGGGGCGTAGATCCAAGGGTGGAAAGGGTCACATACCCATGTTCCCGTGGTCTGGTTAAAGTACTCCATGCATACATGTGCCGATATTGAGGCGTGCAAACCCGAGATGACCCTGTAGAATACCCTTTTCTCCATACAAGTACCCTCCTCCTCGGCGCTGGACATGGTTGACAGTGTGTCTGGGACAGTGACTGCGGGTTTGTTTGGTGACCAAGTGGCTTCAGATTGCCCAAAACAGTTCTCGTGGTAGATGGCGTTCCAGACTCTGTGAGCGGCAGGACCGACATAACCGGTGAAGCGTTCGGGGTTTTCGATCAGGTCAACATAATCGCCTTCGGCAGAGGAGTCCAGGAAGCAAAAGTCGGAATCCCGGTAGTAACACCCCGGTAGTTTGTTTATCTGACCCTAGTTCAGTGACAAGCGCGGCGGCGGGCACAACCGGATGCGCACCTCATTCTCAGAAGGCATCTCAACCTTACTGAGGGCACCTGCCCTCCATCTTTCAGGAATGTCATTCTGTCCGGAGTTTAGTTACACTGCAGCGTCCAGGGGGAGCAAACTTGCCTCGTCAACAGTGGTTATTCCGCACTCTCGGTTCATACAAAACCCGTTATCTTGCCAGAATGGACATTCGCGGTACAGATCCACCTGGTGAAGTCATCAGACGGGTCTCACTGTGGTGATGGATATCACTCACCCTGAAATACCTGAAGAATGGTGTCTCGACCAACTCGTGTAGCTGTTGGAATAACTCTGAACCAACGCCGTCCAAAGCCTCGAAATGGCATTCAGTTGTTTCGATCGGACCTGTTAACTAGGAGAACCATCACGCTTTCTGGTGCAATGGGGGACGGTAGGGAGACGTACAGCACCCTCGCAGACTGCACTCGGCGTGACCGGTGGCGGCGGGTTCCGTTCAAATGTGGCTTGAGAAGAGCCGACGAGGACGCATGAGCTTAGGAGTAAGGAAAGGACAGTTGCCCGCCTGGCAGAAACCATGGCGATATGGGGTTGGTGTTATGTGAGACGGTCTGCGGCGACTCGTTTGGAATAAAAGAGAGGTGGGTGTTACTCTCGGCCTGGTTCTAGAGTGAGCATGACCGATCAAGGCGAACGAGCGGTTAATTCGCCACGTATGTCACTGACTAAACTTCGGCACCCGGCACCCCCTTACCGGTCACGATCTTTTTAATCACACGAATCTAATTGCACTACAAACCATTAGAACAGGTTTGTAGTCTGTTTACAAATTAGACTACAACCGATTGAAACGAGATCACGTTCCAAATTGAACGCGTTCGATCGCTTTCGTCACGCGTCGTACCAAGTCGCGACTTGCTCTCAACTTCAACGCCACCGGCGATGTACATCAAGACCCTAACCATTCAGGGGTTCAAGTCATGTACGCACGCGTTCTTTGTTGCAACCAAAGTCAAGCTGGATGCTGATCGCAGGTTCAGACAGAGATCAGACCGTAGTCGACCCCTTCTCGCCAAAACACAATGTGGTTGTAGGGAGGAACGGGTCAGGAAAGAGTAACTTCTTCGCCGGTAATTAACCTGCTTCGCGGAACACAGGATGCTGCTTATGTGCAACCAGCCATTCGGTTCGTGCTCTCAGATGCCTATACTTCCATGGGCCATGAGGAGAGGCAATCCCTTCTGCATGAAGGAGCTTCAACATCCACCACGTTATCAGCATACGGTGAGTGTCGACCTGTCTTGTGGAGCGCTAAAACGGCGTTGACGCGTACTTTAGTTGAGATTGTCTTCGATAATTCTGACAACCGGTTCCCGACTGGCCGCGACGAGGTCTTCCTTCGTCGAACCATCGGCGTGAAAAAGGACGATTACAGTCTTGACAAGAAAAGTGCAAACAAGGCCGATGTCATGAATTTACTCGAATCTGCGGGTTTCAGTAAATCCAACCCGTACTACATCGTTCCCCAAGGCCGGATAACCGCTCTCACGAATGCCAAGGACCACGAACGCCTCGCTCTCCTCAAAGAAGTCGCCGGCACGAAAGTATACGAACAGCGGCGTGCCGAGTCACTTCGCATTATGTCTGAAACCGACGCGAAGCGCAACAAGATCGCCGAACTTCTTGAATACATCGAGAACCGCCTGACAGAGCTCGAGGAAGAGAAGGAAGAACTCAAGCAATTCCAGGAGCAAGATAAGGAGAGACGATGTCTGGAGTACGCCATGTACCAGAGCGAATCAGAGGATATCACGCGTGCTTTGGACCTGGCCGAGGATAGTCGGAAGACTGACTTGCATAATGCGAACGAGAGGCAGGCGACCTATAACAGCCGGGAGAAGGAGATCCAGGTGTGTATCCATAAGTCTTATGGTCCCCACCATGCTAACGTGCCGTACTTAGAACCTCGAGCGAGAGATCACAGAAACGCGACACATCCTCCGAGACGCCAACCTCTCTAAACTCAGTTCCCAATCTGAGCTGAACGATCTCGTTCGGTCCTGTACCGAGCTGGAATGCACCGTCGAAGACCTCACAGTTGCGGGGGAACTTTCCAGCGGCCGTCGAGAAGGACTTGAGACCGAACTCTCCAACCTCAACGAAGAGATCACCCAGACCGAAGCAGAGTTAGCCCAACTTATTCCAGAATTGGAGCAGAGGAAAGAGGCCGAGCTGATCGAAAAGAGGAGCTTAGAGTTGGCGAAGGGACAGTTGGGCGCATTGTACTCCAAGCAGGGGAGGTTGTCCAAGTTCAGAACCCAGGGGGAACGGGATGATTACCTCAGATCGGAGATTGCCTCCGTTGAGGCATTCAAGCAGAATCAAACCACCGCCCTGGTATCTGTCCGACGGGATCTCACTTCCACCCGGACATCGCTTGAGGATATCGAGAGGAGGATCGCCAACGCTGAAACCCAGGCTGATGGCGGGCGGAATGAGGTCAAAGGATTGAGCGTTCGGATAGCGGCTCTGAAAAACGAATCCGCTGAACTCACCGAGCAGAGGAAGGAGTTTTGGAGGGAGGAGACCAAGTTAACGAGTCAGATCAGCCACGCCTCGGAGGAACTCAGGTCTGCGGAGAGGAACTTGACAAGCATGATGGACAAAGTATAGTTCTCCCGGTCCGTTTGAGGGGAGCACCACGGCTGACTTCGTTTTCCATGAAGGACACGGGCATGGGTTTGAGGGCTGTAAAAAACATCACCGAGCGCCAGGGACTAGCCGGGGTGTATGGCCCCCTCTACGGTCTCTTTGAGATCCCCGATGGAAATTACAATACTGCAATCGAACTCACCGCGGGCAACAGGTAACGGAGCTCTCACAAAAGTTTCCTACTGCACGGCTGACCGGCTTCCTTGGCGCGCAGTCTGTGGCACGTTGTCGTTGATACCGACGAAACCGCCTCCCGCCTGCTCAAAACTATGAACGCAGAAAAGACCGGCCGAGTGACATTCATGCCTCTGAACCGACTGCGACCGAAGGCTGCCCCGTCGGTCAATTCAGACGACGCCATCCCACTCCTGTCCAAGATCACCTATGATCCTCTCCATGCCAAAGCCTTCCAGCAGGTGTTCGGCAGGACATGTGTTTGTAGGGATCTCACCCTCGCTGCAGCCTACGTCAAGAGCCACGGTATCAACACCATCACATCAGACGGAGATAAGATCGACCATAAGGGTGTGTTGAGCGGTGGATACCACGACGTCCGACGCTCCAGGTTAGACGCCATCCGAGCCGTGTCCACTTGGCGTACCAAGAGCGAGACAGACGGTAATAGGCATAAGGAAATTAAAGCGGCCATCCTGGAGTTGGACCAGCAGATCGCAAAACTCTCTGGGCAGACCCAGGTGCTGACCAACCAGTTAGCGCGGGAGAAGCATGCGAGGGACAGCCTAGGGGATACCGTTGGTGTCTTGAGGAACGAGAGCGAGCGAGCGAAGGGGAGAATCGAGAAACTCGAAGGTCAAGTTGAGGAAACAGATGGCGAGTTACGGGAGTCGGATACCCAAATTCGGTCCCTCCGAGACGAGCTCCAGACACCAATGGTCCGTGGACTCACAGACGAAGAGGAGGCCGCGATCGAGAGGCTTAACAGGGAAGTGGGCCAGCGGGCAACGGACCTAACACAAAGGACGAACGAGAAACTCGAGATTGGAGGAAAGAAGAGTTTGGCCGAGATCAGGTTGAACGAGGACCTGAAAAGGAGGAGAGCCGAAGCAATGGGGATGATCGAAAGGTTGGGCGAGCCTCAGAACGAGGATACCGCGGCTGCGGAGGATTTGGATTCCAGAAGAAAGGAACTCCAGATACTCAAGAACGCAATCGAGTCATTGAAGACCAAATCTCTCGGTACGCAATCAACAGATCGACGCCCTCCTGGTTAGCTGAGTTGATTGCAGACGCGGAGAAGGAACACGACGCCCTGGGGAAGCAACTCCAAGAATTCCGGACCTCATTGGAAAGGCTACAGTCCCAGCAGGCGGACGACAACAAGGCTTTCTCGAAGCAACAGAAAAACGACGAGAAATACCACGCCAAGAAGATGCTTCTGACTAACAGAAGGGAGGATGTCAACCGCAACATTCGGGACCTTGGTGTGCTCCCCGAAGAAGCCTTTGGGAAGTATATCGACGAGAACTCTGAAAGGGTATTTGTTTGGTTTAGGAGTGCGTGGTTGGAGCTGACGAAATTCTCTGTAGTTGGCCAAGAAGCTACAAAAAGTTAACGATGGCCTCAAGAAGTTCGGGCACGTCAACAAGAAGGCATTCGAGCAGTACAATAACTTCACGAAACAGCGGGACCAACTCATCCAACGCCGCGAGGACCTTGACACGTCTGCACAGTCGATCCAGGAGCTTGTCGAGGTTTTGGATCAACGGAAGGATGAAGCGATCGAAAGAACGTTCAAACAAGTCGCGAAAAACTTTGAGGAAGTGTTTGAAAAGCTCGTCCCAGCCGGTCGTGGACGATTGATTATTCAGCGGAAAATTGATCAGGTGGGCATTTCGCGAGTCCATTGCGGGTCAATTGATCAATGGATCTATTCCCAAACCCCGCGGGTTTTAGGATGAAATGGACGAAGACGAGGAGACACGACAGAGCAGCGTTGAGAATTACACCGGCGTTGCAATAAAGGTCCGTGTTGTCATCACGGTTTGTTCGGTCCGTTGATCCTGTACGATGTTGACGAGGTCTCCTTCGGGTAGGTGTCGTTCAACTCTAAAGTCGACGAAGGGCTGCGGATTCAGCAACTCTCTGGGGGCCAGAAGTCCCTCGTTGCGCTTGCCACAGGTATGGGTTCATCCAACTCGCCAGCACTCCAAGGTGAATCCCGCCCCATCAGTATTCGCCATCCAGAAATGCGACCCTGCGCCGTTCTATCTATTTGATGAGGTAAGGATCATCCGCCTTCCCACTCCCCGAATATCACCCGACCAAGCCCCCCCCTAAAAAAAAGATCGATGCGAATCTTGACGCACAGTACCGAACCGCCGTCGCAGGTGAGTTCCTCGACAGTGAACTGTAGACATGACGTGATGATTGACGGTGATCGAACCGGGTTATCCGAACAACCAAAAGGGATGATCCACGAACTTTCAGAGACGGCACAGTTCATTACGACAACTTTTAGACCGGAAATGCTGGTGACAGCCGACAAGTTCTATGGGGTCTTATTTGACAATCAAAAAGTAAGCTCAATCCGGACGATCAAGCGCGAAGAAGCCCAGGAATTCGTCGATCAGGTAAGCACGGAGCTCGGGGCTCCATCAATATCATGGGATCTTCCAGGGCTGATATATCTGACATCGTGTGCCATTTTCTGTAGGAGGCTCAAGTGCAGTAATCTTGCAAAATGCGGTCGGAACCTGTGTTCCGTTCTCCGTATCCGGTCATCCCGCTTTCGCATTCGTAATCTCGAAGTGTATCACCCTCCTGTAACTCATAACACCCCGTACGCTAATAGACAGATGCGTTGTCGTATTGCTGTCCCACCCATGGCGAAGTGGTGCGTGACCCAACCGTGGTGTTGGTGGGAAGTTGGAGAGATGGCTGAACGATGATTGGTGTGGAGATATGTCCGATCTACGTACGGAAACACGCCACTGACATTTGAAAGGGCAACAAAAGATCCGAGACCGCGACCAGGCCCCATCTCAGCCATCATCCAACTATATTTATACAGAGAGCACGCATGTGATTCCAAACGGCCGAGGGCTTCGTGAGTTTTCGAATGTCACCATGCGTGCGCGTTATGACGGTCTCGCAGGTAAAATGTCAACTGAGAGAAGTCAGTCGTGGGCTATGATTCGGTGATCATACATTTAGTTGTGTGTATGTGGTAATACGGTACTTAGTTGCACCTACACTATGAGTTGCCAATGGGTGACTCAGAGGGGTCGTAGAAGGTAAACGCCGTGGGCTTCCATGTGTTAGCACGAAGAAGTACGGCTTTCCAATCCGACGTGCGTGGTGAGACACTCTCCAGCAGCCGTCGAACTCTCGTTTGAATACAGTCCGTGAGTGCTAGTTGGAAGGGCGTGACATCAGTCCCAAGGCGTGGTGAACTGATTTGTTATCCAGACGAACCTGTATTTACCAGTAAGAACAGACCTGACCAGGTGACATGACACCATGGGGCTAAGAGGGGACGTGAGACAGCGCCAGAGTGAACACAAAATGAACGAGGCTATACACGATTATTGCACACAGAATACTGGATATGGAGACCAAAATGTCTGCATGAATCGAGTCAGCTCGTGCACTGTCTTCCGTGGCAGATGACCCGTACCATTATCCTTGGTGAACACGGTCACCTAGATGACGAACAGGTTTGACCATGGCCGATGTTTTGAATGCGCAAGATCTTACTCACGGCGACGAACGTTTGGAAGGAGAGAACCAGAAAGAAGAAAAAGATACCCTGGCGGATTAACGTAGCCGCGAACCCTGTTGTGGGGCCAAACCTTCGGAGACCGATAGTTGTCAGAATGACGATCACACAATCTACGGATACAGCTGAGGAAAGTGAGGTCAGGAGGTGAGGTCGATTCTGTTTTCACTCTACTCAACCATAGGGTGCGAAAATGCCAAGATCCATTCTGCGCGAGGCCTCGGAACCAACGCAATGCCGAAGGTCGTTGCTCCAGGTCGCAAAGAAGTTCCTGCCCCGGAGCCCTACTCATCGGATCAAAACCGACGCTGGAGGTAGTTGTAGAAGAATTTACGCACCTACGCCAATGAGTATAATTTGGCCGGTAACAAGTGCCCCTAGTAAGAGGAGGATGTACCACCGGTACGACCAGACAATGGCCCTGGCGCACATTCAGTCTGGTTGGAAGGTGGATTGGCAGACCGCTTACGTGCGAACGACGAGATTGACGGATGCAGAGGTAACGGCAACTTTACCCAGAAGCTGAAGTCGCAGTGAGGCATTCGTTTTAAAGTACGTGGGCAAGACCGGAGACATACGTTCCCACTGAGGTATATCGCTGGAAACCTGGGTGTGAATCGGATGGCTTCCAGTGAAAAACTACTCACCATCACAGCTTACCAGCCGCCCCGACGCTTGAAAGAATAGGCTGGAGGGCATTGGTGGTGGTTCGAAGGTAGTCTAGTGGTCAAATCTTACCATACAATTGCAAACCCCAAGCTCGTATAACGGGCGAGGAAATATGGGATCTACTTGACTGAGTGCGGGTGCAAAATGTGCGGGGAAATGAACGAACCAATGCCCATCGTAGCTTCATCTTACCCGTTACGAGTTTGAACTCGAGCCATAAAGTCGTCAAATAATCCCATCTGAAAACAAGGTCTGGTCTGTGGGGCTGTCCGCAAACCCGACGAGCTTGGGAACTTACAAGAACATTCCACTCGCGATGAGGGTAACACGGTGAACTGTGGTCCGGTTTACCATCGCGCTGGTGGTCCAACAGGGGGGAAGATTGGTACATGGGATGTGGGACGGCCGTCGTGATATACCATTGTAGGACAACTCCCCTGTTGCAGGAATCCACAAAACTAAGGCTCGATCGATGCCCGATCCACTGTGTGACTATAAGCGCATAAACGCATCCCCATCTTTACAGATTTCCGGATTTTTTGGTACCATGGGCGCGAGATGGAAGATCGCAAACACGGGATCCCGCCAGAGTATGATGAGAGGTTGCACGGGCGTAGGGTCCAGCTGCACCCCCGTGGTTTGTACGCCCCAAGCTGGGATGCGATATCTCCGGTGGGAGAGGGGGTCGGATGAACCCAAAACCGTTCCCCGGTGATTCCCAAAACAATGAAAACCACGCTAGGATGGTGGAGGAACATCCGGCGGCGGCCCGAGTCAATGTTCTGACCCGAGGGGCCGCCTTCTGTGGGCCGGGAACGTCAGCTGTTTGAGCTTCACGGGGGATGGACCGACGGAGGTTTAACGGCTCACGGCGGCGTCGATCACGGTCCCGGACCGCCTGGCCCCGCTCCCCCATGCCGAACCGACGATACGAACGACTGTCGACATCAGATGAACCTCTGGACGACGACCACCCGCCCAAGTCGAGGTCGGACCGAAACATCTCTCTTGCAAAGTATCTGCTCCTGGCACTCACCTTCGCCCTCGTCGCCTTCTGTTCCTACAAGGTCGGCCAGTGGTCCGTCCAACATCCGCAGCACGCCGGCGGTGACATCAACACAGGAATACCCCAACCCCAACCAGACAACTCTTCGACAGACACCCCCACCATGCCAGGAAACGGAAAGTACAGCGTTGGATAGTACGTGTTCCATCTCTTGTCGTGGCGCTTTGGTGATCTTAACGGGCATGGAACAGCTTCGTTAATTGGTATGCTCCAATACAAAATATCTAGCGCCGCAGCCCACGTCTCATCGTCTGTGCCCTTCCAGGGGCATTTATGGGCGAAAGTACCCACCTTCCCTCATCCCAACGAAAGACCTCACGTGGGTTATCGCCTCCATCGCCCACAAAACGCGGGAGACTGACTTGTGGTACCAGACACATCCTTTATGCTTTTGCCAACGTTCGCGCCGATTCCGGAGAGGTCTTTCTCTCCGATAGTTGGGCCGACGAGGAGATCCATTACCCTGGCGACTCATGGGATGAGAAGGGCCTCTTTGGAAACTTCAAAGCCACCTACATGCTCAAGAAGCAGCACCGCCACCTCAAACTTCTCCTCTCCATAGGCGAGCGCACAGTTACCAGACTTGAGCCAGATCGCGGACTGACCATAACTGCGCACAGGTGGTTGGACATATTCTCCATCATTCCATCCTGTGGTCGTCTCCCCAGAGTTCCGCAGCAAGTTTGTTGAATCATCTGTGAAACTCTTGGAGGACTATGGTCTCGACGGATTGGACATCGATTACGAGTATCCCCAAAACGACAAAGAGGCGCGAGGGTACACCGACCTCCTAAGAGAGCTCCGCCATGCGTTGGATCAGCACCAGCGGAAGAAAGGGATCGACTACCGTTTTTTGCTGACGGTATGCGTGGCTCCTTGGTCTATAGTTGACATACCCTTGACCATCTGTGCAGATCGCCGCGCCCTGCGGTCCACAGAACTATGAAAAGTTGCATGTAGCTGAGATGGACCGCTACCTCGATTTCTGGAACCTCATGGCATACGACTATGGTGGAGCTCGCCTCTTTCACCCCTCTGAATGCACTTTTAACCTGCTTCGCCCCCTCAGCTGGCTCCTGGGATTCAACCTCCGGACATCAAGCCAATATCCATGGTGGTCCCATAAGCGGTGCCAAAGCCGTAACGTTCTACCATTCCAAGGGCGTTCCCCGTCACAAACTCATCCTCGGCATCCCTCTCTACGGCCGCTCCTTCATGAACACCGACGGCCCTGGTAAGCCCTTCTCGGGGGTTGGCCCCGGCTCATGGGAGAAGGGCGTATACGACTACCGTGCCCTTCCCCTCCCCGGTTCCTACATGTTCCGCGACGAGAAGATGATGGCGAGTTGGTCGTACGATTACGACAAGAAGGAGATGATCTCGTTTGATAGCGAGGAGGTCGCGAGGTGGAAGGGAGAGTGGATTAAACACGAGGGGCTGGGAGGGAGTATGTTTTGGGAGTTGAGTGGGGATAAGGGCACGGAGAGGAAGGACATAGAAGGCGGGCCGGGGAAAGACCCTCAGCCTGGTCACAGCCTGGTCAAGGTCGTGAAGGACTCGATGGGCCCGTTGGATTCCACCCATAATTGGCTCAGGTATGAGGGCAGCAAGTTCGAAAATCTGAGGAAGGGGATGGAATAAATCGGACGACTCGAGGACTTTTCACAACTTTTGCAACAACCGGACGTATTTACCTTGTGTGCATCCCCCACCAGCAATAATTCATGACTCTTACTAAATCGTAACTCAGAACGAGAAGGACGATGCGACTTGTATTGTTTGAATGACGACTATGAGACAACCGTACTTGGGGGGGATTGTTAGGAGTAAGGATACTAGGAGCAACTGCAACAAAGGCGAATATACACCAAGAGGGCACTATGGGGAGGGGTCAGGGGAACGAGGGATAGCAAATATACAGTTTGAGGCGAGCAACTTGGGAAAATATACACTACACAGAAGGGGTCCAACTGCAGGCTTGCAAATGAGGGAAAGGGGACGTCAGAGGCGTGCACATTCGTGAAACGGGTTGGATTTGAGGTAACGAGGGGGTAATTAGAAGTTCAACATGAGAAAGAAAAATATCGGGTCCACATTCCACCTCATCGAGGATCGGCAGCCCCAATGAGTTTTCTATCGTGGGGGATTCTTGCGTGACGTGCGCTAGGCACAAGCCGAAGGTGTAGGAGGTTGATGTACAAATGAACGATGTAGAGTTGAACGTATGCATGGACAGGCGCAGGATGAGGTAGTACCAATCGTGTTTTCTCTGGCGGATTCGCAGGGGGAGAGTTCGACGAGGATCCGGAAGGGGGAAACCCGGGAAGTGGCGGATCATCAACGAGGATATCTTGCGCTTGAGTCTTGTGAGCGCACCCAGGACCACCGCCATAACTCGAAGGAGAGCGTGTTAGTCATGCGGTGGAGTTGGGGGAGGGAGTTGGAGGGGGAGATGATTCGTCGACATTAACCCAGCCGGTGGAACCGGTCACTGGGGGGACATTTTCGTCATTGTCGTTTCCACTGTCTGACGAAGATTCCTGAGTTGAAGGAGGGGGGACGGGGATGACCTTGGTCTGAACAGGCACTGCAGTGGCACTTTCAGTCGGCTTAGGTGCTTCCTCTTTGGGAGTCTCCTTCGCCTTCTTTGCAGCCTCTTCGGCCTCCTTTTCTTTCTTCTCGCGCTCAAGTTCCTTTCGCCTCTTTTCCTTCTGTGATGGAGTCAGAATGACGTTCTGTCAGAGGGGAGAGGGGATCACAGCATACCTCGAGTTTCTCCTTGAGTTCCCTCGCCTCCTTCTCTTTCTTCAGACGTTCGCGAAGTTCACGCTCACTCACAACCCAAGCCGCAGCTCCAGAGGCAGCACACTCTGGGCGGGACTTGTTCTTGAGAAGGTAGCCCTGGAGGGCAGCAACACTGAACTCATCCTCCGGTATCGAGTCAGCAAACTGCCTGGCCAGCGTCGACAGCATGGCAGCATCGATTGGAGGTGCGGAGTGTTGGAACTCAGCGAGTTCGTCCTCAACTGCCGGAGGGAGGTACTTTGGGGCGCTCGAAGTCGAAGGTGTGCCAATCTCCGACGCCGTTCTAGATATCACACATGATTCTCTCGTTGCCATCGAGGAAATTGACGTTGACGAGGCAGATGACAGCAACGTTGAAGAACCAATGGTGAACATCGCATCCGAATCGGGGTTGGAAGCGAGGTCAGAGGGTGTTAGCGGAACCGAAGAAGGGGAGGGTAACACAATGCTGGCGAGTTCAGCCTCTGTGGGTTCGTCCTCCTCGGTGGACGGGAAGAAATTGCGGAAGAGCGCCTCGGCTTGCCATTTGGACGCGTGCTTGAATTCGACCCAGACGTCCATGCGGCCAGGTCGAGACAAGGCTGGATCTAGGCGCTCTAAATGGTTCGTAGTACTATGAAACCGCATATCAGTCGGCTTATCGCAGATAATCAGTGAAAAGGGGGATACGAACGCGAACAAGAGACGCCCCTCAGCAGCCGCAACACCATCCAGTGCATTCAGCAGACCGCTCAAGCTGAGGGTGTTGGTGTCAGAGATGTGATCCTTGGAACGCCGGTGTCGGCTGCTCGAAGAATGCTCGCGAGCGCTCTCCTTCTCTGACGAGTCCGATCCGTCGGGGTTACCGGTAGATAAGTCATCCCTGGAGGTGCTTCGGGTGAAGGCCGCATCGAGGTCCTCCAACAAAACGATGCACCGGGCCGGTACGCGACCCATCAGGGTGGTCAGTGTGCTGTCATTGATCCACGATGACGACAGCGAGACCACGTAAATGTCAAGCATGAGTTCACCAGCGATGGCATGGATCAATGAACTCTTTCCGGATCCTGGAACCCCGTGGAGGAGATAACCCCTCCGGAAGGGAATACCGCGGTCGGCGTACCACTTGTATTACATGTCAGCAGATGCAGTTGTGAGCGTAAGACCAATTACCTTCTCGGACTTGAGGAAGTCCTTTGTGTCGGACAGTAACATCTCCTTGACGCCGGGGTTAAGGACGATGGATGAGATGGGCCGCTTGTGCCGCGAGTCCGTCCACCTCCAGCAACCATGCGAGTCGGCGAAGTAGATCTGTATCCTGTGGACGGCCTCTGCCTCGTACTCCTTCTTAGCTTGGAGAACGAGTTGTTTGAGGATTGAATTATTCCGTGCCACGACGCTGAAAAGGAAAAGCCCGCAACACGATGAAAGGGACGAGAGAGATCACATGAGCAAATCACGTAGCGAACCGGAAAAGGAAAGGATTGGACCGACCTGATGGAAAGCACCTCGCAGCCACTGCCGTCTGTTTTCCGACCCCGCCTCACGCGCAGCCAGTGGCCGCGGTAATAGATGGTGTGCGTCGTGTTCGCGGTGGGCTGGAAGACGACTCGGGTCTTGACCTTTCCTGGAACGTCGTCGTCTTCGCCATCGTCGTCGTCGCCGAACGAGTTGTCCGCCACCCGGGAAGCGAGTCCGGATGTCGTCGTCCGGGTTGTCGTCTCGAACTCCCTCGACCGTTGCCATTCGGGGCGACGAGAGAGCCATAGCATCAGCCAGTCGTATGGGTAGTCCTCCTCAGAGAAATGGGCGGTGAGGAAGAATGCTGTGGATGGAGAGGTCAGGCCATGTCATGACGGAGTGTTGTTCGCAATGTCCGTACAATTAATGAAATGATTCCTGTGGGCGCTGGGTGAGCGACGACTCGGGGAGTGGGGCGCAGCGGGTTACTCACCATCCGGAGCTTGCCATTCGTCGGGCAGTCTCGACGGTGCCACCGAGGACGACGAGCTTGACACCGTCAACCATTGATGAGCCTCCACCGCCTCCTACGAGAGGCTGAACGAGCGACTTGAGGACGTCCATGTGGGGTGAGAACGGTTACGAATGCCAAATCCAATGCTGCGAAACTCGGAGGGTGTGTGGGGAAGGAAGGGGGTGAATGGTGGAAGAGATAAGAGAGGCGTGTTGGGATGAGGGCGATGCTTAAGACGGAGTGCGGCGGAGGCTATGTCAACTCTCGCTGAGATGAGTCGAGGTAGCGAGTCAAGACGCGTCAGCCGAAACGTGCCATTATATCCCCTCAACGCAACGTGGGATTCTTCCGCTATTAACACCGCTTCCTGATAACTACCAGTATCTACATCACCGGACCGCAAAATACAACCCTTCCACAGCCACATTCGCCTGCCATATCCCCAACCGACGTGTAACTCGCAACATCGCAGGCGCAGGCAACACGAGCGCAAACGAGACAGGCACCAACACGACCAGGCATATCCCCAGTAGCAACGTGATGCCAGGTTTGATAACGAGAAAATAGAACAGCGACTGGTATGTGGTCGCGTCTGTGAACTGCGGGGATGCGTTAATTTGGCTGAAAATGGGCTGGCGCTTTCGTACCATAGCGTAAGCATTACGATAGAACGAGCCGTCATACTGAGCAGACGCCCCTGCCTCGACGTCAGATCTTGCGTCGTGCAACCGGTAGAATATTGGTCGCGGTGGGTATGGCACAGAAGCGAGCGGACCGTGGAAGGAAGATTGAAGGGCCAGCTATCCGACGAGTCACTGCGGAGGACAAACTGCAAGAGGGGTGACTCCTACCTCGGCTCTAGAAAATGCCCTTGCCCCAAGGAAATCAAGAAAGCACAGCAACGCCCCCAGTGGCAGTACCACAAGCAACGTTGTCCCAGTCTACCGAAAAACGAACTCAGCGCATTGAGGAGAGAGAGATTCAACCACTTCACCCACAAGTGTAAAAACGAAGAGATACACCCAGGCCAACAACGCGAACGGGAAGTTTATCACCAGAAGGTGAAACACTGCGAAATAATAGGCCCTGCGGCCCATGGGCCGGAAATACCGCTTAATTCTCACCCCCGGGCCGAGGCATTCCACGCTCTGGTCCAACCCCCCGTCACTTTGCCCAGATAACCCTGGTCTCCGGCATAGATGTCGCCTCTCGTCCTGCAGGGGTTGAGCAATATTCAAGTCGATGTCAGAGTCCAACTCGGGTTGAAACGCAGACATTAGTGTCTGCGCAAAGGACGGTGAACCAGATGTGTTGGATCGAACTGTGCTCGAGTGTGACGTCGTCCGCCCCCTGCGGCGCAGGAATGGATCTGACAGCAGGGGTGTGTTTTCGGTTGCCATATCGTCATCCGAGACGTCCGTTACTAGATGTCCGTGTCGAACGCGTTGGGGTGGGTGGGTTCCGGCAAGTGGTCCCTCACAATCTGCGACGGAATCTGATGGCACTCGTGCGCCGGTCCTCCGAGTCCTTCTCGAACGGTGAGAGCCGGTCGTGTATGGTGGTGGTGGCTCGCTTGGCGGCGGTCCAACCGGTGGTAAGACCAGAGGTGATGCTGGCTCAGCCATCCTGCAATGAGCGACGATGACGGTCTGGCGGAAGAAGAAGTGCGTGTACGTCAGACTTCCCACGGTAACACAAGCTATCGGAAGCTAATCCCAGACCCAAGTCCTCCTCCTCGATACCTACCAGGCCAAAGTCGTACGCAGTCTTAATCTGACAGCAGTGAGCCTGATACATTCGATTATCTTGTTCGTCTCGAAGACTGGTCCTCCGTCTTTCTGGCCGTCCTGTCGACAGCTGTGCAGCCGACCGCTGTCATCGCCTCCCCGAAGAAACCCCTCTCCTTCAATTTTGCCGCCTGATGCTCACCTGAATGGGGACACCGCGAACCGGCACGAAAGCCCCTATGTAGCCGCCATAACCGATCAGTGCGTGTGCTTCACGGCGCTTCTGAATCGTTATAAACCTCGGCGGCCGCCATTGGGAAGGTGATAGTCTTCCCCGACCATGACCTCTGGCAGGGAGTCCTTGGATTCAACCCGCGACGAGGAGGGTGCCTACCCCGACGCCAACGAGCGCACTCACAACCGCCGCAGTGGAAAGGCTCTCGTGTGCTTCTTGTTCATCATGCTGGGGATTGTGTGGTTTCTCAGGAACTTGCGCGCTCGCTCCGCACCTCCAGATACGGATGTAGGGAAGGCAGTTACATTCAGATGAACACGAGTGAGCTCCACCGTATACTGATACCTATACCCTGCTGACGCGTGTTCTAGATCATCCCCATTTTCGTCAAAGGACCGCAACCAGCCTCGTTCACTGAGGCTCGACGAAAACCGCACAGGGGTCAGGAGTGCCAACTGCGTCCAATGGACCCCACCATCTACCTTGGGGGGCCTTGCCTCCAAGTGTATACTTACCAATGTATCAAGGGATCATTCGAACTCGTATATTTTAGTAGAGTTGGGCGTACAACTGTTTCCTTTCACGTTCGGACCATGCACTGTTGGGATGTACTTTACGACGCTATGGTTCTCCTTCCGGGCGTAACACCGCCTGAACAGACCCACGGGCCGTTGCCGAGTCGATCATTCCGACGCTCCTCACCTTCCGTTCCGGTTCCGAAATGTCTGGTCGAGATTTCGAGGAGACAGTGAAGGAGGAAGAAGCCCGCCTTCGGGTCGTACATCCCACCGCGGAGGATATTCCAAGCTGTATGACCCTCTTAGACGACTTCTTGTCATGCAACGGTGCGTGTTTACCGCGACTCCCCGCCTGACACGTCGAGGACACTCACCACTCACTCTCCCAGTCCTAGGCGTTCAACTCAAGTCATTGTACCGCCATGGGGAGATGTCAAAGTGTGGTCAGAAGATGGAAGATTTCAAGTTCTGCATGACGAACAAGTCGTTGCATCCCGAGGATAGGCGCGACGTGTGGATCCGCCGTCGCGCCGAGTGGTGGGCGAAACGTAGATTGGAGAAGAGCAGTGAGGATGTTTGGGAAATGCGGAAGTGAGTGGTCCCCTGGTTCTGGAAAGCGGCATGTTGATTGGGTTCTAGGGAACCTCTCAAGAACTTTCCGCCGGAGAACTTGGACCATCTTGGCCCAACTGGTATCGTTCTCGCCTGAGGCGGCCCGTCACCAGTATTGTATGATACCTCGATAATCCACACCACAACCATCACGCTCCGTTCTTGCATGTTTGTGGGTGTACGAAACGCGGGCACCCAAGATACAACTACGATACCGCACAAGAGCAGGTGACGGGATTCGACCGAAAAGGTTCATTCATGATTGTACCACCTCCCAGGTCGCGGGGCTACTCAAGGAACTACCCTTTCTCACTTGCACCATCTTCGATGGTCCGCCCTTTTTCTCCTTTCCTCTTGCACTCCTCTTGGCTTCCTTCCGTTCCCCTTTCCACTTCTCCAACGTCTCATCGAACCCGCCCACCGTTAGAACCCTTCTGAGCCCCCAAAAT
>Ga0307516_10001092_pt1 | contig 37767 bp, 54 predicted proteins | sample 19_EM_MG_FD_203310 | JGI IMG/M metagenome (GOLD analysis project Ga0307516, IMG submission 203310) | Populus trichocarpa ectomycorrhiza microbial communities from riparian zone in the Pacific Northwest, United States - 19_EM | ecosystem: Host-associated > Plants > Roots > Unclassified | place... | reverse complement strand
CCTTTTTCATGTTGGTGTGTGTGGTTTTGTTTTTTAAAAAAAATTATTTTCCCCCCCCACAACTTTTTTTTTTTTTTTTTTTTTGCCCCCCCCCCCCCCCCCCCCCCCTTTTTTTTATGTATATAGAATGGGGGAAAATGGCGTTAGTCGGGAGGGCTTAGGGGGCTGCCCCAAAACCCGCCTTGGGACTTACTCTGCATCGTCTCCCGCGGGTGCGTTTCTCCATTTCGCCGTTCCATACGCCGTTCCATATGTGGGGCCAGGTATTCGGCCCGTCCATGGCGATAGTTATGTACTCTCCCCGCCTGCCACGGCGAGGTCAAATTAAATCTGCTGTCTAGCGGACTTCGCTAATCGCCGCTGCTTGGCCGCGATAGGCGAGATGCTGGCGGGGCCGGTAAGTTCCGTGACGCGCTTAGTCACCACCGCCGAGAACATACTTAGATATATCTGGCAGTGGACACAGGGCCTGCAAATCGCTGTTTCCTCGCATCATCATGCACCATGCGCGAGAGGGGAAATCAGCTGCCACCGATCCACGCACGGTTTACATACACGGCATCTTGTCTCCCGTCGAACGGTGCATTTTTTCCGCAGCACATATGTACCCTATCTACGCCGCGCAGCCTCGTCTTCCGGCGGACAGAAGCGCCTTTCCGTCTACGCCCCAGCCCCGCCAGCCCTGAACCGCCGCTTGACGCCCGTCCAGCTCTCGACGGCGTACTCCTCCTGGACCTTCCTGCAGCCGGCCAGCGCCCACTCGGAGACGCCGAGCATGAACGAGCTCTCGAACATGAACGCCATGCTGCCGGCACCGACCTTGCTGGGCGCCAGGCTGCACTCGCTCGCGTTCTCGGCGGTGGCGGCGTCGGGGCCGTGGCCGGCCATGACGTTGTGCAGGCTCGCGCCGCCGGGGACGAAGCCGCCGGCGGACTTGGCGTCGTAGTCGCCGGCGATGAGGCCCATAAACTCGCTCATACAGTTGCGGTGGAACCACGGCGGCCGGAACGTGTCCTCGCCGACCAGCCAGCGCGGCGGGAACGCGACGAAGTCGGCCACGGCCGTGCCCGCGACCGCGCTCTGCACCGTCAGCACCGTGAAGATGCTCGGGTCCGGGTGGTCGTACGAGACGCTGCCGATGGCGTTGAAGCGGCCCAGGTCGTACTTGAACGGATAGTAGGTGCCGTGCCACGCGACGACGTCGAACGGGCTGTGGCTCTGCGCCGCGCGGAACAGGCGGCCGTTGAACTTGGCCGTGACGGTGTGCGGCGCCGTCGAGTCGACGAACGCCGCGCTCGGGATCTGGAAGTCGCGCGCATTCGCGAGGCCGTTGCTGCCGATCGGGCCGAGCTCGGGCAGCTCGAAGTGGCCCGCCGCCCACGTCTCGAGCACGTAGCCTCTCGCGCCCGCGCCCGCATCCGCGCCCGAGCCGTGCAGCGCGACGTTGAAGCGGATCCCGCGCGGCACGACGAGGATCTCCATCGGCCGCACGAGCAGCCGGCCGAGCTCGGTGCGCACGTCCAGGGCGCCCGTCTGCGGCACGATCAGCAGGTCGCCGTCGGCGCTGTAGAATGCGTCGCTCTCGGCCATGCTGCGCCCGCACGTGTAGATATAGACGGCCAGCCCGTTCTTGGTCGGGATGTCGCCGGCGGACGCGAGCAGGCGCAGGCCGTCGACGAACGCGGTGGTGCCGTCGATGTCGAACGGGTGCCAGCGGAGCTGGTTCGGGATCTGTCGGCCCGGCTCGGTGGCGAAGGACGGCGTGCAGGCGTGGAAGGGGATGTGCGACGCCGAGGGCAGGATCCGGTACAGCCAGGACTGCTTGTTGAGGTGCCGTGGCGCCGTGAAGGCGCTGCCCGAGAGCTTCTCGGCGTAGAGCCCGTGCGGCGGCTTCTGCGGGCTGTTGCGCGCCGTGGGCAGCGAGTGCAGGATCGCCTCCGACTCGAAGTGCGAGTTGAGCCCGTGGTGATAGTGGTACGGATCTGGGATCGAGAAGTCGGTCATTGCGGGGGATATCGCGACTCTTGTTTTTTCGCGGTGGGTGCGGGGTACGCGGAGCCGTTTTTGAAGCTCGGGACCTTTACGTCACGGGATCCGTCGACAGCCGATGCAAGCCGTGCGTCATGTGCGGCCGAAGTCACTCGGCTGCCAGAACGCTGGTAGGAAAAGTTACATTGCGTGACGATACACTGGATCATCGAAAGAACCCAACGGGCTGTACCGATGGAAATAAGCAAGAATAAACACAAGAAATACTAAACGCCTGCACCCCGTTCGCAACGCAATAAAAACTGTAAGCAAAGCAAAGAAGCCATTCAGACTTTTGTAGAAACCCCCAGGTACAAGAAAGACAGAACAAATGCCCGCAGGTGTAAATGCCAAGTTTATTCGTCGGTACCGTAATCCGTCCATCGTCCATCGCCAACCGACTAGCTGGTTTCGCTATCCTCGTCCCCGGAATCCAGCTCGTCGGCTTCGGTTTCATCCTCGTCCTCCTCCTCGTCGTCGTCGCTGTCTTCCTCCTCCTCATCTTCCAGTCCGGGCACGGGCTTCCATTCGACGTAGCACTCGTCGATCCAGTGTTTGCTCTTCTTCAGGAGGAAGGGATCGAACGGGAAGTACGAATCCAGCATATCCTCCTCTCGGCCGCGGCCCTTCCTCTTGTTCTGTTCGATGATGGAGTAACAGAAGACGAACTGCAGGTGGTTCGCGATCTTGGCGAACATGTCGATGACGGCGGGCGAGCACACCTGATTCCCGTCACGTCAGTAAAGGCGGACACCGGGAACAGTCTGGAGGGGGAGGCACACCTTGAGAGGGTTGAATCGGCTGGTAATGACCTTCTGCATCACGTCCAGTCCTGCGGTCCACGAGATCTCGGCGACACCCCATTCGTCCTCCACTTCCTCCCGGAGCTCTCGCCATCGGAAGCAGAAGATGTACATGATTGCTTGCACGACACAGTAGAACGGACGGAACTTCCGAACGTCGGGCCCGACGCAATCGACCGAACGCACATCGACGAATTCGCTGAGCCATCGGCACAGGATCCGAACGACGGCACGGACATCGTTAGTGGGCATGAACTTGGCGCGTGCTACATAAGACGAGATGTACGCAGTCGCAGCCTGCCTTGTGCCGACCGGGCTGACGTTGTCGAGCGCCCTCTCCACCATGGAAACGCAGAAATGATCCGAAAAACGTGGTGCCTTCTGTGCAGCCCAGAAGAGTATGAATTGCGTATAGCGCGAGCGGTATGTCGGCAGCACTGTGGTATTGAAGAAGCTTTGAATCATCTCGAAGGTGTTGATTGCCGTAGACGAGCAGCTGTTGGGGTCCTTCTCGGTTCCGTCCGGGAGGAACTGCGAGTAGTACTTGAACAGCAAATCAAGCATGGAGTCGAGTTTGTCCACAGTCTCCCTGATGGCCTTGATTGCATCCTTATCCTCTTCTTCCTCGTCATCGTCGTCGGTTCTATTTCCATCTTCATCGTCCTCATCTTCCTCTTCATCTCCGTCGTTAGTAGCAGCATCCTTCTCCTCCATCGCCGCGCTCGTAAGCTCGGCTTCCAGCTCCTCGCCTTCGTCATCGTCCAGCTCGTCCAGATCCACTTGGATCTCGATGTCTATCTTAATGACACGGTCCGTGATAACCGAGAGAAGCTTGTACCTCAAAGCCGGGACGTACTCCACAACTCTCAGCAGATTCGCCAAGTAGCATGTGTGCTCCCATTTCCTCTCACTCTTATGGGGAAATTCCGCAACCAGGAGGGGAAACAGGGTAGAACCAGCGGCGGTCGGTACGAGCTCGATAATATATTGGAGTGCATAGTGTACTCGGTCATAGATGGCGCTCCGGTCGACAGGCTCGTAGCCGGGCAGGTTTCCAGTGGAGGCCGGCAGGAAGCTCAAGTTGCGGACCAGCATCTTTGTCACTAAGCCCATGTAGTTTGCGTGGGCACTGACGAGATTCCCCAACAACCGCACATAGGCCGACACAAACAGACCATCCCTACCGACCCAGCTGGTCGCAACAATGTCTTTCACGAGAGTAGTACAGCTGTTATCTAGTCTCGATACCACGTTGGCGAGCGCACTCAACGTCATCCGCATCTCTTGCGAGGACGGGGGCTTAGAGTCTCCAGTCACGTCCGCAGGATCCGCCTGGAACTTTTGCCGGAGCTCTTCGTAGCGCGCCGACTTTCCCTGAAGAGCCGCAAAGTGATGTCAGCCCGTAGTCCTCATCTTCCGACAAGAAGCAAGGGGGAGGGAACATACAGCGGCTCTTTCGTCCAGCGCGTTGACGACAAACTTCTTGAACATGCTCGCAGCCGACGCGCCTTTTACCCGAGGCTTTTTGGGGTGGGTAATGGTAGTAGTCGAGGTGCTGGCGTCGCTATCGCTCAGCCTGTCCTCACTTTCCTGTCGTTGTTCGAAATCCTTCTGGGCAACGACGGCATTCACGAACCGCACGCGTTTCTTCGAGATCGAGGCGACGATCGGCGAGACAAAGTTGTCATCGCGCTCATGTTTTGTGCCCGCAGCTGGAGGCATGGCGTTGGGGAAAGGGAACTTGAGCGGGGCGAGAGAGACCATCGAACGTGACTTTCGCACGCCGCTGGTGGGATGGAGCAGGAAGCGAAGAGTTTCCGTCTCGCCTTGCTCCGGCTGCACGACAGAATATTGGAGGTAACTACTCGTCGCAAAGTGAGATTCGGTGTTGGCAGTGATGTGGAGAGTGGGGAGATGTCACTCAATGGTGGTTAGAGTTGAATTTGGTTGGTGGGATGGGTTATCGTGGGGGCGCCAAATTGTAATTTTTCTTCGACTGGTCGTTGCGTCCCCCTGCATCAACGCCAAGCCTCACGTGCTCGATGAGTGACCGAGCATGAAGGTGCAGGAGTCATTCTACATAACTCACAGTGGAAATAACCGAGTCATGAATGGCAACACCAGACCAAAGGCCTGGGAAAGTTCGCAATCTGTACGGTACATATTGATGTCGACAAAGAACCCCCGCCGTAAACTTAGGGGACCCCATCGCAATGCCCATGTACTGGTCACGAGCCCCATGCTCAACCGATGCCTCTCGATACCGTGTGATTTGGAAACAAGTCGAATAACTTCCACAGCCCCTTGATCGACTGCCACTTGCCCGAGGATTTGGATGCCGATCGACTTCGGATGGAAACCTGCTCCCCTGAGATCGAATTCTTATTTGCTTCAACAGGAAGCGCATTGGGTTCGACGTTCGGCCTGGCAGGAAAGACTGTTGAGTTGTCTCCAAAAACAGCCTCACGATCCGTGGGATGGGCAACTGGCTCGGCGCAGGTTGGCAAGATGTCGCATCGGCTTCCGCCGTTAGCATGAATCCACGCAGCGTCACTCGGGGTTCTGCCGTCAGTGCGTTTACCGAACGAAACGGTCGCATGCGATTATGAATATCACCAATGATCAACAGGGTATGTATCTATCCGGACGTGAGGTGGTCTTATCGATAGCGACAAGTCCCATTCATCTCGAGCCAATTGCCCCAGACAGCGACGGAGGAGAACGCCTCGCGAAGGAGATAAACATACCGGCGGCGAAACGCGACCCCATCCGCGGAGGATTCTCCCCTCACGATCGGCTCGAACGCGCAAGGCCAGACGCCTCTATCGGGAGAAAAAGCTGCAATTGCGTCAGCACTGGTGGAGCACATGATAGCGGAAGGAACAATGCGACGGGGATGTCGGGGGTGATGGAGCTGTTTGGACCAGTTTTGGTTTTCGGAGCTAACACTTAGAGGTAGTTCTTCGCGGGCCGGCGTGCGTCTGAGTATCTCGGTCTAACACTTAGAGGGAGGTGGATGACGGGTTTGCATGCCGACGGAGGTGACGTGACCAATGCCGGTGGAGGCCGAGAGCCGGGTGGCAACACCACCAATCACAGCCGTCTGCCACAGCGCTGGAAGCCCACTGCGGACGGGGCCGGTGGTTCTGGTGCTCTCTCCGCTTCTTTTTTGCCGACAGTGGATTCGCGCACGATGGCGCTCCTTCCCGGGTGCTGGGAACACAGCTATGTATCGACTCTGCGAGTCGCGAACCGAGCCGAATCGCATACGGGTGGCAGATTGCGACAGTCGATCAGTTGCTGCCGTGCGCTATGTACCTCGATTGCCTGTTGCTCCTGTGCCGGGGATTGTCTGGCTGACATTCGCATTTTTGATCCGTCCGATTGGCCTCTGCACCATCAGGGACCCCTGGCATCGTGCGGGGTGGTGGGCGGTGAGTGCGGAGCGTGCAGCGGTCGGCCGGCTCTTGCTGTCCGCCATGCTCCATTCTGGATTCCAGCGGCGGGAGCGAGAGGGAATGGGAGGGGAGCGGACAAAAGCGGGTAGCTGGTCTCGTCCATGGTGCAGCTGCTCGGGGAGCCCCCCCGTCACAAGACCGCTTCCACGCCCAGCTCGCCTTAGCTAATGGTCCGCGCCTCTGCAGTATAAAATCCTCCGGCCTGCCCCCCGAGACCGCATTGCTCGCCCTCCTGTCCTCCACTGCATTGTTGCCTCTTACTCCCCAACCTTATATTCTCCGATCCACCCTTCCCCGAGACTGCCTCATCCCCCTCCAGTTCGTCCACCAGTCCACGATCGCCGTCGCTACCTCATACTTGCCCCGCCTCCGGAGCCATCCCGCAGACCGCCACATCCTCCGCTCGACTACCTAGGGCAGACATGACGCCCTCGGATTCAGTGCCGGCAAATCCGAACACCCAGGCCTTGAAGGGCATCGCCACCGTCGACAGCTACCACGTTGCGTCGTCGAAGCAGGCCCTGGGTCTGGAGTACGAGTATGCGGCCCACAACTACCACCCGCTGCCCGTCGTCTTTGCCAAAGGCCAGGGCGTGCTCGTCTGGGACCCTGAGGTCGGTGAACTCTGTCTGTGGTAACGTTGCTCGGGTTGTGCTGTGTTCAGGGACCTGCATAACCTGGTTTCTGGGTGCGGCCTGGCTGTTTGGGCTGCATCGGCTGACTGGTGGCCCATGTGTAGGGAAAAGAGTATCTCGACTTCCTGAGTGCGTACTCGGCGCTGAACCAAGGCCACTGCCACCCGAAGATCGTCGGAGCACTCATCGACCAGGCACAGAGGCTTACGCTGTCGTCGAGGGCGTTCTATAATGACGTCTTCCCGGTGTTCTCGAAGTTCGTTACGGAGGTATGCTTGGGGTTTCTCCCGTATCGATGCCACCGCTTTTCTGACCCATATCTATCCAGTTCTTCGGCTTTGAAATGGTCCTTCCCATGAACACTGGCGCGGAGGCGGTCGAGACGGGAATCAAACTCGCGCGCAAGTGGGGATATAAAGTCAAGGGGATCCCCGAGAACGAAGCGCTCATCCTCGGAGTGGGAGATAACTTCCATGGCCGCACGTTCAGTGCCGTGTCGCTTTCCACCGATCCCGAGTGTCGTGCCAATTACGGCCCTTATCTGCCCAACGTTGGGCCCATCAGTCCTGCCACCGGAAAACTGCTTCGGTTCAACCACGCGGAGGACCTCGAGGAAGCGCTGAAATCGCATGGGGACAAGATTGCGGCGTTCCTGGTCGAACCAATCCAGGGCGAGGCGGGAATCATCGTTCCTGACGATGACTATCTGAAGAAGGTGAGGGAGCTGTGCACGGAGCACAACGTCCTCCTTATCTGCGACGAGATCCAGACCGGTAACCCCCCCAATCGGAGACGCAACCCGCCCCACTGCTGACTGTTCTCTGTAGGTATCGCGCGAACCGGTCGTCTCCTTTGCTTCGAGCACTTTGGCATCACGCCCGACATTGTACTCCTAGGAAAGGCGATCTCTGGCGGTGTCTACCCGGTGTCTGCCGTCCTCGCCAACAAGGACATCATGCTCGTGATCGAACCTGGAACGCACGGCTCCACCTACGGTGGCAACCCCCTGGGTTGTGCGGTCGCCCTCGCCGCTCTCGAAGTCATCCGCGACGAGAAGCTCACCGAACGCGCCGAGGTCCTTGGAGAACGCTTCCGCAAAGGCCTCGAGCGCCTGAACAGTCCTGCCATCAAGACGATCCGCGGAAAGGGTCTGCTGAACGCCGTCGTGATCGACGAATCGAAGACGCATGGTCACTCCGCGTGGAATCTCTGTCTCATCCTCAAGGAGAAGGGTCTGCTGGCAAAGCCGACCCACCAGAACATCATCCGCCTGGCTCCGCCGTTGGTCATCACCGAGGAGCAGATCGATCAGTCGATCAAGATCTTCAGGGACGCTCTTGATGCTCTGGTATGATATTTTCTCTCTCTCGTCAACCCACAACCCCTCTCCCCCCAAAAGCCGTTCTGACGAATTTACAGCCCACTTGGAAGGAAGAGGAGGTCCCCGAAGATGAGAGAAGCCATGTCAATGTCATGGATGACTGATTTACGCGAGTACCCCAAACAAACAAATTAACCATGAACGGCGTTTTTTTTCTTTTTGAATTGAGGTTTTCAACTGGAGTTCTTGTTTCTGCATGGGACTAGTAGCTGTACATAGTGCGATCGTTTTCGGTTTTTTTTTGTGGTTTGGGCCAGCCAATCATAGGCACTAACTAACAGCAGAATTACACTGTCGTGAGAGATCGTTGGAATCTACAACAGGATGTGTCTATATGATGGTATTTCTTCTGCTTCATCGATTTCCTTCTCGCCATGCAGGTGCAGAGACCCCACGCTTCGTGTCCCGAGAGCGTGCGATCCCACGTCAATCCATCTTGGTGTAACCGCCAACGCTCGCTTAAACCCGCAGGGTCGGTTCTCATTTGGAAAAGTTCCATCCCCAAACTTTTCGATCCCACGCCATTCACCTCTCACCACACAGCTGCTACCGCAAATCCCCCGCAATGCCCCGCCCGGCGGACGCCATGCACCTCGCACTCCTGCGGTCGGTAGTCTCGACACTCCTGCACACACCGGAGGAGTGCCTCGCCTCCGAGATCCCGGGCGTTGCGCGGATCCTCTACACGACGACTCCGAGCATCTTCGATGGCGCCCTGGTCTCGCCGAGCGAGGAAGCGCGGGTGCTGTGCGCAAAGACGACAACGAGGATCGCGGCGCTGATCGGGAGCAAATCCCCGCAGGCCCGCTGGGCCGGCGCCGTGCTGGCGAAATGCGTCCTCGAGAGCTCGTTCGAGGCCCTGACGGCGTGGGGCGAGGCTTGGTGCCGCCGCTTGGTGGGGCTGCTGAATGTGAGTTGGTGGATATCCTCGGTGAAGACTGCGCGGGGAGAGGATCGGCATTGATGCGTGCGTGTGGAATGACAGAGGCCGGAGCCAGCCGTCACGGTGGTGATGGCGATCCGTACGCTCACGAGAGTGTTCACGAAACTGACGCTCGGCCGCCCGACGCTGACGAGGGAGCTGGTGACGCCGCACCTTCCGGCATTCTTCGGCGCGCTGGCCAATGCGGTCACCAGCCCTCGTGGAGACGACCGCGTTACCGCTTGCGCTTGGGAGGCATTGAGGGACTGTGTCTGCGCCCACCCCGTGACGTTTCGGCCGTTCGTGGGGAAGACAAGGGCTGCGGCGCTGACGGTCCTGGATGGACGAGGCGTCGCATCGGAGACCGAGAGGGCGGTGAGGGAGTTGGCGGTCGCACTGCATTTGTGTGGGCCTGCACCGGGCACTGGGGGGAATCTGGAAGGCGCGAGGAAGGCTCATGCCCCCGCGAACGAGTGGGTAGTGTTGTTCCATGCCACTGTGGCAAGGCTGCATGCGGCGCTCGATGTGCTGTTGGAGCCGGTGCTGGAGGAGCACCGCGAAGGCGACCGCCAGGACGCGTCCGAGGAAGCGGAGATGGAGACGCCCGTGCTGGCGGACAGGGTTAACATGTTGCTTCGGTCCGTTGGAAGCTTCTTCACGGTCTCCACCGGCCAGCAGCCGCAGATCCCGCTGGGGAGTTTGATGGGCGCTGTCTCCAGGATCTTAAGCGTATCCACCGATCCCGCCTCAACCGCACACAACCCGGCGATCGAAAAGTCTAGTCGCGAGTTGCTGTTCTCGTTTCTCCCTGAGATCCACGCGCAGACGGTGGACCTGGTGGATACCGTCGCCAACAGACTGCAGTCCGTATTGCTTCCGCTGGTCCCCTCGCTCCTCGGGCACACCGTTGCGCTGTGCGGCCAGGAAGGCTACAGCGCCAACCTCAAAGTGTCCGTCTACAATCTCACCAGCACGCTGCTCGCCCTCGCCGGCCCCGCTCTGGGCAAGGACACGACGCTCTGCCTCACCCCTCTCCTCCAAACCTGCTGTGCCGACCTCCTCGCCCCTCGCACGCCAGCCCGCGCCCCAACCGCTGCCGGCCCCGCACAGAAGAAACAGAAAACCAAAACCATCGCGCACGCGGACTCGCTGCTGTCCGCCACGCCTGCCGCTCCGAAGTTCATACCCCCCGGCCTTCCCGTCGCCGCTGGGAACCTCCTCGCCACCGCGCTATCAAAGCTGCCCGCGCACCACATCCGCGCCGAGCTGCGCGTGCTGCTGGAGCGCACCGCGATCCTTACCGGGAACAAGCCCGCCCTCCTCGCGGCCGTACTATTCCCGAGCACCGCGGCGGAAAGGCCGGGCACGGTGCCGTTCCTTGTCGGCGCGGGTGTCGATGCTGCCGTCGAGGCGCTGGTGAGGCCGAGGATGCCGGTGGTGTGGACTGGACCTTCCCGAGAAGAGGTGCTGAAGGCGCTGCACGAGGAGGCAGAGGCTGAAGAGGCCGATGCCGAGGACGAGGAGGGAGAGCGGAGGACTCACAAACGTCGCCGTGCTTCTCCGCCCACTGCCACTGCTACTACTACCTACCCCACCACCACCACCACCACCACCACCACCACCACCAGCGCTACCGCCACTGCTGCAGCACCACGGCACCAGCAGCAACAATTCTTCTCCCACCACCCACTCCCGCTCCCACCACAGCGGTCCGTGGCGGCAGGGATCTCGCCCGATAAACCGGCTGCCCTACCAAGTTCTCAACCGGTACCACCGGCAATGGCGGCGGCGATGATGTATCCCACGCTCCGCCAGGTGGCATCGTCCTCCACGGCAGCAGAGGCTTCGCCCGTAAAGATGAGCCTCACCGAAGTAAAGGAGGAGGAGGCGCAGGATAGGGCGAGCGATGACGAAATGTTTTCCGTTCCAGGGATCGACATGGGGGATAGCAGCGACGACGGCTAGCAGACTGTCTTTTTGGAGGATAGCAGGAGAGGAAGTTTTGTATGTACCTAGATGACTGAACATACATACAACGTTGCGAACAGAACGCAATTCGAATTCTCTAACGCTTTTTGAATCCACACAAGAATGAGAACAACTACCTACCACAACAAAAGACCATCCCAGCAATCCGCCACCCCAGAGGCAAACAAGAGGGGGGGGAAAAAAGCACATCAAACCTCGTAAATTCCATTTCATTACAATTTATTCCCCGTCTTCGGCAACCTCGGCGGCTTCCTGATCTTCACTGACATCGATGAGATCCTCTTGCCTCTCGATCTTGAGGTACTCCTCCCAGTTGGGGAACAGCTCGGCGTCATCATCAGGCACTGCGATCGCCTCCGCAATCTTGGCTCTCTTGTTCGCGACGAGACTCTTCTTCCACTCACGCACGACACCGCTGGCGGTGCTGGGTTTGTACGTCTGCGCGAACAGCGCCGCCTCCGCATGTCGGTTGGTCTTGAGGAGGAGCGCAACGCAAGCATCGACATCTCCGAGCTGCCAGAGACAGCTGAAGGCGACGTTATGGGCTCCCGATCGGCTTGTGGTGGCGGCAAGAGATCTGAGGCCTTCGCTGTTGCCCGCGGCCGTGTAGAGGAGAAAGAGTGAGCCAATGTCCTTAGCATTCGTAAAACATTCCTCCGCCAGCACCAGGTTCCAGGCCGCCAGGGCGGCGTCGCCGACGGTTTTCCATTTGTGTTCCGTGGAAAATTCACGTGCAAGCTGGAGGGCGGTGTCGAGATTGCCGAGGGCCAGCGCAAGGTCGAAGCGGTGCTCCGGATCCGTAGCAACTTCGAGGGCGAGCTCTTTGTAGCCTTGGCCTTCAAGGAAGCGGGCGATTTTGTTCTTCTGGTCCTCTGGCACGGATTCGAGAAGCTCAGCGGCAGCTTCCATGTCTCCCCGCAGTACGACGGTCTGGTACTCGACTACGGAGAGAGACAGGCCATAGGAAATCACATTCACATCCTTGTCGGCGAGATAGATGCGGCCATCTCGCGGGATGTATCCTAGCAAGTACATCGGCGAGTCGAAGTGCGAGATGGTGTAAGTCTGGTCTCCTACGAGGTAGTTCAGGCGGTTGGTAGAGTTTGTGTAGATGAAGCAATCGCCGACCCACTCTCCGGTTCGGGCGCTGAAAACGAATGTCAGCAACGAACGGCTACCATCTGAACGGTGGGGGTGATGTACGTCTCGTTGATGTCGACAACGACTTCGAACGCTGCTTCCACACCGTCATCCTCAACTGTGCCGTTCTGGAGGGCCTCGAGGTAGGCTTCTCGCGAGAAGCGCAGAACATAGAACGTGTCGTCGCAAGCCAAAGTGACCAGCTCTCCGCTCTCCGACCAGTATATCTAAATGCACCAGTCAGGCCCACATCCGACAGCTTGAATCGGACAACTCACGTTGTTAGGCAACACATCAATCCTTCGCACCAGTCCGCCAGTCTCCCAGTCGAAGAGTCCGACACCACCCGCGCCGCGTACGCCCAGCAGCACACCACCCATCAAACCCTCCGCGGCAAAACCGACATCTAGACCGCCGCTCTTCTCCTTGAAATTGCGGAATAACCTGACACTGGTTGGGCTTTCCCGGATGGCATAATCATTGCTGTTGTCCTTACCGGCCCACACGAAGTCAAGCGCCGATCCAAACGCCTTATTTCTCCAAGCCAGTGCGGTGTAGATGATGTATTCACCGTCTCCGCACACAGATACGAAGCGGCCGTTCGGTGAGTGTGTGAGTGACTGTGGGTAGTTCTCGCAAGAGCCCAGGTCTTTTGTTGGGAGGGATAGCGGCTCGTTGTCCTTGATATCGGTATCTGCGAATGTTGTCAGCATTTAACACCCTCTGTAGAGTTCGGAGAGCCTACCACTCGGTTTGATGGCGGCAGAAAGAATTTCATTGTGTCTTGCCCAAATAATCTTTCCGCTAGGATCCATCGACACCGCAGGCTCTTCCCGTCCCATCTTGACCACCACGCATCCCTCGTCGAAACCGATCGCCAGCGCATTCTTCCCCCGCTGATACGAAACACACCACGCTCTCTCTAGTCCGTAGCTCAGGGTCTGTTCCAGTCTGTAGGTGTTGGCGTGCCATATCTTGACCGTTCCATCCTCCGAACCGGAGATGATGACCGGGAGTTCCGGGTGGAAGCAAGCGAACGAAACATTCGACGTATGGCCCTCGAGGGTAGCAATCAGCGACTTTGTCGTGTAATCCCACACCTTGATAGTGCGATCATCGGAGGTGGTCAGGATGTAGGGTTTGTCGGCGGCGGGATAGTAGTCCACATGGTTCACACCTGCCCGCTCGATCAGCAAATCCCCATTCACCCCAGAGTGTAACCAGTCGAACCCTTGGTCTCGTGCGCTTCCAGTGTGAAGTTTGCGGTCCCACTGCCCCCCACGCTCCAGATCTTCACTGTCCGGTCCAGACATGCCGATGCAAAAGTATTGGTGTCCTTGGGGTTTATCGCCAAGCTCATTACATAATGGCTATGCCCTTCAAACGTCTGCACACAATTCCAACCCTTCTCCCAATCCCACAGCTTAATTGTCATGTCATCACTGGCGGTCAAAACAAACGGTTGGGTCGGGTGAACGACAATAGCACGGATGTAGTCTGGGTGTGCCTCGAATGCCGTGATCTTCTCGGAGGTGTTGTAGTTGAATACCCGCAGGTGGAAGTCGTCCGATCCGACGACGAACCAGTTCCTTCGGGCTATGAAACGCCCGGCGCGTACGGGCACATCCGTCACTTCGAAAGTCTTGATGATCGCCTGGGTTTCATAGGACCAGATGTAGGCATTACCTGCGGGGAGTGGCCATCAGCTGAAGCTCTCTTCCGTCAAGCAGCAAACACCGAACGTGATCAATTCGCATACCGCTATACAAGGTTGTGAGGACCCATGGCTCCGTAGGGTGGAAATCAATTCCCTTCACCCTATCCGAGCGGGCGAATAGTTGTCTCTGGCAGCAGTACACTCGTCAGCTGGGGGTCAACTCCAAGTGTAACTAGTAACTAGTTGTAACTCTTCGACTCGCCAGTCAAGCTGCTACTAATCGGCTGTGTTGTGTACCTTGACGTCCAACCGCATTTTGTCCCGAACCCAATCCGGCTCCTACTCAAAGGTGGTGCTTAGGGGGTGGTAGTGGTGATGGTAGTATGGATGGTGGGGTTGTAGAACTTCGTTTCTAAAGCCTTCGAACAGCAGGACCAAGAAAAGAGCTGTGAGGGTTTCGACGAGGGGGGACCAGCTGGATCCGATGGATGGCGACAGTGTGGAATATAAGTGGGGATCGCTGGGAGCTGATGGACTGCTAGGTAGATAAGTTTGAGGCCAGAGTTGAGGTTCAAGGGTGTGGTCGTGATGAGTTGCCAAGGACGTTCCAGCATGTGTTACGGCTGTACGAACAACTGAGAACTGGCTGAAAACCATCACTAGACATTCTCAGAATTGATGAAGCTCCTTGCTGCAACTGTGTCTCTAACACTCTACAGTCCTGTTCGTATTGTTATCTTAACGGAAAAAAATAATGGCTTTCCAGCTGGAATTTTGGGAAGAAAGAACACAGGCCCATGTCTCAAGCTCGTTGCTCGAGCGCCTTCCCCCTCATCTATAACCCCACCCAACCGACAATCAATGTCAATCCTCAATTCACCGAGAACAATAATCGCATTAAGTACTCATTCTCTTAGATAGGAAGAGTTGAATGAAACTACGGTTAAGTTTTTCTCGTCTTTATCGCGAAACTTCATTTTGTATCCGTGTCACGTGTTTTCTCCACTCCTGATTGGCGGCGGCTTTGATGGTTCGTTGTTTCGGTTGCCCCCGTCACTTTTCTCCCCCCATCAAGCAACACCCAATTCCGCATCACCAACCCCACGCACATCCGCACTCTCCCGTCCCCAAACATAGCCGTCGCCATGTTTTCCGCCCGTTCTGTCGCCTCCGTTTCCCGCACTGGTGTCCGCACCTTTGCTGCTGCGGCGGCTCCCAGCAAATCAACGAAGCCTCCGGTCGCCCTCTTCGGCGTTGACGGAACCTACGCATCGGCCCTTGTAAGCCCGGCTATCCCACAGAACAGAAATCAATGAACCACAGCCATTGACCGACTCTCCAGTACACCGCCTCCGCCAAGACCTCGACCCTCGAGACTACTCACAAGGCCCTCACATCCCTCAAGGCCGTCCTCACCAAGGACCCCAAGCTCACCCGCATTCTCGCCTCGCCTACCCTCAAGACCGACGACAAGAAACTAGTAATATCCGAGGTCATGAAGGCTGCTGGTCCGGAGAAGTCGATCAAGAACCTCCTCGAGGTTCTGGCCGAGAACAACCGCCTTGGGCTCGTTGGTGGAATCGTTGAGAAGTTCGATGTGCTCATGGGCGCTCACCGCGGTGAGGTTGAGGTCATCATTACTTCTGCTACTGTGAGGGATGGTGCTGTGCTTGTTTGGCGTTACGGCTGGCTGATGGGACAACAGCAATTGGATGTCAAGACCGTGGGCAAGTTGGAGGCCGCCATCTCCAAGTCTCCGCTCATCGACACTGGTAAGAAGCTGAAGACCACCAACAGAGTTTGTCCTCCCATTTCCAGCTGTCTTTTTGGGGATGCGGGTTAACCCCACCTCAGGTTGACCCTTCCATCATTGGTGGCCTCGTTGTCGAGGTTGGTGACCGGACCATCGACCTTTCCATCTCCTCCAAAGTTGCAAAGCTCAACAAGATGTTGACCGATGCTTTGTAAAGCGCTTGGCCTCGTTGCTCGGTGCGGTGGAGGGTCGCCGGCCGGCGGTTTGGCTGCAGTGGACTGAGGATGGGACTGGATGTGGGAGAGATGTCATTATAGACTGTCAAAATAGTTTCTAGCACGGCAGACGTGTACAGCGCTGCAGTGATGTGGTTTGGTATACATCCGCTGATATCCGGCAATTGGCTAAGCAGCAGATCTCCTATAGCATTTCATCATACGTACCCTTAGAGGATATCGTGGGCAAATTTAGTGAAGATATAACTCCATACGCCCAGTAAATCCCGCCTATTCGAATCCCCTGACTACTCCGAAGAACAAATTAACGCACAACCCTGCAAATACGGCATACCTCCTTCTCGGCGTAAAGACGCCCTCTTCCCTAGCCAGCCAAATCGTAGCGGGCCAAAAGAACCCCAGAGCCGTGCCGAGAAACATGTCCTCATAAGTCCCGGCGCCCGCTCCCGCGGCTACCACTTCCTGTCCTTGCCCCACACTCTCGTCGATCCAGCGATCTTCGAGCGCTCTGACATCCTCAGTGCCGTTGACATCCACATCTGGGTTCAACCTCGCGAACTGCGCCCGGAGCGCTGCGACCTCACCTTCGCTGAACCCCTGTGTCAGCAAACGGTCGAAGCCGAGCTGCGCGGGAAGTGTGGATTGCTGCTGCTGCTGCTGGCGCTGCTGGGTATACGACGTTTCGGAGCTCAGCCGCTCCGGAGGGATCAGGGGTGACTCTTCGGTCGCCAGCTCATCGGGTGATAGTGGCTCGCCGACGGAACAGTGGATGAAGATGTTGGGGCAGTTGTGGGGGAGGAGCGTGGACAGAGACGGGCCGTCGGGGAGGACTTTGCCAGCGTGGATCAAGCGAAGCTTGCGGTTGGAGAGCGTCAGTCGTGATCGTCGGATGTGGTGCTTTATTGTTTGGGTTGTGCTTGACTGTGGGCTGGGGAGCGGCAGGATCAGGTCGCCGTCGCCGGTCGTGAAACGGATCGTTAGAGATAGCACAGTGGCTGCTGAATCGGACGAAGCGGATGGGGCGGCAGGAGGGTTGTGGGTAGGAAGAACATCCATCGCGGTGGCTGATGTCTGGATCGTGGCGATGAGGGTTCAGGAACGGTGGTGACTTGCAGTAGTTCTACAAACTAGGACCCCTTGTGAGCTAGGGGCGGTCTAGCTACGGCGGATCACGCTCCTAGATATGTATCTATCCACCACGGCAGTACGTCGAACGACCTGACTTTTCCTGCAATTGATGGAGCACTCTTGTCCCTACTCTCCTCTACTTACTTTATTCATACCTGCACCTGTAATAATCCCCACCTCCACCGAGTCCACGCCGGCCGCAAATGTCCACGCCCACCGAGTCTCAGCCGGCGCCCAACGACCAAGTGCCCCGCACCCGGCCGCCCGGGCTTCCACCAAGTAGACACCTCCCCCTCCTCTCCACGCGCCCCACTAACCCCACGCCTTCGTAGCAAAAACCCTCCAAAAGCGCCCCCTTCTTCACCCACCGATCTCCTCCCCGTCCTCCTCAGAGCCAAAAGTATTCTACGTCTCCGGCAGTTCTTCGCATGCAGCGATCATCAAGCGCGTCAACAAGCAGCTGGACGCGTTCGCCGCCGCCAGCACCGCCTTTCGTGGGAAAGGTCACAAGCGACAAAAGGTGGAGAAGAAAACACGGCAGACGGTTTCTCTAAAAGCGGCAGGAAGGGGGATTACGAATGCCATCGTCCTTGGCACCAAGTTCATGGATATGGGCTGCGAAGTTAGGATTACTACGGGAAGCATCAAGATTGTGGACGATATTGTGGATGCACCGGAAGAAGTACTGAGCAGTGGCAAGGAAACAATGGGCACGTGTGAGAGGGATAGGGAAGACGAGGAGGAAGCCGATATGCAGGTTAGGACCAACAGTACGGTCGAAGTTACCATTTGGAGGAAGGACGTGGGGAAGAAATAAGATGGGATACTGGCAGACACTGGGGCACTACGTATGTAGATAGTTAAAAGCCCATGACCTAGCGTATGGCCAGCATATGAGCAAAAGCTTCCAGCACGACATTTAGCCCATCATTATGAATACCGCACAGTACTAGTACCGGGGACCTGCCATGCGCCCTGTGTCGCGAGTGATCGTCACCGGTAAGAAGACCCACTGCCACGCCCCCTCGGAATGCCGCCCCCACCCCGTAATTGTTGCCCACGGCCACGGCCACCACCCCTCACTGCCGGTGCTCGTCGCGCCGGAGTCGGCTGGGTAGTCGGAGGAACTTGGGGCTCTGCAACAAACGAATCCGTTGTCCTGTACCATCGTCAGTCTCCGGATACTCAAGAAAAATCCCAGTCTTGGTGGTGCATATCCCCACATAAAAGTCATCTCTCCCACATCTCCGTACTCGCTCTTCTTGCCCGGGTAATGCGACCGGCTCAGTCCTTTGTACAAGTATCACATCAGCCTTCCCTCCCTTCCTGCAGACGGTGCAACAAACCCTCTTCAGCGCCCTTCCTGGCAATCCTCGAAAAACTATCCGGGCCCTCGGGTGCCTCAGGAAACTCAACACAGTAGGCGTTGACGTTGAGACCGTACAGAAAACCTGCAAAGCTCTCGTTGAACCGTGATATACTCTCGTGCATGACCTGGAAGTCCCTAAAGTTGGCCTCCAACGTCCCTAGCGAGTCCGACAGCTCTGCGAACTGTGGCTCGAGCGCGTTGAGAGGGAAAGCATCATCGGAGACTTGGCGGACAGCATTGTGAGAGGCAGAGCGGCGCAGGGGTGTGGTCGGCCGTGATCCTGGGCGCGACGCAGAGCGCTGGTGGCTAGCTGAGGAGGGGAGAGCGATGGGCGTAGTCGTTGACATTGTGGTGGGGTGGTGGTTGTGAGCGAGCTATGGTGGTGATGGCGTTGATGGCGTTGATGGCGTTGATGGCGTTGAGGTACAGTTAGAGGTAGTTAAAAAAACAAGTTCCTTGTGTTGTGTACATCTGAAGTCATTTATCTACAGATGACAAGTATCTACATGGGATCATCTTCTACATTAGCTCGTAGACAATAGGTTATTTTAACAGTATCTACACATTAAAATGCTGGGGAGCTAATACCTTTAATTAAAAGCGAAGGCATATGTGGGCGTTTTTAAATTACAAGTAATTCCTTTAACAGAGTTTTACAGTGTCAATCAAGAACTTGGTTTGGAACAATACTTCTTATTGCATCCCGAGTACTTATATATTACCTTAGTACTCCACATTTTACTATTAGACAATATAATTATGAAAGAAAGAAAAGAATTTATTGTTACTCGACCTAGATACTTATTCATAAAGTGAAACGTCCTATCAACGCAACCGCCTTACCAGCTCGCACGCCATCACCTATCCCCACAACCCGTCATGGCCAGTGTACGTCAAAAAAACCCACCACCAACGATCCTCAACTGACTAATCGCAGCACGGAATCAGTCGCACGGAGTATCACCAGTCACGGAATGAACAGGTGAAAGAGAAAGAGCGTAAGAAGCTCAAAGAGTACCTTGCTCTCGTCGAAGAGACACAGCAGAAGGTAGCTAACCGGCTATTGTCCCGCAACCAAAATCAGAGCTGACAACAGTTTCAGCGATCCTCCGACGACTGCACACCGGCCGCTCTCGAACTCACATCGAAAGTTCTGAAGATAAACCCGGAATTCTACACCATATGGAACTACCGCCGGCAAATCCTCCTTCGCACGCACCTCGCGCGGACCGTAAATACCGATGATGCGGATCCACAAGATACAGCTCGGCTAGTGTTACACCTGAAAGAGGAGCTGGAGTTCCTCATGCCGCTTTTGATGGCATATCCGAAATGCTACTGGATCTGGAACCACCGGCTGTGGACTCTACAGCAGGCAGGAACACACCTGAAGCCGGCGGATGCTGCCAAGTTCTGGGCCAAGGAGATGGGTCTCGCTGGTGTCATGTTGACGAGGGACACGCGGAACTTCCATGGCTGGTTTTACCGCCGAATTGTGGTCGCGAATCTCGAGAATTCGACTGAGGGTGGGTATAAGAGTATGGTGAAGGAGGAGTTCGAGTATACGAAGAGAATGATTCGCGGCGTGGGCGGAATGACGAATTACTCGGCGTGGCATCAGAGGAGAGCTCTATATCCCCGGCTTCTCGCAGAGGAAAACAAGGACGAGCAGGAGAGGATGGACGTTCTCGAGGATGGTCGGTTTCATTGCGGATGGAAGCTGGCTGGCGCTGACGAAGCGATAGAGCTTGAGTTACTGCAAAGTGCCATCACAACCGATCCAGAAGATCAAAGCCTGTGGTATTATCACCGATGGCTGGTGTCGGCGAGAGACGAAACATCGATCGCGCCGAAGATGCCCCGGGCAACGAGGATGGCCTTGGTAGAGCATGAAATCGGGTGGCTGAAGGACCTACTTGGAGAGCACCCTGAATGTGGGTTCATCCGTAGCATTTTTCGAGGACAAGGGTCTAATCCCTTAACAGCCAGGTATATCTTAAAAGCTTTAGTGCTGTATGTACAGCTGCTTCAGGGTCTGAGGAAAGATTTCCACGACGAGGACGAAGAAGAAGAGGATGAGACAGACGACGTGGCAGAGAACAACCAAATGCTGGGATGGCTAGAGTCATTGGAGTCGCTTGATCCGATGAGGAAAGGCAGGTATAGAGATTTTGGTACGCGATCTATCCAGGCGCCTCACACTCGATCCTGACGGGCTGTTGCTAGGGAGACGGGTTCAAAACACACAGTAGTTATACTTATTTGTTAGATATTGCTCATTGGTTCCGAATGCTAGATGAGATCTCAGGACTCGTGGCTGCAGCGATCATGCCGCGGAGCTCGTTTGAGCTTCTCTTCTTGGAATGGGAGGTACGCCACCGGAGACTCTGATAGGTTGAACGGGTCTGCAGTGCGATCTGCCTGCCTTGATGCTTTCCAACCACATACCCATGAGAACTACACATTCGTCTCCGGTTGTCGTTCTGCAGCCTCCTTGGCGTTTGCAGATTCCAGGTGCTTCCCCTCAGTTTTGCAGCTAACAGGTTATAAACTCGATGCTCCTTGCTTGACACTCATGCTGCCCTCCTTCTTGCTATAGTTACATTTATGGCAGATCCAAATCCCCCACGTTCCATCCTCAAAATAGTTAACAACTCCTGTTCGCAGATACTTCTTGTGATTTTCACCATTGGTATTCTCTGGTGTATTCTGTTGGTGGTTTACCGTCTGCACTTCCACCCACTGTCCCGCTTCCCTGGTCCGCGATTGGCAGCTGCAACATCGTGGTACGAATGCTACTTTGAGGTCATCAAAGATGGGCAGTACGTCTTACGACTTCCGGAGATGCACCAAAAATACGGTACGGTATCACCGTTTGGTTTATCCTAATACATGGCTACTGATGAACCTTCCTACCATAGGGCCCGTGGTCCGAATAAGTCCTTGCGAGCTCCATATTTCTGACCTAGATTTCTATCATGAGTACCAACCCTCACACAGGCTCGCGCTGGGCTAGTATGGCTGACACCGCATGCCTTAGGGTCTACAAGCAAAACACGGTGTACCAAAAAGACCCGGCCTTCTACGGTGGGCTAGGGATCACGCACTCCTCGGTGACCCTCGCAGATCCGTACTTATCCCGACAGCGGCGCGAGCTCCTAAATCCGTTCTTTTCTAAGCGCGCCATCGCCTCTCTCGAACCAAGGATCCTAACAACCGTCGAGAAGTTCTCTACCCGACTGAACGACTATGCGGCATCAGGCAAGCCGGTGCCGTTGCAGGATGCGTTTCACTGCCTTACTGCGGACTTTATCTGCGAGTATGCCTTTGGCTCAAGTCTGGGGCTGCTGAATGCAGAAGGCTTTCGGTCAAAGTACGTGGATATGGTCCGGCGCAGCGCGGAGGTGCAGGCGTTGAATAAGCATTTCCCACTACTGGCGGGTTTGGGATGGAGTTCGAGCTTGGAGGAGGTCTTAGGAGTTTGTCTCCCCGTCTGTCTCCAACTGGGGATTTTGCTGATGGGGGGTAGATGATGGCGTCAGCTGTCGATGTTCTCGCAGGAAAGAGTGTGAAGACGGAGTCTAATACCATGTTCGATGCGCTCATGGATCCGCCCAATGGGGCAACCCCTGTCCCACGAGATCAGATCATCGCTGAGGGAATGTTTATATTCATTGCTGGGACGGAAACCACGGCTATGGCGCTTACTTACGCGACGTATTACGTCTTGAGGGATCCCTTGGTGCGAGCGAAGCTGTTGGAGGAACTTGACACCGTTGTGCCAGACGCGGGTGGTCAGATCGGCCTTGCGGCGCTGGAAAGTCTGCCTTATCTTGTATGTTTTATCCACCCTATTGGTGAGGCTCGAAACCGGCTGATGTGGAATGATCCAGTCCGGCGTGATAAAAGAATCCCTCCGCCTTTCAACCATTGTCCCTGGGAAGCTCCCACGCATCACCCCAAAGGAGGGCGGCTACATCCGCTCCACAAACCACTACATTCCTCCCGGCACCACCATCAGCGTCAGCCATTATACGGTCCTTCACAACCCCCTAGTCTTTCCGCGACCGAAGGAGTTCCTTCCCGAGCGATGGATCGGCAACGCTAAGGGGCTGGATAGGTATCTCGTCTGCTTCTCAAAGGGTGCAAGAGCCTGTGCGGGAATCAAGTGAGCTTTCTCCATCTGCCGAGGATATATCGAAATAAGACTGATATTCGGGTAGTTTGGCGTATGCAGAGCTGTTTTTCGTGCTTGCTACGTTGTTTGCCAGGTTCGAGATGGAGCTGTTTGAAACGGATGAAAGCAGTATGGGGTGGGTTGATCATGGGGTTATTCATCCTAGAGATGCACTAAAGGTCCACGCAAGGCCACGCAATGCTGCGAAAAGTCCGAGGAGCCGTAGTCAGTAAATGGGTGTCGCACGACCGAAGTAGTGCCTACTCTACCTAGGCACCTACCAGCGGTAGCATTCCAACCTTGTGTATAGGTAGATACCGTGAAATGGACTGGTAGAAGTGCGCATACAGATGTGGATACGTTTGTGTCCTGATATCTATCCATTCTTCGAATTTTTCCTGAGTCTCCTTGCAGAATGAATTCCCATCGGTGAGCGTTTACTGGAGGGCGCTCCCCCTTGGCAACTGCCCTAAAAGCCAAGACCACCTTTCTGGTCCACTTACCCGAACTAACAAGTTTAGGAGAGAGATCATCAACTTCGACTCTTCCCTTCCCCGATCCAACCGTCAACCATCCCAGCCCTTTCCCCTTCGAAACCTCCTCCACCAACACGTCGGAGCCCAACCATCTCACCAACAAGCTCCCCTATTCGTCTTCCAACTCCTCTATCACATACATAACCCCAACAACCGAAATCCAAAGCAGCCATGGCCAACGACGAGTACGATGTACGCTCCCCGCATATGGTTTATATTCCCATGACCTCTCGGTGATGCTAACCCCCCTCATGACAGTTCCTGTTCAAAGGTATTAGGCATATCCCGTTGTCGCTATTTCTCCCCAGCTTCTGCCACCTCTACCGATCCATCGCCGTCTCTTACCCTCCTGCTATCGCTATCGTCCTCTTTACCAGTGGGTAGCGACAACCTGTCGCTGGCGGCGAACAGAGCATCAGCGCCGTCATCTGTGTCCCGACAACCACCGTCACCCCTCACCCACCCGGAATAAAGCACAGACCACTAGCTTCATTACTCGCAAACGCTTCGCGTTGTCGCTAACAGTGTTTGTGCGATCTGTCTAGTTGTCTTGATTGGCGACTCCGGCGTCGGAAAATCCAACCTGCTCAGTAGGTTCACTCGCAACGAGTTCAACCTCGACAGCAAGTCGACAATCGGTGTCGAATTCGCCACGCGATCAATCCAGGTCGATTGCAAGACGATTAAAGCACAGATCTGGGATACCGCTGGTCAGGAGCGATACCGCGCCATCACCTCGGCTTACTACCGTGGTGCCGTCGGCGCTCTTCTCGTCTACGACATCTCTAAGCACATAACCTACGAGAACGTCACGCGCTGGCTGAAGGAGCTGAGGGATCATGCGGACTCGAATATCGTCATCATGCTGGTGGGAAACAAGAGCGATCTGAGACACCTGAGGGCCGTGCCCACAGACGACGCGAAGAACTTCGCGGGTATGAGGCCTTCGGCGGGGATCCCAAACCTCGCAACGAACTGTTGTAACTGATTGGACGAGCATCTAGCGGAGAACCACCTCTCCTTCATCGAGACTTCTGCGCTTGATGCTAGCAACGTGGAGCTTGCGTTCCAGAACATACTCACCGGTGAGTGATCGCGTCCATACAACATTCCCTCCCTCCCCCACGTTTATGGTGCTGACACCCTCCACAGAGATCTATAGAATTGTCTCTAGTAAACCCCTGGACGCCGGCGATGCCACCCCCTTCAGCCAAGAAGGCGGCCACCGTATCGATGTCACGAAGCCTGCCGATACACCTTCGAAGGAGGGAAAATGCTGTTAATGCTGGCGAAAGGAGCGAAAAGCGGTTCGGAGGGGGAAGCTTTTCTTCTTCCCGATTCATTCATCCTTTTCCGCGTTTACATGTCTTCACGTCTTCCCTGTTACTGTTACAAGAAATCTTCTACGGTGTTTCTTTTCTTTTCCTCTTCTCTTTTTTCGTTGCTCTCTTTTCTGCTTGCTTTTGTTGTCGCCTTTACACTTAGCAACCCCTTGCTTTGTCGCTGCTAGAGTCATAAGGATGGGTGGATGGATGGGATGAGGGTTGGGTTTGGGGGGAGGGGGGCGTGGCCTTAATAACGACGTACAATGGAAATGAGTCGGCGATCTGTGGACGCGAAATATTTGTGCGATCGTTAGCTCGTTGAAGTGCCGTCAATCCTCTAGACGGGCCGAATGACGGTTCGAAAGGACGAGTGCTACATGTGATGTTGGTTCGTCATTGCCGCCCACAGGCCTATATGCCAGCACCAAGCAAATCTGTTGCAGTGTAAGATGGTGCAGAGAGAGTGGTAAAGCGGTTGTAATCAATTTAGGTTTTTTGCTGAGCTGGAGGAGGAGATTAACAGGCCATGGTTGGGATCTCTGCTGGAATTCTCCCGTCTGCAACAAATTTACAACCGTGGGTATGTAGGATAGATAGCTGCATTGTTCAGGTGGTCAACTAAAGTACAGCTGCATTATGTAGTCCCGGCAGCGGAAGCGTCAGACCAGGTGTAATGCCCAAAGAGAATCGAGCTAGGAAATAGAAGCCCTGAACTGTTCGTTTCGTACATACCCTAAGCTTAGTGTGAAATCTCGCAGAGCAACATAGACAGCAGCAATCCTTTTGTGTAACAGCTCAAGTTGGCCCGGCGATGTTAGCTATTGGCAACCATGCACGGTCAAATACCCATCACCAGTCCTCAAATCCATGGATTCCAAAGAGCCTCATGCGAGACGTTGTTTGCATCGGGAACGAGGTTGATTACAAACTCATGTGCTCACATGGTTATACCTGTGGAATGGCTGTGGGGAAATTGCAGCTGCGCTAGTTAGTTACTGGTACCAAAATACCTAGGTAGTTAGAGGCTCTTTTCTCTTCCATGGATGGCGGGGCGCCAGCTAGCGGGGTATTGCTACGTGCCATAACCATTCACCGACATCAACAAGGGGGAGCGTCTTCAGGAAGGCTAACTGAAATCGAAGTCTAGAGACCCACGAGGTACATTCAACTCTCTTCCTCCCTTACTTTGTTCAAAACGACAAAATAAACGGACAACTCGTCGCCCTCAGATACGAGGCCCCAGTAGTCTTCTGGTTGCTACACAGTTCTGCAGGTGAGGATCCATACTTCTACCTCTTGATTGCGGTTTCCTTTCTTCTGCCTTCATATCCCTCTGGCTGTACTGGCCATGGTTGCAATTGCAGGCAATATGGCCTCCCTTTACTTTGTAGCGGTCATCTTGGTTTTCTTCCTCTTCGCCTCGCTATCTACTGCGGACAGTCCCAGTATAAAAACCTGCCTTGACAGCCTTCCCACTGACACATCCAACTATCGCCAGGAACGAGGCCGGGATCTGTTTCTCCAGCCGACCAGCCTCGTCTTCTCCGACAACGCTACCTTCCACGCCAGCATGGCCAAAGAGCACTTCCGCAAGATCGTGGAGTTCGAGATGGACTATTCGCCCTCAAAGATCACGAAATATGAGTCGAAACGAACGGGAACGGCAGTCGTGGTGGTCGATAAGGAAGGTCCCAAGGTCAATGGTTTCTTTACCTTCGCAACAGAGATCTTTGACGACTCCGGCTCTCCACATACCCTCGAGCACCTGTGCTTCATGGGCTCAAAGAATTACCCTTACAAGGGTATCTTGGACCGCTTAGCCATCAGGTTCGTGCCCCCCTCCAACAGTGACTGTTCCGGCACTGATTAAAATTGACGACGACAGGTCATACTCGGATACGAACGCGTGGACCGCCACAGATCACACCGCTTACACACTCAATACGGCTGGTTGGGCTGGATTCGCCCAGATTTTGCCTGTGTACCTAGACCACGCCTTGTTCCCTACGCTCACGGATGCTGGCTGTCTGACGGAAGTTCACCACATCGACGGCGCGGGACAGGATGCTGGCGTGGTGTACTCGGAGATGCAAGGCATCCAGAATTCCCAGGAAACATTGATGAACGGAAAAGCAGTGAAGATGCTGTATCCCGAGGGGGTGGGTTTCAGATATGAGACCGGGGGTATGATGGAGGCGCTGCGTGTCCTTACAGCCGATAGAATTCGGCAGTTTCATAAGGAGATGTACCAGCCCAAGAATCTGTGCGTTATCATCATCGGAGAGGTGGACCATGATAACCTGCTTGGGGTGTTGGATAAGTTTGAGGATGGAATTATTACGGACGTTCCACCTGTTGATGCGCCGTGGAGAAGGTGAGATGCTGGAATGGTTCTGATGAGTAGTTGCATGCGAAAGAGCTGACGTTGTCACGGGTGCCAAGACCTTGGATAGATTCTCCCCCCGTTCCGCCACTCACCAGGTCCTCCATTGCCACTGTTGAGTTTCCCGAAAAGGATGAATCGATGGGTGAGGTCATGGTGGGGCTCCTTGGACCCAGCTGCCTGGACCCCGTGATGATGGTCGCAATCGAAGTTGTCAGCATGTATCTCGCTGGGTCGTCGGCTTCGGTTCTGGAGAAGGAGATGGTCGAGATTGAGGATCCGTGGTGTTCTGGTGTTCGATTCTATAGCGAGGAGCGCCCGGACACCGTTCTCTGGCTGCAGCTGACAGCCGTCAACACCGACAAACTCGAGGCTGCCGAGAAGAAGCTTTTTGAAGTCCTGAGGAAGACCGTGGACGAGCCTCTGAATATGGAGTACCTCACAGAATTGATTCACCGCACCAGACGCCAGACGGTGTTCTCTGCAGAATCCAGCGGGTATTCGTTATCGACTCCCATCATCACCGATCACCTGTTTGGAAACCGGGACGGAAGCGACCTCAGAACGATAGAGAGCCTCAAGAACTACGAGGTGCTGAAGCGCTGGACCGATCAGAACTGGAGGGACTTTATGCGAAAGTACTTGGCGGACAACCACCACGTCTCGATACTTGGCCGTCCGTCTGCCAAGCTGCTCAAGAAGATCGAGGAGGACGAGCAAAAGCGGATATCTGCTCGCATTGAGAAGCTAGGTCCCAATGGATTGAAAAAGCTCCAAGAAAATTTGGATGCCGCGAAGGCCGAAAACGATAGGGAGATTCCGCCGGAGGTTGTGGGACAGTTCAAGGTTCCGGATGTGGATACGATCCACTTCATCAGCACTACAACTGTCAAGGCAGGGCTAGCAAAGGATGGCAAGCAGTAAGTTTTGTGGTGTCTGGGATACCGGATTGATGCTGATGGCTGGGTTGTACTTGCAGCGATAGCCCCTTGCAGCAGATCGTCGACCAGGACGGTAGAGACATGCCTTTGTATCTCCACTTCGAGAGTGTTCCGTCGAAGTTCGTCCATATCAACTTGTTTGTATCAACAGAGTCCATCCCGGTCGTGCTGAGACCACTGATCCCACTCTACTGGGAACTTTTCTTTGACTCACCGGTGATGATGGACGGTGTTCGTGTGGAGTACGAGCAAGTAGTTCCGTTGTTGGAGAAGGACACTATCTACTATGGCATATCGTCTGGCAGCTATGTATCCATGCCTGAATCGGTTAGAATCCGGCTTCAGGTAGAACCTGAGAAATACGAGGCGGCCATCAAATGGCTGAAGACCCTGCTTTGGGACAGCATCTTCGATCAGAAGGTGTGTGCAATCCGGAGAAAGGAATTCCTGACGCTGACCAGATCGTCAGCGAGTCGGCATAATCAACTCAAAAATGAAGAGTGACATTCCCGACGAGAAGAGGCAGGGCAGCAAGGTGTGTGGCTATGGCGGCTGTTGGTGGTGCGATTGTGCTGACGGATATAGATGGTCGGTTCCGTTAGGAACATGGTTGAGTTCGCTCGTGAATCGATCGGTCGGGCCAAAGACACACTGGTCAAAAGCAAGTACCTCAAGCGTATCGAGGCTCTCCTGAAGGAGGACCCCGAGGCTGTCATCAAGCAGTTCGAACAATTGAGATCGGCATTCTGCAAGCTGGAGAATTTCCGTATTCTAGTCATCGCCGATGTGGAAAAGCTGAAGAACCCTGTTTCTGCCTGGAAGCCCTTCGTCGAGAACCGGGCCTTCAGCGGAGCACTTGCCCCACTGGACAAGCGAACAGATCGTCTCACAGGCGCCGGAAAGAATCCTGGAGGCATCTGCAATGTCGTTCAGATGCCGACCATCGACAATTCCTACTCGATGCATACTTGCAAAGGCCCATCAACTTACGATGATCCCCAACTGCCTGCTTTGATGCTTGTTCTTTCGTATCTCGGAGTTACTGAGGGTCCGCTTTGGATTGCCGCCCGAGGAAGCGGCCTTGCATACGGCGTCCACATGACAAGGGATCACGATGCTGGCCAGATCTCCTTTGACGTTTACCGTTCTTCCGACGCATACAAAGCATTCGCTGCCGTAAAGAAAGTCATTACCGACCTTGCCGACGGAACCACGGCATTCGACCAAAACTCGCTGGAAGGCGCTATCTCCAGTATCGTTGTAATCTTTGCTGACTCGGAACCCAACATGAGTGGAGCGGGGACCGTCAGCTTCATCCGACAGGTTGTTCACGGCACCCCCAAGGATTTCAACACCATACTGCTACGACGGATCAAGGAACTCACGGTGGATGACCTAAAGGCGGTGCTAAACAGCCTCGTCCTGCCCTGCTTCGACCCTGAGACGAGTAATGTGGCTGTTGCATCCACGCCCTTGAAGGCACAGGTATGCTCTTGCCATCGTACGAACAATGTGGATGATACTGACTGGCTCCGAAGGAAATCGCCGCCCAGTTCAGGAAGGACGGGTTCAATGCACAACTCAAGACACTGAAAGACTTTGAGGACGATTATGGAGTCAAGTATGGACTGAAAGACGGTAAAGAGGAGGAGGAGGATGAGGAGGATGCGGAGGATGGTGACAGCGATGACGACGGGTCCGAGGACGACGATAGCGAAGAAGATTAGAGGCACTTGTTGCTCATAGATGGGTGGGATACATGTAGTGCTACTCTGAGATTGATAGACGCCATAGACAGGAATAATGGTGTAAGTCAAAGCTGCTGCTGATCGTTCATACTGCGCGAAACTTTCATAGACCACAATCCCGCCCGGCGAGGCCAACTCAATGAGCCATGCTAGAGAAGCTCCGCGGAAACACACAGAGGTAATCAAGAAGCGAGGACCTGATACACACCTCTTTCTTTTGCGGGTCAACGTCGGAGGTGGACATGATTCGGGGGATAAATTGTGATTCCCACTAGCCCATTTGGAATTGGTGTCAATGCTAGTTACACCTTAAGCGATGATTGAGGCTCTGCGGATTTTCCGGCCAGTTAACTAGTTCTAATCTCTTCGCAAACAAATTTTGAACCTTGGAATCGCAACTCACCTCAACATTCTCGCCATGCCTTCAGTGGACACTGACAGCAGAAATGTATGTCGCCCAAATGCCAGCGGTGGTCGCTAGCCTGACTGGTAGGAACTGCAGATTGTCGGCATCCACGCCGAGACGGTGTCGAATGTTACTAGCAACGATTTCCCGGGTCATTGGCCTGGCGAAGACCACTCGTGGGACCTTTCCAAGTTCCGCGACCGCTTCCGTGTCGACTTCTTCCGCAACGACCGCTACCACGCTGAATTCGACCTCGTGGGCGTCGACGCGTCGATCGTCAATGCTTTCCGACGGATCATGATCGCGGAAGTCTACTCTTTCGCCATCGAGCAGTGCTACTTCCTGAACAACACGTCGTTGATCCAGGACGAGGTGCTCGCGCACCGGCTGGGTCTCATTCCGATCGTCGGAAACCACGAGGCGATGAAATCCATGAAGTGGCCGCGCCAGGGAAAGAACCCGGAGAACAACCTGCCGTACATGCCCACCGTCCACGACACCCTCATCCTGCAGTTGCACGTCGAGTGCGAGCGCATCCCGAAGGTATCGCCGGAGGAGACGGACAAGGACAAGCTGTACGAGCGCCACATGGTGTACGCGCGGGATCTGGAGTGGCGGCCGGCGAACGAGGCCCAGCAGCTGAGGTTCGGCGACGATCCGGTGCGCGCGGGCAATCCGGACACCGTTATCGCAAAGCTGCGACCAGGGCAGGAGATCATCGTCACCAGTCATGCGGTGAAGGGGCTCGGCAAGGACCATGCCAAGTTCTCGCCCGTCGCTACCTGCGGATACCGCCTTCTGCCGCAGATCACCATCCTCGAGCCCATCAGGGGCAAGGCGGCGGAGAGGTTCAAGGCCTGCTTCCCCAAAGGCGTCGTCGAGATCGAGGACGGCGAGGCCAAGGTCGTCAACCCGAGGAACGACACCGTCAGCAGGGAGGTGCTCAGACACGACGAGTTCAAGGGCAAGGTCAAGCTGGGCAGGGTCAGGGATCATTTCATCTGTGGGTTCTTCTCTCCTTCGGGGCATGCATTGCGAGGACGCAGTCGCTAACGGCGGTGGGCAGTCTTCGTCGAGAGCGTCGGACAGTGGGACTCGGATGACATCTTCATCGAGGCCGTCGGCGTCCTCCGGGCCAAGTGCGAACGTCTCAAGCGCCACACGCAGCGAATGCTGCAGCAGGAGGCCGAGCAAGCCGATCGAGAGGGATCCGTGGAGATGGAGGCCTCTGGTAGCGAGGAGCCCGAGGCGATGGAAGAGTAATTACACACGTAGCTGCGTTGGTGGGGATGACCGCGTGTCGTATGCAGCATGCTATTCTTTGATTCTAATTTCGGCTTACCTTTTTTTTTATTTTTTATCTTGCAACTTGTTTGTTTCGGAGTTTATGGAGCACTGTTTATTCTAGGACTTTTGGAAGAAAGTTACTTCTTTTTTTCCCTTTTCTTGTCGACACGCCTTGCCCTTTTGTATGCATTCCCCTGGCATTAGTGGATGCACTGGAGCACTGGACCGATATCTCCAAAGACGTGCGCCATAGAACATCACTCGACGTCCTCCATCTCCTCTGTGGGCATCGGCAGGAAACTGGAGCCGCAACCCGATCATACGAAGAAGCCGAAAAAGAAAAAAAAAAGAAAAAAAAATAGCTGCATGCGAGTAGTCGTCATTCGCTCATATGCAGCAACCGCGGGCCTGGGAAGCCATAAATCTCACCCTGCAGCAAAAAAGAACGTCCATGCCCTCTAACTACTCGAGGAAGAGAGTGATCTTTGTGCGAGGTATCACTTTTGGAAGAGAATTGCAGACAATTGAAGTCTATAAAATCCATCTGACAAGATGTGCATCAAAACTCTTCGGGACTTAGCTAGATCCTTAAGCTATCAACTACATATCTTTGGTCAGATAGTAAAAACTTTCCTCAGACATGGTATTTGAATTTTGTCTGAATAAACACCAGAGGCCGGCATCCTTCGCACTGCTGAAGAGCCTTGCCCAGAAAGTTTCCTAGTAGGGACCGTCTGGGTTTGGAGAGTCTCATCGTAACTCGCCCGAGCTTGACTTCGGCAAGTTGGTTTATATTCTCCTGGTCGCTGAGTTTTATGGCTCCCCAGGCCCTTCGCACAGACTAGGTGTGTTTTGGTTTTTCTGTTCGGGTTGGATCCTGTCTCTTCTTCGGTCGACATTCCCTAATAAAGGAACTAGGAGTATAAGAAGAGATTGGCTTGCTATGATCTACACAAGGTCAAATGCGAGTATTGAGCAAAAAAAAATATGCAGCAACCGTCGCGAACCCCAGGGATGTACTGCACGTATCTTAAGGATTCGCCACCGGAAGCTGCAAGACGACGAGATCCTTATCTTTTGAATTTTTGCGTCTGGGGCTGGGTTCGGTTGGTCCTTCCGGCGGGACCGACCAGCAGATTTTGTTTCCAGTTTCACCAGTCAAACTGGTTCTCGGCAGCCGGTTCCACCGGTTCCGCCGATTCATACCAGCTGTTGCCATTCCGGCCGGTTCCACACCGGGTAACTGCCTCCTGCAGTGGTTGCGTCGGCCGCTGCTGGCGCTAAGCATGGCAGAGCTAACTCTGCACTGCTCGATCGGGATGAGGACGGGCCGGGCTGGGTGGGGTGCTGTGCCGGTGCCGTGCTGTCCCCCGAGCCGTCGGCGGTTGGAAGTCCGTTGCGGAGCTTGGGCCGTAAGTGCCCGCTAGTGGGGCGGCAATGCGCTTAGCATGCCGCTATGCAGTCCGCACTGCAAACAATTTGCAAACGCTGATGGGCGAGGAGATGCCGATTGCAGCGGTTGGATGTAGCTTCTAGGTACTTAAATATGCAGAGCGATATGTAACTCCCGCTGGTATGTGCGCTTCACGACGTGTAGACTGCGCGCGAGCCGGCGGCTTCACGCTTCGAATTCGAACGGGCAATGGACGGCAAAGGAGCGTGTCCATCTCCATGCCTCGCCGCTGGCTGAGACTGGATGCGTGTGAATCTCGCCTCGCATGTGAGGCGGGGGTGACGATGGTGATGATGGTGATGACCGGCGCCGCGGTGAATGTTCCGCCCGCCGCGCCGACACGCCGCGTTCAGGGGAAAGCGGGGAGCCGAGGCGGGTCGGACCGGACCGGCAGGGTAGACGAACTCACTCTGCAGATATCTATGAATATGATATATGTACACCACTTCTCTGCCCTGCTGCCAAAAACAGACGGTAGCGAGAACATCAACCTTATCCCCATATTCGTGATGCATCCGTGTTCGGACGCTTGCACGCACACACCCAAGAACACTGTCCGCTTCTGCAACGGCCCTGCGCATGTGTGGTACAGCGAGACTCGAGTTCGACTCCGGTGGAGATCAGCGATGCTCACTGCGGCTATCGATCGGCAGCTACATCTCTTTTCTTTTGTCTTTACCTTGTGATTCCCGTTGCCATTTCCTTTGTTATTTTTCCTTGGTGCGTCGTATCACTGTGGGGACAGGCCCCATGATCTAGTTATTTGGTAGTTAGGTCGCACACGATTGATGAATAATAAAAAAAGATGCTGATGATGCTGACGGTGCAATGCAGCATCTCGCAGCGCAATCTCAGAGTATCTATTCCGGCGGGCGGCTCTCGAATGAGCACTACGCAAATGACCGATTGCAATGCTACTGTGTCGAGAGCACGGGTGCGCACCCGCAGCATCCTCAGCCGAGGTCTCAACCATTCCTTCCACCAGGCCACAACTGCTCTCCAAGGGCCCCTCTTCTCCCTTTCCCGGCTCATTCGTCGCCTCCGAAAAGATGTGCGAGATTGCCGGCCCACGACCACGCTCCGCCAGTGGTGCGCCACCGCTCGAGCTCGATATTGCCCATCTGCTGAGGTCATCTGCGGGAGCGGCAAAGGGGAAGGGGAAACGCAGCCACGGTACTAACTATATCAAGCGTGCGGCGGGCGGTTACACGCTGATGTCGAGCTCCGAGTGGACCTCCCTGCCGAAATATCGAATCTTCATCTGGTCGTACATATCTACGTCCTCCCTATTCTGGGTGCAGCAGTGGGATGGACGGCAAGGATTGCAGTCGGTTGCGACAAGGCGTGAGGAAATTCCCGCCGGTCCATCCTTGTCAGCGATGGCCATACATACAGACCGTTGAATTCTGCAGGCACATAAGTAGCTACACCGCATCCGAGTGGACGGACGGACGGACATGCGGATGCGCCCTACTGCTGCGCCTCATACGATGGTTGGCGTATCTACACGCTCTATGTACATCCACAATCTGCGAGAGATACATATCTATCCGGCTGAGTTGTGTCGGGGGCAGCCACAAGTTTCGAGCTGACCGTGCAGCTGTCTCGCACGCGTCCTGCCCGTTGGAGCTATGTACGCAATGAAATAATTGCATTCCGATGCAGGCAGCCAAACGTTGTCTCCCTCTCCCTTCACGTCCGTGAAATGTGCCACTAACTGGGTGTCGAATAGATCTCACGGCCTACCATCTGTCCGCCGGCGCGGCGTCTTCTGGAACTTCCTTCTCGCTCGCAGATTATGAATGTGCCTGCTGTCCAATCCGCATAGTGGATGGCAGGCCGCGAGATTCGGTGCGCGGGGGACCCGTAGCACGCGAGAGCACGATATCCGCCCCCTCCTCTATCGCCTCCTATCTGCGAGCTGTGCATCACCATTGGGGGAACTTGGGCGGCCCCCCACCTCCATCATCAGGGACTCGCTCGTGAGAGGGGATGGGTGAGATGGGTTGAGACGGTTATAAACGTCGGACGACCCGCTCGACGGTGGGCTTCACTCTTCACTCCTAGTCCCAGAGCAATCCACTCCTTTTCCAAGATGCGCTTCTCGACCGCATTCACTCTCGTTTTCCTCGCTGCCAGCGTCGCCGCGCACGCTGAGCGCAAGTCGTACGCCATCCCCGAGACCAGACACGGCGTCTACCTCAACTCGGAGCAGCACAAGCAGACGCGGAAGCTCCGTAGCCGCGCCGATACGGCGGCGGCAGGCAGTCCGCAGGAGATCGCCCTGCAGCACCTCAAGGAGATCGCGCCCGGCGCCGAGGTCCGCCTTCGGCCGGACCACTACACCGACGAGGACACCGGCATCTGGCATGGCTACTACACGCAGACCCTCAACGGCATCGACGTCGAGAACGCCCAGGCCAACGTCAACGTCAACAGGGACGGCTCCATCCTCTCCAGCGGCTCCAGCTTGCTGAAGGGGAAGGTCAGCGCCCCGCCGATCGTCAAGAGAGCCGATCTCATCGATCCTCTCGATGCGTTGGAAGGCGCCATCGTCAAGCTGGGATACCCGCTCAGCGTTGATAACGCCGAGGCCGTTCCCGAGACTCCGCTGACCGGGAACGGACAGTCGTACGTCCTCGTCGGTGTCGAGGGAGCCCAGGAAGTATGTTGCCTTCCACCCCCGCTATGCGTCGACCTGAATGTTGACGAGTGTCGATCCCTAGGAGCCCCGGGCGGACTTGGTTTACTATGCAACCGGCAACGATGTCAAGGCCGCATGGCGCCTGGAGACCGACCTCGACGACAGCTACATGATCACCTATGTCAACGCCAAGGACGCTGCCGACGTCGTCGGTGCGATCGACTATGTCTCGGACGCCGAGTACAAGGTCTTGTGAGTGTCTCGCCCGTATACCGGGCACGCGCGGCAGTGGCTGACCGATGGATGCAGTCCCCTTGGCGTCAGCGATCCCACGGAAGGCGCGCGTGTGCTCGTCACGGATCCGTTTAACCGCAAGGCCTCTCCCAACGGCTGGCACACCGCTGGCGACGTGACCTACACGGACACGCGCGGAAACAACGGCTGGGCGCAGGAGAACTGGGACGGAGGTAGCGAGTTCGTGAACAACACGCGTCCCGACGGCGGCAAGGACCTGGTCTTCGACTTCCTGTACAACATCTCGGCCGAGGACTCGAAGTCGTACATTGATGCCGCCGTGACGCAGCTGTTCTACACCTCCAACATGTTCCACGATCTCCTTGAGCTTCTCGGATTCACCGAGGCGGCCGGCAACTTCGAGGAGGTCAACACGGGACCAGGCGGGATCGGAGGCGATGCCGTCCAGCTCAACGCTCAGGACGGCTCGGGATACAACAACGCAAATTTCCTGACGCGTCCGGACGGCATCCGGCCCCGCATGAGGATGTACCTCTGGAACAGCGCTGGAGGAGCTCTCCGCGACGGAGATTTCGATGCCTGTAAGAGCCCTCGCCCGTGGGAAGCGCAGCGCTGACAAGTTCCACAGTGATCGTGATCCACGAGTACACCCACGGACTCTCGAACCGTCTCACGGGCGGGCCGTCGACGACTAGCTGCCTGTCCACGATCGAGGCCGGGGGTATGGGCGAGGGCTGGGGCGACTTCTTCGGCAACGCGATCCGGGTCAAGCCCAACGACTCGCGCGAGACGGACTACATCCTGGGAGGCTGGGCGAGCGGCAGGGGGCTCCGCATGTACTCGTACTCGACCTCGCTCACGACGAACCCGACGCTGTACTCGACGGTGGGTACGGCCGGCTTCGACGTCGTGCACGCGGTCGGCAGCGTCTGGGCGACGATGCTGAACGAGGTGATGTGGAACTTGGAGGAGAAGCACGGCTACCACTACGACCCGATGCCGACGTTCCGCCGCGGAACGGCGATCCCGGCCCACGGCCGCCAGCTGGCCATGAAACTCGTCCTCGAGGCGATGAAGCTGCAGCCGTGCCGGCCCACGTTCCTGACGGCGCGCGACGCCATCGTCGACGCCGACAAGGCCCTCACCGGCGGCGAGAACGAGTGCGAGATCTGGGCGGGCTTCGCGAAGCGCGGCCTCGGCGTCGACGCCGCCGCGGACGATGTCACCGGTCTCCGCGTCGACGGCTTCAACGTGCCGAAGGGCTGCACCCGCTTCGCCGGGGACAAGAAGAAGAAGGGCGTCGTGTTCAGGGCATAGGCAGTGACACATTGGTTGGGCCATAGAGTGTGTTTTCATTGGGTTTGGCATTCCGGCGTTCTTGCGTTCTTGCCTATTTATTGCTATTTTTTCCCCCACCCCCCACTGAGACGTTGGATATTGGCCGATACATAAAAGTAGGTAAATATATATATATACACACATATATGCATAGGATAGTCGGTAATCAAAAGCCCGTTGCTCGTTGACCGCCGTGTGAAACTGGGTGATCAGATCTAATGCGAAGCAATAATCACGCTGGACAGTCCCACTCCTCAACCACGAGGGAACTTCGAACCCGTTTCCTATCGTAGCTCGTCCAATTGTTTGTCCATGCATAACCCAATGCCTGTTAGCAAAATTGCGCCGGCAAGCGCAATTGCCACGGGGTATTGTTAGTACCAGAAAATAGCAACCTCCAAACAGCCAACGGGGATCGATCCGGAAATCTGCTCGATCCGAATATCGATCTTATCGGAAAGAACTGGTACAACCGACTCCCATCACGACAATGCAGCGTTACTTGCGACGTACCCTGCAGTCCCTCCCTTGGCAATAGCCACGCATCGAATCGACAATCCGAAAGATAAACCGAGAAGGACTTTCGCGTACTGGAGCAAGCGATTCGTGAGACAACTTCCCATCAGCCGATTCTTTACACTCAGAGTTGGATGTAAAGTACTAGGCCAAAAGTTTCCGTACACCCAGGTACAACTGCCCATGATGCCCTCACTCAACCTTCTCGATCCCCACAACCACAATTTAGAAAGTCTCAGTAGTTGGCATACATCATGAA